>Ga0210043_1000328_pt1 | contig 50440 bp, 57 predicted proteins | sample CryGeymet201501t_FD_183990 | JGI IMG/M metagenome (GOLD analysis project Ga0210043, IMG submission 183990) | Groundwater microbial communities from Crystal Geyser aquifers in Utah, USA - Crystal Geyser metaG 2015-01t (SPAdes) (version 2) | ecosystem: Environmental > Aquatic > Deep subsurface >... | reverse complement strand
CACTTGGGTCTGTGCCAGTCACAACAAAATCTAGATTAGTGATGGTGATGTTGCTGCCGGTCATATCAAGCCAGGCATTGCTACTCATGCCGTCAATTCGTCTTTGAATAGTTGTGCCATTGGGGTGAGCTAGCGAAAAACTAATTCTTTGACCAGTTCGGGTATCAGTGAAAGCTATGGCCTCTCCCCCGTTTGAGCAGTTATTGATTCCAGATTTAAGTGAAGAACCAGAGATAATAGAGGTTTGATTAACATCACAATAAAAATCAGTCCCGGTTCGCAATTGTCTAGTCATAACATCTACCGCAAAAGAAAGATTATTAATAGCAATTTGAATTGATTGACTCTTAGCGTTGGCGTCAACCAACACCAAAAGGGTTCCGACACTGGTAGTCACCACAATGGCAAAAAGAGCAATCGAAACTAGCATTTCGATAAGTGAAAAACCTAGATTCTTGTTTTTTTTATACATCATCATGGTGTAGTTACCGTTACTTGACCCGTCAGACCTACCACCACACTAAAAGTGGTGCTGGGGTCATCTTTAATACCGACCCTAATGGTGGCCGAGGTGGGACTCACAGGAGCACCACCGGCTTTTATTTGAGGATCAAACTCAGGACGTTGGAACACTAGACTTAGCTGATTTAAACCACAGGAAGAGTTAACACACAGATCTACAAACGTATACTTTGAATTGATAGTGTAAGTCTCAATAACAGTATCAGAAACATCAAAGTCCATGTTGCCGTTGCTGTCTTCAAAGAAGATATAATCTTGCTGATTTATGTCGCTCACATAGACACCATAAGGTGTATCGAAGGTGCCAGCTGAGTCTCCGGCGGCACTGACTGCAAAAATCTGCGCTTCCCGAACAGTGAGAGCCACCTCGTAGGCAATGGATTTTAAAACCACCACACTGTCAAACGAGTCAAAACGAAACAAAACAGCTGACACAATCACGATTGATATAGCCAAGGTTACCAAAAGTTCAATGAGAGAAAAACCCCGATTATGATTTTTTTTAAATAACATAGGTAATGAGGGTAAACGCATCAATTCCAAATATATACACCGCCAGAAAAGCCATAATCAGAAACGGTGCAAATGGTATTTCACTTTTCATTGTAAGGGCTCGACCCATTATTCGTAAGTCAAATTGTCCCCTTTTTAAAAGAGATTGAATAGCAATAATAAGCAAACTAAGCAGTGCTCCTATCCAAAAAGCCAGCATCACTAAAGATACTACTCCTTGTATCCCTATCCAAATGCCCAGTGGAAAGGCTAGTTTTGCGTCCCCTAAACCAATCCAACGACCCTGAGAAATGACCCACAAAAACACAAACGGACCGGCCGCTGAAAGACCTGCCAACAGTCCCCAACCAAAAACCATTAAAGATGATCCGGTATAAACCTCAAAAACCAATCGTACGCAAGCCAAAACAATAAGAGCCAGCACAAACTCGTCGGGGATAATGGTATGAGCTAGGTCGTAAACCAACACCAAAATGAGAACCGTTAAAAACAAAGCCATGAGCCCCTGGAGCAGATATGGTGCGGCTGAAGTAGCCGCCAACCAAAATACGATTCCGGTTAAAAGCTCGACCATAAAGTAACGAGGAGGGATATTTGACTGACAGGTGCGACATCTTCCATGCAGCACTACGTAAGATACAAGTGGAACTAACTCATACCATTTTAAAGTTACATTGCAGGATAGACAGTGTGAAGAACCATTTATTGATTTGCCTGTGTGAAAACGATACAGGAATACATTTAAAAAACTACCAATAATTACTCCAAACAGAGTCGCGTACAAAGGGTACAAAAATGAAGTTATAAATAATTCCATGTGACTACTATTTTACCTTATTAAAAGCTGGGATTGCTTCGCAATCCCAGCTTTTTATAATCGCTACATCAAAACAAAAAAAGCACCCGAAGGCGCTTCTTTTGAATTAGACAAGCTAAAGATTATAAGTCCGCACACTCACCATTTATGGTCCAGTTATTGTCTCCCTCTGTAGTAGCTAATGACGTAGTAGAAGTTTGACCAGTGCTATCAACACAGAAGTAACTACCATCATTTAACTGTGCTGTAATCGTGTAACCAGCAATCCCATCAGAACATGCGCCTGCGGGGGTTAGGTTGGCATACAATAAACTTGTGTCAGCACAAACATTAATATATGAACGATTACTATCGTCATAGCTAATCTCAGCTTCTGCTCTAGCTGATGAAAGTTGTTGCTTAGCACTAGCATCCTCACCCTTATCGCGAGCGTTATTTAGAGAAGCAAGCACTACCGAGGCCAAAATACCAATAATGGCAATCACAACGAGGAGCTCGATGAGGGTAAAACCTCGTTCTTTGATTCGTAACATCATAATTTTTAATTTAGTTAATTTAGTTAATACGTTAAGACATCAGCTGCGTGTCTCAACGTTGCCCCACGTTATGGGTTACTTGTATTATACGAGTAAACGTGTGGTCTTTTCTGGTAATTACCCAATTAGTGTGGAAAACCTTAGACTAGACTTCTTCCAAAAGTAGATACAAGTGTGCACCACAAGGGTATCTCCATTTTTATAGTCGTACTGCCGTACTCCTTAAAAACTAGGTCACAATGCGCTACTTTTGAAAAAAGTCTTTTATCTACAATCAAAATCGCTATTACTAATTGCCGAAGCGCTATTGGTCCTTTCCCGACCAAAGAAATCAACACAATAGTATTCACCGGTGGAGAGAACAGCCTCAAAAGCATAACCGCCGGCACCATTTTTGCAGGTAAAAGCTGTTCCACTTGGTAAATTAGAGATAAATTGGGAAGTGTCAGCACAGACACTAGTAGCCGTGCGCTTTACTTTATAACTTTTCTCCGCTTCCAAGCGCATTAGACCTAACTCCTGTTTAATTTTACCGTCATCAGCACGACTGCGAGTAGTATTGAAAGAGGCAAAAGCAATCGTTACCATTAGGACGATGATGCTTATGACCACTAATATTTCAATCAATGTGAAGCCACGATTATCGACACAAATTGGTTTGATACTTTTAGATAGCATTTGAAATATTGTAAATCGGCATCAAGACTGAGGCCAAGAGAGTTCCTACACCGAGACCCAACAGCACAATCATGATTGGTTCAATCAAACCAATCACTGTGTCAACGGCGTTATTTACTTCGCGGTTGTAGAAAACAGACAGAGTTTGTAATATCGAACTTAAGTTACCAGTTTCCTCTCCAACTTTAGCCATTTGCGAAAGCACTCCCGGAATTTCTGGATATTCAGAAATAGCATCAGCAAAGGAACGCCCACCGCGTACCTCCACTAGAGTGTTTTCAATAATTTCTTTAAAGACCAGATTATCAACCACTTCCGCTGTTACTTCCAAAGCCTGCACCATTGAGATACCGCTCGCGAGCATGGTGGCCAGGTTATCGCAAATACGGGTGAGATAAAGTTTTTTATATAAATTACCTAAAATCGGAATACTTAACTTAACTTCATCAATGGTTCTAGCCCCTACTTCTGTTTGTCTAAAACGCCAATAGCCTACCCCACCTGCGGCCAAGGCCACTAGTATAAAACCAATATAATTGGTCATGATAGACGAGAGTCCGATTACTATTCTAGTATAGATAGGTAATTCTTGACCGGCATCAGTCAGAATCTGAGCAATTCGAGGAATCACTAAAGTCAGCATCAGTACCATCACGGTAATAAAAGTACCGATAACAAAGGCTGGATAAATAAGGGCGTTACGCGCCTTACTAATTACTTGATACATTCGGTCTAGATAATCAGCCAAATAATTAAAAGACTTTTCTAAAGAACCAGACTCTTCACCGGAACGAACTAAGCTCACATAAAACTGTGAAAATACTTCTGGGTAATTCTGCATGGCTCTGGAGATAGAACTACCGGCTTGCAACTCTTCAGCAATACCGTTCAAGATTTTTTGCAGCTGGGGGTTTTCGGCTTCAGCTGACAAAAGACGAAAAACTCGCAATGCTGAAACCTGAGCTTGAAACAAAGTCGCAATTTGTCTAGACAAAATCACTACCTCTTTATTGGAAACTTTTTGAAACCAATCGATTTCAATATTCATCAAGTCAAAACCTTTGTGAATCTCATCAATAGAAACGACGTTGTAGCCACGTTGCTGAACAGTAACTATGGCCGCATCAACATTAGCCGCCTCCACCGTTCCTTGGCGGAAAATTCCATTACTATCAACTGCATTATATTCAAATAACATAAGCTACATAAGACGCTCCAGTCCTTTTGGATTTAGTGAATAAGAAAAGGCGTTTTCGACGGTTATTTCACCTTTCTGGACTAATTCTACAAGCGAACGATTCATATCAATCATCCCCTGTTCAAGACCGGTCTCAATCACCGTCTGAATTTCGTGCGTTCGTCGTTCTCGAATCAGGTTGCCGATGGCCGGATTGTTTATCAAAAGTTCGTAGGCCGGAATAAGACCACCCTGAATTCTAGGAATTAAACGTTGCGAGAAAATTCCCAAGAGCGAACCAGACAACTGAAGTCGGATTTGGTCTTGCTGACCAGCTGGGAAAGTATCAATAATACGATCAATAGTTTGGGCGGCGTTGTTGGTGTGGAGAGTTGAGAAAACCAAGTGTCCAGTCTCAGCGGCCGTTACGGCGGTACTGATGGTTTCGCGTCCTCGCATCTCACCTACCAATATTACGTCTACGTCTTGTCGAAAAGCCGAGTGAAGGGCTACCCCGAAGTCAGCGGTATCAATTCGAACTTCACGCTGATCAATCAAAGATTTCTTCGGTGTATAGACAAATTCGATGGGATCTTCAATGGTCACGATGTGTTCTGAACGAGTTTCATTAATAAGTTCAATCATGGCTGCCAAAGTGGTTGATTTACCTTGCCCAACCGGACCTACGCATAAGAAAAAGCCTTGCTGTCGTTTAGAAAAAGACTCTAGAATTGGTGGTAATTTTAAATCTGAAATACTTCGAATATCGTTCGGAATGTATCTTAGAGCTATAGATATCGAACCGCTTTGGAAAAAACAGTTACCACGAAAACGTTTACCTTCTTTATAAGAATATGAAAAATCTATTTCGTGTTCACTAGAGAAACGTTCAAATTGGACCTCATTAAGCATCGCTTGCGTAAAGCCTTGGGTATCTTCCTCATTGAGAACCGGTTTTTTGGTAAGGGGCACCAACGAACCGGATACACGAATAACCGGATGACTACCGACTGAGAGGTGTAAGTCCGAACCATTTTCTTCGATGAGAATCTCAACTAGTTCCTCAAGCTCTTTTTTATAGTTTACAGATGACATTTTTATTTAATCATTTTTTTAACTTCGCGCACCACGTCACTCGGAATCATTTCCGCCTTAACAATGTAGCCAACCGCCCCAGCCTTTATAGCATCGTCCACATCGCTATTCTCGCTCTGGTTTGATAAGACTATGCAACTTGGTTTTTTTGATAAATCTAACTCATTGATGGCCTTTAAAATTTCGATACCGTTCATACCTGGCATAATCATATCAAGCATTACAACATCCACGTCACCTTCGTCTTTCAAAGCCGAGAGCGCTTGGACTCCACTTTTGGCTACCACCACTAAATAACCTTCTTCTTTAAACTTAGTAGCGTACATATCACGCAAAAATGCATCGTCATCAACTAGCAGTATCTTCATTAGAATTGATTATAACGGTTTTTTTGACTTCTTGTGCTTGGTTATCGACAGGGACTGGGTCGGTATCAACTATTTCGTTTTTCGTATAACTTTCTCCATCAGAGTTAATACCGAATTTATTTACTTCTTCGTATGGTATTGAGTGTTCAAGCGCCTTAACTATGGCGTCCTCCTTCATGGACATAAAACCTTTCCGGCGGGCCACTTGATACATTTGTTCTTCCGAACCATTCTCAAGTATTAGCTGTTCAATTTCCGCATCGACTTCAAAAACTTCGGTAATAGCAATCCGGCCTTTAGTTCCAGTGGAGCAGCCTGCGGAAGGTTCGGGATGAAGTATCGTTTTTGATTTAGGAATACGATCATGGAATCGTTCTGGCAAGCTTTTGAATTCACGTTCAAACATGGCCTCAATACTACCTTCTATGGAAGATTCTTTACCGGTACCCGGGCATATTTTGCGGGCCAGGCGTTGGGCCGCTGCCACTTTAAGGGTCGGGGCGATCAAATACGGATCAACGCCCATGTCAATCAAACGCGGAATTACGCCAATGGCATTGTTGGTGTGGATGGTAGAAAAAACTAAGTGACCAGTAAGCGCCGCTTGGATAGCCAACTGAGCCGTCTCTTTATCTCGAATCTCTCCCACCATAATTACATCCGGGTCCTGACGCAACGCACTACGCAAACCTTCCGCAAAGGTGTAACCGATTTCCGGACGCACCTGCGACTGACTAACTCCTTCAATATTGTATTCAACCGGGTCTTCCAAGGACAACACATTGAGACCCACTCTATCCACCTCAGCCAACATTGAATACAAAGTGGTGGATTTACCCGAACCAGTCGGACCAGACAGAAGAATAATTCCATAAGGTTCTTTAAGGGCTCGCCTCAATACTTCTAGATTGTATGGCGTGATACCGGTATCCTCGAGTGTTTTCACCCCTTTATCTCCATCCAGAATACGCATCACCACCTTTTCGCCGTGATTGGTTGGCAAAATTGAGACACGAAAAGAAATTCTTCGGCCGTCGATGGTGGCCCCAAACCGGCCGTCTTGCGGTTTGCGGCGCTCATCCAAACGCATAGAAGAAAGAATTTTTATGCGGGCCACTACCGCAGAATGAACATTGTTGGGGAGTTCTAGGCTGGTTTGTAAAACACCGTCAATCCGAAAGCGGACTAAAATTTTTAACCCCGTTGGCTCTATATGAATATCAGAGGCGTTGCCATCGACAGCGTATCGCAAAACAGTAGCCACAATTTTAGTAACCGGGGCGTCTTCCTTAATATGAGTATCGTCAGATTTGTTTTCCCCTTCTCCGTCACTTTCGCCAGTTTTAGCAATCTCTGCATCAAGATCAGATTCAATAGAGCTTAGCGCTTGGTCAACTTCTCCGGTTAGACTATCGTACAAGGTTAATGCCTTCTCAATATCTTCATGCAAAAGCACGACCATTTTGTAAGGGATATTGCTTTTACCGCTGATGAAGTTAAGAACATCTCTAATGGCTAGATTATCAGGGTCACTAACTCCCACAATTAAAACTCCATTTTCCAGTCCCAATGGCACCATTTTGTAATGTTGAGCAGAATCTTGCGGCACGTAGGCTAATATATTCTCAGATACCTTTATGTCTTCTGACAGTTCATAAGCCGGAACGCCATAATAAGCAGACAATATTTCTCGGCGAGCTTCCTTCGAGACACCCTCAGTGGACATAGCCTCATCGTACGGTGTACCGTTTTCAGAAATGTCCATTAACACTCGCTCGACTGCTTCAGGCTCAAGGACCTTTTTTTCTTTTAAGATTGACTGGAAATCCATATCTTAAAAACGGCTATTGGTTAATTAGGAAAGGATTGCTGCGACCATAGGGGCGTTCTGATACTGGTTGGCTATGGTCGTTAAGTTGTAAAAACTTACTATCTTGTAATAAAGGCGAATCTAAATCGATGGTATTCAAATCATTTAAAATAGCCTTGAATTCTCTGGTCTGAAAAGCAGCCTGCGAATTTACGTTGCCATTGCCACTGGTTGAGACAATACTGTTATCGCTGGAGTTGAAAAACATAAAATACCCAAAAGCACCAAGGGCGATGAGAACTAAGAGTATGATTAGGTTTTTAAACATAGCTGTCATAAGTGAAATTAATTTGGTGTATTAGGAAACAGGCCAAAGGTTCTGATTATCATATTAAATTGAATAATATCACTGTCTGTTGATTGAAAATCAACCGACTGAACCTCAAAAAGTTGTGCGCTCGATTCAACATCAGCTAACAAAGATTTGAACTGATCATAGGTTCCAGCTACAGCCAACTCAAATTCTTGATGTCCGATACTACCCACTACTTGATCAGCTGACCCAAATTCGTCTTCACTTATTACGTTACTGGTTGCTACTGGATCTTCCATAATTTCTTCATCTAAAACATTGATTGAAATGAGAAATAATCTATGCTTTTCGATCAAAACTTCTAGATCATAGGCAGTGCGAATCGGATCAATGGTTGGTGGGATAAGTCGATTAAGACGGTACCGTTCTTGCTGAGACAAACTCTCAGTCTTAGCCACTAATGAGTTCAGTCGTTCATTGGTGGCAAATGCGCTCTCAATAGCTAACGAATACTCATCGGTTTCCTTTTGGGTTTCGCCCATGGTCTTAAACATCGGTACGATAATAGTGAAGACCGTGATACCGGAGATTATAAGTAGGAGAATTTGTGTGATAGTTTGAGCCATAGTTTATTGTTCAAATTCGTTACTGGTAAATCCGTCGTCACTCGAAGCTTCACTATCATCGGTAAAGCTGGTCACTTCGTCGGTACTTGACCCAAGCTCAAAATTTGGAATAGCAGTGACTACAGAACTTGAATAAACACTGGGATCGAATAAAAGCTCATCAAAACTTAAAATTTTATTGATAGTAAAACTGACTGGTGAAGTTGGCTGATCTTCATCCGCAGTATTAGTGGTGGCTTTAGATTTGGCGGAAGTGGTTTTGGGTGTAATAGAATATTGACCTTGTTTACTGATGCCAGAAAATTCAGCAGCGCCCAACACCTTTGAATCCAATAACAAACCACTCTGAAAAGCAACCCCATCAAATCTGTCGGTCCCACCAGAAACCGTTAATTCAATAGTGTCATTATCAACTCTATTATAGTTAAAGGTATTAAAAGTAATTTTATCTACGGCAATTCTTTCTAATTCATGTAAAACCGCGTAGGGTGAAGAGTGTCGGCTAAAAAAGTAATCAGCCATTTTTAATTGACGTTCTACTTCTTTGACCTTTTGAATATTGCTTTGACTAAAAGCGATTCGTTGAGTCTCTAGTTCTTCTATCTTGCTGGCTAAGTCTTTTTCTAAAAGTTGAGAGTAGAAGAACACTGCCCCAGCTACTACCAAGGTCCCAAAAAAAACGGCGTAGGCTACATATGAAAGAATATAAACTCGCTTACCACTGCGAACACGCTCAACTCGCTTGATTGATTTTTTTGGTATAAAAGAACTCCGATTGTTCGGTTGCATCACTATTATTATACATGCAACCTAAGAAATTATTAGTATACCGACTGTGGAATATGTTTATTCTAAATACGGGCGAAGAGCAGCCCCTGTCGCGACCGCAAAAGAAGAACCAAGTTCATCAAGGACATCTTCCATAAAAGCGGGGTAGGCAACTTTAGAAAATGGATTATGGATAATAGCCGGAAGCGAAAATACTTCACTAATATATTCCGAAATTTGATCAAGCTGAGCGCCGCCGCCAATAACGTAGACTGAACTGAATTTGATTTCACTTTCATTTTGATATTGTCTAATAACTCTTTGAAATTCTTGAAAAGGTCGCTCCAGCGTAGCTGTCATGGCGGTTTTAACATCCCGGGCATGCTCTTCACTACTGGCCATTTGGCGTTTAATTATTTCTGCTTCTTCAAAGGTAATATTTTTTAAATCGGCTAAGTGCTTAGTGATTTGTTCACCGCCCACTTTAACCCGGTGAAGTTTTTGGAGAGTTGTCCCCTTTATAATATACAACTTGCTCATACTGGCACCCAAATCGATGATAAGGGACGGAGCCTCAAGATTTTCAACAACTGCTCTAATAGCACTAAAAGTCTCAATTTCAGTTGGTTGTCCGTGCATACCAACAGCCGACATAAGTCGCTGATAATGGGTTAAGGAATCATTTTGAATGGCTGCCAACAGTACATCACGTTTTTCAGATTTGGAATCTTTGGCATTTTGTTCTAGCTCGTACCAATCTAATGCTACTTCATTAAGCGGAATTGGAATGTACTTTCTAGCTTCAACCGGAATCATTTTAGCTACTTCCACCGAATCTTTGGCGTTAAGTGAAATGGTGGTTAAGAAACTAGAAGCCAATGGCACAGCCAAAACACCATTTTTGCCGGCTACGCCAGCTTCTCTGATAACATCAACTAAAGCTTTAATGGACTGATCATGGTCAAGCTTTACAGTGGCTCCAGTCGGCTGATCGGAATAAGGGCCGAGTTGCAATTCACCGTAGGTGGAGAGAGTGATAGCCGAGTTGGTTTTTCTAAGCTCAACCACCTTTATAGCTGACGCCCCAATATCAATACCAACCGAACGATCGTCGCCACCAATGCTTGTTTCCCGTTTTAGAAAACTAAGTGTATTTTTAAGGTCAAAGGCCATAGAGAATATGGGCTAATAGTAGCATGCTAAACTAATATCTTGGAACACCCAATGCTCACACTTTTAAGCAAAATATTAAATACAATCCTACCAGAACGGGATAACCACAAAGCGGTACGGAAGTTGAGTAGGCTGATTGCTACGCCAACCATAATTAATTTAAATGGATTCACGGTTCATTGTTTACTGGAGTTTAGAAGCAGTGATATACGAGCAGTCATCCATGAAGCCAAATTTTATGACAACCTTAAGGCGCAAGAATTACTGGGCCAAGTTCTACACAACTTTTTACAAACTCACGCTGATGCTTATGATTTGGTTATTCCCCTTCCTCTATCCACCAAAAGGTTTAAAGAGCGCGGCTACAACCAAATGGAAAGAATCCTGAAGCAGGCCGGTATTGATTTTAATTCACAGCTAATGAAAAGGGACGATCGTCCGTCTCAGACCTCACTGACTAGAGAAGAGCGACTAGAAAATGTAACCGGGGCTTTTTCAATCGCCATTGAAAAAGCCCCGGTTATAGCCGGCCAGAGAATCTTATTAATAGATGACGTAGCTACGACGGGCGCGACCTTGCGGGCGGCAAAAGCTGCACTTTTGCCGCATCAACCCGCCGCCATCACCTACCTCGCTCTAGCACACTAGTTTAAGGACTTTAGGCAGTCTCTGATTACCTCTACATCTTCTCCACCGTCGGAATTCCTAAAATAGCCAAACCATTTTTAATCACCTGCCCAGTAGCTTTCACTGCTGCCAGTTTATATGCCTCTCGTTCACTACCATCAAGAATCGACTCGTTGCCATACCAACTGTTGAAGGCAGAACTGACTTCGAGTAGATAGGTGGCAATATGGTGCGTCGACAAATCCTTCCCCGCTCGCTTTATTACGCTAGGAAAGAAAGCTAGAGTCCGCAGCAAATCCTTTTCAACACCGACTTTGGTGTCAACCGCTTCGGACACAATCACTTCCCGTCCAAACTTTTCCAAAATAGATTCAGTGCGTACATACGAATACATTACATAAACTCCAGAATCACCATGAACATTGACTGACTGGTTGATATCGAAGGTTAAATCTTGAGTCCGCTCGGGTTTAAGAATAGCGAATTTTACCGCCGCTAAAGCTAATTTCTCAGACAGTTCTGGAGCCGGTTTATGTTCCCTTTCGAGCTCCACTTCGTTAGTTTCAATTTTTTGTTTGACCTCATCAATCACCTCATCGATTAACACCACCGTCCCCTCTCGGGAGGACATCTTCTTCATGCCGCCGCTGTTCTCATCTTTAAGGCCGACATAACCATAAGCGACGTGTTTAAAATCACTAAGAGCCCCGATGCCCAACTGCTCACAAACAGCAAAAACCTGTCGCAGAGCTAGCGTTTGGTCGGGACCCACTACCCAGATTAATTTATCAGCTTGATAGTATTCCTTTTTTAAAGCGGTCAAAGCCAGGTCTTGGGTTATATAAAGTGACGTGCCATCACGCTTTAGAAGGACCGTATCTGGAATGCCGTATTGTTCTTCTAAGTTGGTAAGGACTGCCCCATCCTCCAGCTTCTTAAACACTCCTTTCTCTAACCCCTGCTCTACATACTTCTTGCCTTCATTATAATGTTCGTGCTCGTACCAAATTTTATCAAAGTGACTACCAAGACGAACTAGGGTCTTATCTATCCCGGCATATGCGTAGGCAAGAACATGCTTCCAAAGTTCCCAAACTGGCTGGTCATTAGCTTCCCACTTCACCACTAGGTCGCGGGTGAAGCTTTCCGCTTCCGGACTGGCTTTAAAAAGCTTTTCGCCCGCCACATAACATTGCGCGACAAAAATATCTGGGCCAACACCCTTTTCTTCGGGAATAAACCAAGCGTTTTTATCATTAAGCCAAGCTGCTACTTCAGTCGGTAGACTCTCGTCTTTTTTCATACAAGCCAAAAAACCGTACATGAGTTTGGCGATAGCAATCCCTCGGTCATTATAAATAGCGTCAGTGGTGACCGTTGCCCCACTAAAGCGGAGCACATTAGCCAAACTCATACCCACTAAATTGTTTCGAAGATGTCCCAAGTGCATCGCCTTATTGGGATTAGGTGATGTGTGTTCTATTACGATGCGCTGACCTTTCTGCCATTCACCTCGACCAAAATCATCGCCGCTTTGTAGCACCTCCGCCACGTTCGCGCTCAAAAACTCATCACTAAAATAAAAATTTATAAACCCGGGTTTTAATACTTCGACTTTAGCGATAGCCGCAAGTGCTTGTTCATTTAAATACTCGGTGATTTTCTCAGCCAATTCCATTGGGTCAACTCTCATCAGTTTAGAAACCTGTAAAGCAATATTAGTAGTTAAGTCACCAAAATTTGGATGGCTAGAGCGCTCGATATGCACATTTAAATCGCCCACATCCGCCAAAACTGGTGCGGCTTTTATCTGTGCTTTTAATTCTTCGACCAGAAGTTCCAACCGATTCATGATTGCTACTTTAGCATATCAAACACGGTAAGTAACGACGCCACCATCCGTCTAATATAGATTAGTTAAACTCTGTTAAGATAGCACCATGCGAATCAGCAATCGTTTAAAAAAGCATTGGGCTGACATATTTTTGGGGGATTTTACCCCGCACAACATTGCCCTTGGTCTAGCGCTGGGGACTTTTATTGCTTTGCTACCAACCTTTGGCTTTGGCATCTTGGTAGCAATGGGGATACTCTTCTTCTTTCCTCATATAAACAAACCGGCGACCGTCTTTGCCTTCATATTATGGAATCCGTTTACGCAAATTCCGGTCTACATGTTAAGCATACATTTGGGCAGTTTCCTGTTTGAAGGTATACCCATTGTCAAATACGATATTGAAATCCTTAATCAATTCTACACTTTTACCCGTCGGTTTTTAGTAGCTCACGTACTGGTTTCTTTGGCCTGTTCACTTATAATATATCTATCAATCCGTGGCCTGTTAAAAATTAAACTCTAAGCATATGGAAATAATTCTCTCTACCACCGAAACTGTTCCAAACAAAGAAGTAGCTGAAATTATTGGTATCGCTCGTGGTTCAACGGTGCGGGCTCGTCATATTGGTCGCGATATCACAGCCGTCTTCAAGGCCATCGTGGGCGGTGAAGTCTCTGAATACACCAAACTACAAGCTGACTCTCGAGAGCAAGCCCTCCAGAGAATGGTTGATGACGCCGTGGCCCATGGGGCTGACGCTGTCATTGGCGTATGCATCACCACCTCTATGGTTATGAATGGCGCCGCGGAGATTTGTGCTTATGGTACCGCTGTCAAACTAAAATAATAAATACTGTATGAGCATCGATTTTATTATCTGGACGGTCATTATTACAGCAGTGGTGTATTACGCTATCAAACGCTACCTCGATAGCCAAAATGAAGATTTTGAGGATAGGGATAATTAGGTGGGAAGTAAGGGATTCGTCCTGCTTTTTCTAATTCGCTTCGGTCATAAGAACGCTGGACGCGGCTCACTCCCGTTCTCTCGGAACAAGAAGTTTCAATCTGCGGGCCGATCTGGACTACTTTTCGAACTTTGAAAGGAAAACCGAGCATGTACAGATCAATAGAGTGCTCATTAAAGCGCAACTATTATCACGGTGCGCATTTAATATTAGGCATGTGTTATCATTTTCAGATGATAGAACTTACACCACTTCAATATCGCTTGGGAGTTTACGCGTATATTGTAATATCATTCATTGTTGTTGCCGCGTCGGCAACGGTAAATCCGTATGCTGTAATTTTCGTTTTCTGGAGCCTTTTGCTCTATCCGTCGCTGCTACTGTTGAACACCCTATTTTCAAAAATTCATAGTGGGGGCGTGTACAAGGTAGGGCGAATCGAAATAACTTACTTCGTAAGCTTATTGATCATAATTGCGTTAATATCGTGGCCAGCTTGTTTATTACTTAATGTTGTAGTCGGCTCGCCATGGCAGTGCAATCCAGACAAAGGAAACGAAGTGGCTGCGGTGTTAGAATTCATATTCGCTAGACTAGTAGTCTTGAACTACGTGAGCATTGTTGTGTACGCAGTATTCAAACCTATCATGACGCGGTTAGGGGCAAGTAAGGTTAACGCTTAACAGTACCCTTCAATCTTCTTAGTTCGCCCACGCCAGCCAACGCCAAACATTGCTAGGAGTCCCGGGAGCAGTAGCCATATGCCCGCAGGAAGCGGAACGGGGGCCGGTAAAGTTTCTTCGATATTTAGAAATCTGAAGTTTGACAGGCTCACTTGCGCAGGGGACGGTCCGCTACTGGCCAACAGGAAAGTCAGAAAATCCGTCTGCCCAGCAAAACTGGAAAAATCAAACAAGAATGACCGCGTGGAGGTGCCCAGCACCGTACCTTGGTATGCGCCTAGCAGGGTGTCGCCAAAAAGAATCTCCAGCCAATCACCGTCACCGGGTTGGGTAAACTGAAGGTCAAGTGCAAAAGTAGTAGCCGAGAACGGGACATCCAGGCTGAACACACCGTACCCGTCGGAACCTGTGGATATGAGCGCTGTCGAAGTTAAGGCGTTGAAACTAGCGTGTTGGAGGAGTTGCGGCGTTAGTGCTGCACTAATAGCGCTCAACTGCAAATTTGTAGCACTCTGCCCGGGTCGAACAGCAAAGCAGCCTGAGCTTCCGAGCGCGGCGGAATAGGAAAAGCCTCCGGATGATGGACAGCCTGATTGCCCAATGGTGGCAGCGTACTGCATCCAGACACCCGGATGATTTGCGTTTAATTGGTAGCCACCATTCAGTTCTGCGCCCGGAATTGCTTCCCCAAGTGCTGGAGTTAGGGAGAGCGAAACGTTTCCATAGTAGTTTTCCAGGTAATCCACCCAAGGCGAACTTCCGACCAGCGTGTACAGGCTAGTCGGAATGGTATACTGCGTTGGCGCATCCAACACTGTCATGTGCGTTGTACTTATTCCGGCTAGCGCGAGCTCGGATGCTGCTGATGCGTTAACAACTGTTCCGTAACTGTGCCCGATAAGATGAAGTGGCTGAGAGTAATTTGGACCCAAGAGTTGAGATAAAGCGGCCCCAAGGTCGATGCCTACATTCGTGGCGTACGGAAGCGGTTGGGTCGCCAAATTCTGGAACGCTATCGGATTCGCGACTGTGAGAGGAGTGACTGCGGCAGTAAATGCATCCGACCAGGTAAAAAGCAATATGTTCACGTCGTTTGTCGGATCCGAGTCGTTATTATATTGTGCGTCGATCGCTGCATAAAACTGGTCTAGAATTGGAGTCCCACTTCCTCCAGTGAAGGAGAGACCTGGCTGCCATCCATGAGTCACGACAACAGTTGGTCTATTTGGATCAAAGTTGGCTACGTCGCCAAAGAGAGAAGTGTTGCCAAAGCTTTGGACCTGCGGTGTGGGAGTCGGAATAGTGGGTGGCGTCATTACCTGCCCCAAAGTAAACGAGCCTGAATTAATGCTGTATAATATCCTAAAACTGTTCTGGTTACTGTTATCAGACGAGAAAATCTGACCGTACGTATAGACATTGGCTGTGTTAAGCCCCGACGCGTCCAAAGGGATACTATTTGAGGTCACAAGATCAGGAAGCGTCGGAAAGGTGGTTTGCAAATTCATACCAGCTTGAAGTACATCATTTCCGAGGCTAGAGCTTGTCGGGGTGTTTCCATAGCTCCAAGTCGTCAGAGAAACATCATCAAACAACGTTTGACCATTTTGACCCGCCGGCCCGTTGTCAGCGACGCGTAGCTGGTACGTGCTCGGAGTCACATTCCAAACGTTACCGCCAATAGACAATGAGAACGACACGTTCGGACTGGTCGGATCGAACAGGTAAGTAACCTGACCGGGGTTGCTTGGTGTTGTGCTCAATACCTGGGTGGTATCATAGGAGAACTGGCCAATAACAGTGTCGCCTAGGGATACACCGGAAGGAACGGCGGCCGTTCCCGTTGAGGATACCCCATTGACCGTACCGGTGAAGAAGCCGTTCACGGTTGCCGCGTCAGCCACACCCGCGATGATGGCCAGTGCACTGGCTCCCGCCAGCAGCGCGGTCGTCGACTTTCCGAAAACCATTTCCTGTCCCCCCGAACCATTGGCGAAAGAGGACCATGCACGCCGGATTCGGTCAAGCCGCAACTGGTCGTGAGAGGCTGACGATCAAGCTTTCCATTGAACAAACAGCAAACAGGCTCCGATCGCTGAACAAACTGCCGAAATCTGACTCGATTGTTGGCTGACCGGGCACCGCAGACTGAAGCCATGACATGTCTAAGTGCATGAGCTACAGCATCATACCGTTCAGTCCGGCTCCGGGCTAGCAGACACTTCGTCAGGTTGTCCCTTACTCGGACCACCTTTCGAACTGAAGAAGGTTCCATGGAGTTGGTCGAGCTCCTCCGAATAGTCTATTCACGAACGACAGCTCCAGCTAGACGATCGAAAGTGTTGAAATAGTATATCTGCGGAGAGTAAGGGATTCGAAGCTTACAGCTTCAGTACAGGTTGTCGATAATTTATTTCCTTCGTCATAAATTATCAGGCAACCTTTTCGAATCCCTTACTCTCGCGCAACATGCAACAAAATCAAAGCATACGCTTTGATTTTGGCAGTTGCGGAGGGTAGTAGATGAGATTATAACCTTTTGGCAGACTGATAACGAGCGTTTCTTTATACCAGGTCTCTCCCTAGAGTCAGCCGAACTGGTATAAGAAATCTATTGTCTCTATTGTACCTCTGTGTACTAAACAGTATCAAAATACACCAAACAACACTTACACGGGTGATACCCCTTCTTTTCGTGCTACTTTACTGAAAACCAAAATCGGGTGGTGGGTGTTTCCTTTTCAACTTTTCGCGCGATTGGGGGGACACCCTCTCCCAATTGGAGTTTTCTGGGGGAAAAATTCTTATGTCTAATATGTCGTCCGAACGTAATAGCCGTTTCTGCCACCGCAGGGGTAACCACCAGGGGTCTTATGGACACGCAGATTCCCATCCATTGTGGTTTTTTTAGATGTCTTTCCGCAAGAACTACATTTGTAAATATATTTTATTCCCGTTGAGATGCCCCTGGATGCCCTTCCCGTGCTTCGTGCACGTGGGGCACGAGCAGGTCTATTCGGGTCAAACATATAACGGTTTTCAGGCATCTCCCCAGCTTTTGATAATTCTATGAGTGCCCGTGGTTCAAACTTCTCCTCCGTGATTTCAATTGATTGGATATTTTCTGGCACAAAACAACGAATACCTGGCTCACTGTTTCCTCCGCTACGATTAAACACATAAAAGTATTCTCGTTGTTGCCCATCTTTACGTTGTAAATACTTTAGAGAATAAGGCTCAACAATTCTATCTGCGCCGTTATAACGAATCTTTAAGAGGGTCTGTGTTCGCCCAGCGTGCATAATTGGTGTTCTCAAGTTCGCACCAAAATAAGTGAATTGCGCGTATCCGTTATCCGAATAGATAGAAAACAATCCATCGAGGTCTGCAATAAAAAATGCGATGGCTTCTTCAACTTCTATCACCACTTGTTTTGCACATACTAGAGTTTTACTCCAATACTCTCTGAAATAATCAAAAGGAGTTTTGTGTAAGATTTCTTTTAAGATGTAAGGGTTTCTTTTGAAAATTGTTTTTTGTACGAAGGTTTCTATAACTTCTTCTTTATTTAAGTTTCCGCCAAGTAGCTTAATGGAATATACATAGTCGTAGAGGTCAGGGGCGTGCTGGCGTTGCAAAAGACATTTTAGTTTTGTCGCAATAATTTCTTCAAGTTTCATACATTGAATATCACAAACAACCTCTGTAGCATCAGAGTAAGGATGTATCAATTTTAAGGTTTGCAATGGAAGAAGAACTTTATCAAAACGAGTAACGTCCATTGAGATTCTAATCCTTATATGGTCAGCTTCTCCATTAAATCCTTTGAAGTAAACCCTCACCTCATAAACTTTCAGGTCGGGTAGTGGTGCTTCACTAGCTGTGAATTTTTCTTCAACTTTATTATCATCCTTTACAAACACAACACCAGACTTTTCTTGTGCAAATTCACAGACCTTATTTATTTCAGAAAGTAATTCTTCCTGCGCAATATCATCAGGTATCCCAAAATCTAAATCGCTAGAAAAACGGGTATTTTCAAAGTATCCTTTTCGTAGAGCATTCCCACCTTTAAGAAAGATTCTGTCTTTTAAGCTACTCGTTGTGAAGATACCTAGAAGCAACCAACCAAAAACATAATCCCTCTCAACATTGGAGGGATGGATTTCAAACTCTTTTGCCTTTGCTTCAATTTCATCTTTTGTAATCATTTAATTCATGAATTTAAGAGTCGGGATTTCTTTTTCAAGACGTATGAGATTGGTTATATCTTCAATCGGGGTTTCAGCATCCCAAAGCATCAAACGAATAATAACCATCACATAGTTTCTGAAGAAAATAACATTCGGCAGGGCTTCATATTCAACAAGAGTAAGTGGGCGCACCTTCTCATACTCTTTGAGATAGTGCTTCATCGCATCTATGCCCTCATCGTCCAAGATGTTCCATAAGCTGTAGCCCAAGCAAACAATAACAGGCGAGTATTGCAGGTCTTCAAAGTCCACAATACCACTCACTCGGTTATCTCTGGTAAGTACATTGCCATCAAAATCTATATCCAAGTGGTTATAGCCATAAGGAAGATTCGGATTAAGTGGATAGGTGTATGCCTTAATTCTTTGTATCAAATCCTGTACTTCTTGACCGCCAACCGATGTATTTTCTACCTTTGAAGCTAAACCATCGTGCAGGTCTGCCCATAATTTTTTAGGTCTATCCGTACTTTCGACAAATTCTATTCCGAGCAAGTGCATTTTTGCTTGAAGACTGGCTAGTTCCGCAATTAAATCGTAAGAGGGTTTAGTTGTTACACTTTTACCTTCTATCAAGTCCATTAAAATTATCTGCCATCGCTTACCGTCCATCTCTATAACTGTCAGTTCTTCACCTCCAACATTTTTATGTATAACTGGAATCGGTATACCGTGTGCACGTAGATAGTCCTGGAACCTAATCTCAAAGAGAATATCCTCATCGGCTTTTCCTTGTGCGTAAATACGTGCTACATATCTTTTGTTACCACTTTCAATACGAGCAGAGGAATTAGCAATACCTTCATTGATAGGTTCAAAAGTAAAATCAGAAATTGAATACGCATTCAAAACTTTTCCAAGTGTATTTTCATTAACTGAAATTTGATTTTGTGGTTTAAGTTTCTGCATATTCAAGCTGTAAAGAAATGTGTATCTTCTAACTTTTAGGCGTTATGGTGCCCATTTTGAAGGTTGATATTCTAGTTTTGTATTTTACTACTTTGGGAGCTTGGGGTAGTTCTACAGCCTTTCCATTTTTCCTGGTGAGAGAAATTTGGTCAGGAGGAACTGCCTTCACGTCTTTCAACCACCTTTCTCTAATAAACTGCAACCTTTCATCATCAAGGACGGAAGGATTATGAACCGCTGAAACTAGACTTTCGCAGATGTCTTCATCAGGGGAGAACTTTGCATAATCCGTAACGCATCTATCTTCTTGGTCGGTGGCATAACTTTTTGGTGCAGGTTTAGAATAATCTATTTCGTCTAGCGACTTCCATCCAAACTTTTTTCTCCAATCATCCCAAAAGCTTCCTTCGGGTAAGATGTGTGCATACTCGTGAGTTAGAGTTCCTGCAAAACCAGAGGTATTAGCCACTCTATGAGGCTCGGCAGACATAGCACGAGGATATAAAACCACCATGCTTTGTGCGGGGTACGCATAACCTCTTCCATCTTCTGAATTCTGGTCATTAAAAGCCTGTATATCGTCAATGACAATATACCTAACTGGCTTTCCAGGAATTTGTCCGAGAACTTCTACCGTTTTTTGTAATTCTTCAATTTGAGCAGAAGTTAATTCTTGTCCGTAGTTATAAAACTCGGCAGTGTAGTCCTCTACACGAATACTTACTTGCTCGTTGGGTAGCCCCTTTTCTTGCCAGCGTTCTTGTAACCACCAATGTTTTCTTTTTATTTCTTCTTTAGCTTTTGCTAGAAGGTCTTGTTCCGATTGTTCTCCGTTAGTATTTAGAATAGATAAAGCTGTTGCAAAATCAGGGTCATCTTCTTGTACCACTACAAAACTTAAATCATCCATCGTTTGTAATTCGGTAGATTGAGCTTTTCTTTCTGGGTTTATTCCTCCTTCAATGCCTGGCATAATTTATTTTATTTCAGAAAGTTTATTATTAAACATCACTTCGCATTTTTCTCGCGTATACGGTTTGTCTGGTGTTTTTATAGCACGTGCTTCTCCTCCCTCTCCGTTATCAAGAAAATCTTTATAGGAAACCTCAAAAAGATTGCCGTTATATTTTTCAGCTTTCTCTAAAACCACATTATCAACGCCATCTTTATCACAATGAAATACACCGCCACAATTTGTAGGGTCTAAAAGTCCTTGCTTGATGTAATTTCGCTTAATATCACAAAGACTATAGTCGTTGCCCAACTCATCAACACTCTGGGCTATACAAGTATCTAATCTATTACTATAGAAAAAGCTGACCTTTGTTCCCTCGAACATACCTTCATGTTCTGCAACAACACCCTTACCAAAATCTTGGCATTGTTTATTTAGACGTTGCGCTTGTGTAAAAGGAACATTTTGAAATACGAGAACAGCTATAACAATTAGCACGATACCGCCTAGCAATTTATATTTTTTAATGTTTTCCATATTCATATTATTTTATTTCGACAGACCTAAAGGGGTGCCAAGCGACTTTACCGAACACTACATACACGTAGCACATTCTAATAATTTGAAGTACGAAGAAGAAAAATACAGCGTAGATGAGCCAGTTTATTATGGGATTATAAATTTCGTTTAGCTGTGTAATCTCACTAACGATTTCGAGTTTATAGAATTCGGGATATGAATAAACGTTAGAAATTGCACCCTCTCGGAAGGTAAAGAAATTTTTGTTTGAATTAACAATTTCACCATTAGTTTTACTTTCGGTGTACGCGATGATGTGGGGTTGTATTGCATCATAATACTTACAGTAAAAGTTGAGAGTCTTTTTTGTGTCGTTGTAGATAGTATCGTTCAACGTGAACTCATCAAATTCGTACGCTTCGCCAATTCGTGAACCTTGCAAAACTACATACTGGTCATTAGATAAACATTTCGCCTTGTAGGTGGTTCGAGTTATCGCATCAAATTGGATGTTTGTAAGAAGATAAATTGGTAGCGATAGAGCTATCGCAACTAGAGCTAAAACATATATGAGTTTGAAAAATCTTTTAGTCATTTTATTTTGACTTGGCAGAGCTTCTTCCTCTTCCCAAGAACTTTTTTATATCGGTTTCTGTAAACCTCCACTTGCCTTGCTTTGAACCTTTAAGCTGACCACTAGCCAGGTAACGAAACACCTGGCGCTCTGAACATTTAAGAAGTTTTGCAACTTCGGGTATGGTGTATATCTTCATAACATTGGTGAAAACTATGATTTTATTCTAGTACATTCCGACGACGATGGCAACTTTTGTCATGGTGCGAAAATGACTGTGGATAACTCTACTTATCATCTAGTGTCATCTATTATCATCTGTTGTCATTGAGTGTATTCTAGTTACATGATAATTTCCTTTACTTGGTTACGGCAGAGCACTATAATTAAATAGTTGGAGAAATAAAATCCTTCTTGAAAAGTCCAACAATTTTCAAGACTATGCGCTGTGTCATGCAGAAGCATAAGTAACGGTCTGGGAACCCGCTACGGTAGGATTCATTGAGGAGCTACCACTGTCACTCACATTTTTGTGGGATGCGGTGGTAGCTTCTTTAGTTACTACACGCACCGCAACCATGAGAGTTGCGGTTTTTGGCGTAAACCACTGGGGTGAACAAAGTCTGTTGCTGGCTTTGCAGGTCGCCATCCCAGTGGTTCCTGCCAAGCCAAGAGCAGACTTTTTATGTTATCTACACAAGCACTCCAAGAATTCAAAGAAATATGGAAGCAAGAATTTGGAGAAGAAATCTCTGATGACCTTGCCATTGAAGAAGGAATAAACCTCCTCACTTTTTTCAATGCAATCTATCGTCCAATCAAAGAAGAGTGGGTAAAAGATTATGACAACAAATAACGCCTTCAATAAAAAATATAAGAGACCATTTAGTCTCGAAGAAGACCCTGATAGGAATAGCCAGGTAAGAGCATCGGTAAAACCGACACGCCTTTATTTGGATAACGAGTATTTCAAAAATGATTTTGCTTCAATTTTTCCTCATAGCGTTACAGTCGTTTATTGCATCCTTGCAATGCACGCTAATCATGAAACACAGACCTGCTTTCCATCGGCACAAACAATTATGGAATATGCGGGTATGAAAAATAGAAATACTTTATTTAAGGCACTAAAGATACTGGAGAGATACGACATTATATCTGTTATTCATCGTTCAAAAGGACGATTACCAAATAAGTACTCCTTGCTCGAACACTATGGCTGGAGAGAGGTGAACAGTATCAATTTTGCCACTGTTAAGAAGGAGTTTGGAAAGAAACAAACAGTATCAAAATCACCACCTCAACAGTATCAAAACAAACCCAATAACGGTAACACTGGTGATACAGGAATTCATCTAATGGATTCAGATAAAGAAATCAACCCAAAAATTGAAGAAAAAAAGATTCCATTAAAAGGAAAGCAACTACTCGAACGTCTATCGCCACTAACAACGTCTGTGGTGATTCCTTGCTTCCGTGAAGACGACATAGTAAAAGCCTTGGAAGAAATCTACGAAAGTGGTGAAACTGAAACTCCCAATTTGAAAACTATCATTCGCGCACTACGTCAACGTGAGGCTATTCCAACGGCTGAATTACCAGGTTGGATAAAACTATGAGATATCCACTTTATTTAAGATTTGCACTTGTCAGGGATTGTCATAGTGCTATACTTACTATGCGTCCTACAAGTCAGAGTATATGCACAGGGTATTTGCCTTTTTATGGCTCCAGATGTGAGCAAAGAGGGGCGACTATCCTCCGCATCTGGTTGCCTTGTGCAATTCAGACTTGTGGGACGCAGGCTCTGGTCGTCCCTCTTTTCTATTATGGGGACGCCATCAAAGTTATGGCAACCCCACAAGATAACAAACCAAAAAAGAAAATAGCTCCGTGGCTATATTTCCTCGGCATAGCTTTCCCAATAATTTTAATCTTGAAAGGACTAGAAGGATTTTTCCCTTTTATTGCAACAGAATGGTTCCTTTCAGTTCTTCTTGTAATCTTTTTTATAATCATCGGAAGAAAATAAATTTATATGCCACTTAAAATTCAACAACTGAACTACATCGCATACACTCGTAAAAGTACGATTGGTGAGGATAGGCAGATGCTATCGCATGAAGACCAAGAAAGAGATTTGGAGCGTCTGGAACAGACAGAGCATTTGGACGTAGTGGAGCGACACACAGGAAAAGAAAAAGGCGAAAGCCAGTCAGCGCATAAACGCGGACGACCTATCTTTTCTCACATAATGAAACAGATTGAAGCTGGCAAAGCCAATGCCTTGCTGGTGTGGCACCCTAACCGCCTTGCTCGTAATGCCTTCGATGGTGGCTGGATAATTACAGCTATGGACGAGGGTAAACTGCTTGAAGTAAAAACAGCCAACGGCACTTATCGCAATACTTCTAATGACAAGTTTATGCTCCAGTTGGAGTTTGGTATGGCAAAGAAATCTTCTGATGATAACGGTGATGCAGTAAAGCGTGGCATCAAAACAAAACTTGCAATGGGGTGGTACCCAGGCTTCGCAACGCTGGGCTACTTAAACACAAAGAACTTTGAAGAAAAGGGTCAGAACAAAATACTTAATGACCCAGAAAGATTTGATACGGTGAAGCAGATGTGGCAAATGATGCTGACAGGAAATTATACTCCTCCACAGATACTGGAAATCGCAACAAAAGAATGGAACTTAAAGACACGAGGAACAAAAAAGCATCCTTCAAAATATCTCTGTCGCTCAACGATTTACAAGATTTTCCACAATCCTTTTTATTCTGGTTGGTACGAATATCCAAAAGGTAGTGGTGAATGGCACAGAGGCAAACACGAACCAATGGTGAGCGAAGAAGAGTTCCAGCACGTACAAGCATTACTCGGCAACAAGACGCGACCACGCCCGCTTGCGCGTAGGTTCGCTTTCACTGGAATTATGCACTGCGGTAATTGTGGTGCTTCGATTACGGCAGAAGAAAAAATAAAGAGACAGAAGAATGGGAATGTTCATCGCTATATTTATTACCGATGCACGAAACGCATTGATGAGAAGTGTCCTCAAAAAACTATCGAGCTTTCACTACTCGCTCAACAGGCAGACTTCATTATTCAAGGTTTGACTATCTCCGACAGATTCAAGGATTGGGCGATAAAATACCTTCACGAAGTGCGACAGAACGAAGCGCAAAGCAATGAGGAGGTTCTCGCAAAGAAACAATCTCGACTGCTAGAAATTACCAAGCAGTTGGATAACCTCCTACTTCGCCTCACATCGCCCTCTAACGCTGACGGAGGATTGATTAGCGACTCTGAATACAAGAGTGCCAAAGGAACTCTCTTAAAGGAAAAGAACGCCCTGGAGACTGATTTACAGGCACAAGGTAAAGCCATCGAGCGCTGGTTAGAATTGAGCGAGCGAACCTTCAACTTCGCACGCTACGCGAGCCTCTGGTTCCTTAAAGGCGACCTGGAGACGAAGAGAGCCATCTTTGCCTGCCTAGGTTCGGACTCCATCCTAAAAGACCAGAAACTCAACATAACGCTTCGTAAACCATTCAAATTCATCTTCGATAACCTCGAAGAGATAGAAAAAGAGTTAGGCGAGGTTAGAACCTCCGAAAACATAACAAACAAAGGACAAAAGTTTTCTTTTGTCTCTAACAATCTACTAGGGCGGAGAGTAAGGGATTCGAACCCTTGAGGGCTTTTAGACCCTACCTCGTTAGCAGTGAGGCGCTTTCGACCACTCAGCCAACTCTCCATATTCATTTCAAGTTGACTGAGTGCTCGAACAAGTTCGTCCACGGAAATCTGAGATTTCCGGAGAAAATGCTGGGAGCGCTCTCTCCCACTCAGCCAACTCTTCAATATTTTTACTTAATGGCAATGGTCGAAAGTGCTTTCGTCCACCTATCGCTTCATAAATATCAGCGATTCCGCTCACTTTGTTCGCGGACCGGATGAAAAGCAAAGCAGTTTGCTTTTCATCCACTCAGCCAACTCTCCAGTATTTAATTTATTTGAACGTTCACTTTAGTTTACATTCGATTTTGTTTCCTCCTTTGGTCTGTTCACATTCGTTCACAACGACCAATCCACTGCTCTCTGCGAGGCAGCGGACCAGAGAAAATATAAAGCAGTTTATATTTTCTCCACTCAGCTAACTCTCCAAATTTGTATGCAGTAAGGAAACCTTGCTGCTCTTGCGCTTGTGAAAATAAAAGTAAACCTTTATTTTCTCACTCGCTTAGGCCAGTAAGAAAATCTTGCTGACCTTTCGCTCCTGAAAAATAAAAGTAAACTTTTGCTTTGTCACTCGCTTAGGCCAGTAGAATAACAGAAAATTAACAATCAATCTACTTCACCGCGCTAGCAATCGTTTTCACCAGTTTAGGGTTACTTATATGAGGAATAATCTCATTTGCGGTTGGTGTCTTTACTAAAGCGGCTAGTTTCTTAGCGGCGTTAAGCTTCATCTCGTCGGTAATGTTATTAATCTTATTGTCCAAGGCACCACGGAAAATACCGGGGAAAACCAGCGAATTGTTTACTTGATTAGGAAAATCACTGCGACCAGAAGCGACCACCAGCGCTCCCGCCCGTTTAGCATCCTCGGGATAAATTTCTGGTACCGGATTAGCTAGCGCAAAGACGATGGCATCTTTACTCATCTGCTCAATGTGATGACGGGAGATACTACCCGGGCCAGATACCCCAACTAATACATCAGCGGCCGCTAAAGCTTTTAACAAATCTCCTCCCTCCTCGGCCAAGATTACTCCCTCTTTTATTAATTGTTTCTTATATAAAACAATATCTTTCCGACCAGTCCAAATAATCCCCTTACTATCAAGCATAGTGATGCAAACGTCAGGCGCATGAAGCTTTATCAATTTCGCAATGGCCACCCCAGCCGCGCCCGCTCCTTGAATTACTATTTTGGAATCTTTAAACGATCGCTTGGTAAGCTTGTAGGCATTGATAAGTCCGGCCAACACCACAATGGCGGTACCATGTTGATCGTCGTGCATCACCGGAATGGAAAGCTCCTTTTTTAATCGGTCTTCAATTTCAAAACAGCGCGGCGCGGAAAAATCCTCCAGATTAATAGCCCCGAAAGTGGGAGCGATGGCTTTAATGGCGGCCACAATTTCATCGACGTCTTGGGTCCCAAGTACAATCGGCCAGGAGTCAATATTGGCCATTGACTTGAGAATGGCGGCCTTACCTTCCATCACCGGCAAGGCACCAATAGGACCAATATTACCCAAGCCCAGCACCGCTGAGCCATCGGAAATCACCGCTACCGAATTACCTTTACTGGTGTAAAGACCGGCTTCTTGAGGTTTTTGGGCGACGTGTGAAGCCACCGCCGCCACTCCCGGAGTGTACATCATACTCCAGTCGTCTTTGTTTTTAAGGGGATGTTTAAGTTTGATTTCTAATTTGCCTTTAAGTTTTTTGTGTAAAGCCAAAGCTAATTTTGAATAGTTCTTTTTTGGTGTCGCCATGAAAAAATATTTAGTGAAGACACATTATACGCCGCGCGTATTTTTATACAAAATAATTATGAAAAAGAAAAACGCCGCGGAACAAGTCCACGGCGTTTGTGCCCGCTAAGGGCGAGGTTCTGTTCAGCTGGCTGGGGTCACTCCGGCCTGCTGCATCAGCTCGCCGAAGCTGCTGAGACCTTTGCCCCTCAGAACGACTGTACGTTTGGGTTTGGCCTCTTCACCTTTCGAGGCCTTCGGCTTCGCGCCGCTCTCGGGCGTGACCGGCTTCGGGTCCGCCCCGTAGGGACGGAGTAGCTGCCCCTTGCTGATTTTGGTGCCGTCGGGCGACGGCTTCAGCGCGAAGACACAGTACTGGGAGTTCCCGGCCGGATAGGCCGCGAACTCGATGGCAGTGACGCCGACCTCGAGGAGTGTGTCGATCGCCGTCTTGTCAGCGTAGACCGGCACCTCGTAGATGCCGCCCTCGATCTCGAACACTTCCGTGCTCGAGGATTCTGGACGGACCGGCTTGGGCTGGTAGTCGATGAACTCGACCACCTCGCTCCCGTCGTTGGCCATGACGATGCCCTGGCCTTTGACCGCAATGGCTTTGAAGGCCTTCTGCGGACCACACGGTTTACCGTTTTCGTCGAACGAGCCGACGAGAACGTACAAGTGTAGAGGCTCAAGGGCCGACATTTCGTCACTCGTTACCGGCTGACCGAACATCTGCCGACCGTCTTTCACGCGGACCGACACTGTCGGTCGGCCGTTGATTACGGCTCGTGTTTTATCGAGCTTCCTCACGCGCCTTACGCAGAGCTTCGCGCTCAGCTTCACGCTTCTCACTCAGGTTTTCCACCTGCTGGCGCTCAGTAGCGTTGACTTTCACGACCACCTGTTCGGCGAGAGAGAGGGCGACATCTGTCCCGAGATACTTGGCCGCGCCTCCCTTGTAGCGCAGTGTGCTAAGCACATCAAGCGGCAGAAGATCGCCGACGCCGAGCTGCGAAAACGGCACGACATTCGAGACCTTGCCCGAGTCCTTCTCGACGTAGGCGATGACAGGCTCGTCGCCGGCCAGCGCCAGGCGTGAGAACGCCCCAGTGTCGATCTTGGAATTGTATTTCCAGACCACCTGGTCGTCGAGGGCGACCGAGGCTACGGAGGGAATCGCGTGCTTGGGGGCATTCTGTGAAAGCAGAAAATGGAGAACGAACTGGCGTTCCCCATAGATGAGCGTGCCGATGTCGACCTTGAAACGATCCGTGTCGGCATTGCCGGTCAGATCGAAGCCAGGGAAAGAGTAAGCCATTTTCAGTCCTCCAAAAATTGAATTGCGAACGAGCACGGATTCAACCGTACTTTTATTAGTATAGCATACTTATACACTATCGTCAATGATAAATTGGAGCATATTTGTGGGCTTTTGGTGGGCGGCGCAGCCGCCCACCCTTTCTGCTACTATATAGTGGCTATTTATGAAACCCCAAGACTTACTCAGTGACCATTTCCGGATTGATAAACCGCACCTAGCGGCTTTAAAGCGTTTACGGATTACCACGGTCGAAGACTTGCTTTATCACCTTCCCGCGCGTTATGAAGATATTTCTGATATTCAATCGGTCGGCGGCCTCCATTTAGGGCAGGAAGCGGTGGTGTTCGGCCAACTCTCGGGTCTTAAAACACGCAAAGCTTGGAAGAGCCACCGACCGATTGCTGAAGGTTATATCGAAGACGGCTCGGCCAAAATCAAAATTATGTGGTTTAACCAACCCTACTTAGCTAAAATGTATAGTGACGGTATGTACGTAAAAGTGGCGGGTAAAGTAACTGGTAGTGAGGGTAAACTCTATATTGCCAACCCTGAAGTTGAGAAACTGGATTCCCTACCTATCGACCGACATGATTCGATTTTCAAAGGTACTGATTCAGAAATTGAAGATACTATTTATCCGGTCTACCGAGAGACTAAAGGTGTGACTAGTAAGTGGTTTTACCACACGGTTTTAAAGTGCTTTGAAAAAGGAATTTTAGAAACTCTACCTGACCCAATCCCGGAAGAAATTCTTAAACGTTACAAACTACCTCTTTTAAAAACCGCCCTTGTCTGGATACATTCACCAAAGAAAGTGCAGCACGCCGAGAGTGCGCGCAAGCGTTTTGCTTTTGAGGAAGTTTTTTATATTCAGGTGCAAAACGCCCAAAACCGCGCTCTCGCTAACGCCGCCAACACCTACAGCTTTGCCACAAGCCCCGAGCACGTGGAAAAATTCACCGAACGCTTCCCCTTTAAACTCACCAAAAGCCAAGATAAGTCCATTACCGAGATTCTCAAAAACTTCAATGGCAACCACGCTATGTCACGTTTGCTGGAAGGTGATGTTGGCTCGGGCAAAACGGCCGTGGCTGCTACGACTGCCTACGCTGTAGCCACTTCACGTCCACCAGAAGGTACTCGGTCAACTACTAAATCCATCTTGCAAAAAAACAAATCTGCTAGTTTTGCGGGCAGTTCGAGGCGTGGCCAAAATGACGGAGGAGATGTAGAAGACTACATTGACGACGGCACTTTTGAGACACAACAAAGAAATGCCCTGAAACTAGCAGATTTGGAATGGGGTAATTTGCAAGTGGCTTATATGGCTCCTACCGAAATTTTAGCCAAACAACACTTTGAAAGTTTTATTGAATACTTCCATCATCTACCAATCCAAATCGGATTGATTACCGGTAGTGGCTGCCAGAAATTTCCAAGTAAAGTTGACCCCACCAAACCTACCAATATCTCAAGAGCCCAGTTACTCAAGTGGGTAAAAAACGGAGAGATACCAATTCTTATTGGCACCCACGCCCTGATTTATAAAAGTGTCGAGTTTAAACACTTGGCTTATGTAATTATTGATGAACAACATCGCTTTGGTACCAACCAGCGCAAGCAGCTTGCCAAGAAAGACGCCCGCATGCCGCACTTGCTCAGTATGACTGCCACCCCAATTCCCCGCACTTTAGCCCTTACTATTTATGGCGACCTAGACATCACTCTGCTTGATGAGATGCCGGCCGGCCGCAAGGCGGTCATTACCAAAGTAATCGGGCCAGGCCAACAACAACCAATGTATGAACATGTACGCAGTGAGCTAAGCTCCGGCCGGCAAGCCTACGTCATCTGCCCGCGCATTGATGAACCAGACCCAGACAAAGCCACCGCTTTAATTCTAAAAAGTGTAAAAGCGGAAGCTGAACGACTTAAGCACGCCGTTTTTCAAGAGTACGAAATCGGCGTTCTCCATGGCAAAATGAAGCCAGCTGAAAAAGACGCGATAATGCTCAAATTTGCCAAGCACGAAATAGACATTCTAGTGGCTACCTCGGTAGTCGAAGTGGGCGTCAATGTCCCCAACGCCACCAACATCATAATTGAAGGCGCGGAACGATTTGGGCTCTCGCAGCTGCATCAACTCCGCGGTCGGGTCATTCGCGGTACCCACCAACCATACTGCTTTGCCGTGACGGAAAGCAAAAGTGACAAAACCAAAGAACGCCTTAAAGCGCTCTCGACGGCGAAAAATGGTTTTGAACTAGCCGAGCACGACCTGCAGTTCCGTGGCTCGGGCGACCTCTATGGCCAAAAACAATCGGGCCTCTCCGACCTCGGCATGGAAGCGATTAAAAACTTAAAACTGGTCGAGGCCGCCCGCACCGAAGCGCAGGCACTGGTCGCCAATCATAAAAATTTGTCCGAAGATTTCCCCCTTATCTCTCACAAAGTCTCTCATCTCGGGCAAGAGTTACATATGGAATAAACATGCACTGCTGCATGTTTATTCCGATCTACGTAGTAGAATTTTCGATGTCGTCAGGCGAGAAAATAGGTAGAATAAACGCCCCCTGCTGAGCGTTTATTCTGGTTTGGACGAAGTCCAAAATTTCCGGTGTCGTTAGACGGGGAAATAAGTGGGACAGCTTGACCCGGCTATATTTTCTGTTACCGTTGCTATTAGCAAAAGACGACGTTTGAGGAAAGGATGGGTCATGGGTTTGCAAATCCCAATACATGATTGCTATGCCCCAAAACTTGGCGTATATGCAAAGTTGCTGGAGGAGCCTCCACTAGGGAATTCGCCAGAAGTAGAATTTCTGGAAAAAAAGTGTGTGGCTTTCCTTCTGGAAGAAGCGGGAGAAACCGTACACTACCAATTTCCGCAAGGAAACCATCTGATGATTCTTACGGTTAGAAAGAATGACTCTCGTAAATTGATACTGCAACGAGGACCTGATTTAGATATGAAGTTGATTGTTTTGCAGCATCATACTGTTCCTCTGTATTTATTTTTGACGGAGAGTATCGTGTCTTCAGTACATCATGAACTCGAGCTACACATGGGGGTGTTGATTAATGGTCGAGATGTAATCCATTTCCACCCATTTCCAATACACACCTTTATTTCGGTATGTTAGAAATATTGTTGTTTAGGCCGGCCGCGATAGCGGCCGGCCTTTAAACTATTTGTTCTTCCAAAAAATTAAACTCTTTAGAGTATGAATAATCGCAATCTCGGGTCTGAGCTACATATGGACTAGCTTGACCGTTCTGGTGTGTCTGCTACTTTGTAAATAGACAAATGGGGTACTGATATGGATCACCAACCACCGCCTCTGTTGGCCAACAGTCGCTCGCGCCTAGATAACTATCGTGTACAAGTGTTGAGTGATAGGTTGCGTTTCAAAAGTTCCCAGCTTCAGGAGCATTTTGGTTTTCTGCCCTGTGCGGTCATATTTTATGTTCAGGTACTTGGCAAAATGTCCACTTGGGGTAGAGCCTGCAAAAATATTGTGTACGCTCGAGCTGGTGAATTTGCTGAGTGTTATAGTGACTCGTTGTTCATTGTTCCTAACCAGTTCATAGCAGAAATCCATGCCGAGGTTTGGCAAGGAAGTCACCATGGGCACTATGGTGTGTGGCTCACTCTTTCCGAGACAAGCTACGAACAAAAGTACATATCTCAGCGAGTTCTGCCGCTGGCTACGTTGGGTGAAAAGTAGGCCGGCCGCGATAGCGGCCGGCCTTTAATCTGCCATTCTTGTAAGAAAAATCAATCTCATCCGTGTATATATGTAGAAACCCCAAAGGAGCAGTGGCTGATGATAAAAAAGGTACTGAGGCAGTTCAGGCGAAACCCTCTTGAGGGCGCTGAATTGCGCTTGTCCCCGAGCGGACAAGCTATCTGGAAAGGAGTGGTCGCGATTGAGCGACCGGATTGGTCTGACCCAGTTTTGTTCACGCACCCGAGCCTTGGCAACGCATCGGCTCAGCCGGAAAGCGTTCGTCTCGAAAAGGGCCACGTCATATGGAAACGCGGAATCACCAAGAATGACGTGGTCATCAGCGGCTTCGACCTCAAAAAGGTCGACGATATCTCTCTCGATTGGGATTGGGAGATTTTCCGAGCCCCGGACAAGCGCTACCGTAGGCATACCCGGACAATTTTGGAATAACCCTGACCAACTTATGTTCTTTTATAGGCGCCCACTTCTGGGCGCCTATTATTTTGTCCCTCGGCCAAAGATATGAAAACTAAGAAGTTTGTTTTTAAAGAAAGCAAAAAACACTCTTTTCGAGATGTGTTTTTTGTTTTGTAATTGTCCGCCCGCCAGGACTCGAACCTGGGACCACGAAGGTATAAGCTTCGCGCTCTACCAACTGAGCTACAGGCGGATAGAGTGGACATACTGTATAACAACAATCCTCGTACGGCAAACTGAACTAATACGCTATACTATTCCTGATGCATGTACTTCTAAGAAAAAGAAGGATTTATTTTATTATCGCTGGGGTTTTGATTTTTTTGGCGGTTTCTTTACTTTTTAAACTGAAAAATAATAACGGACCAGAACTGGTTACCACTAGCGTCGAAAAAGGTACCGTGACACAGATTGTCTCAGTTTCAGGGTTTGTGGAAGCCCAAAACGCCGCTGAGCTCGCCTTTCCCTTAACCGGTATTATTGACCAGGTGCTCGTGAGCAAGGGCGACCAAGTAAAACAAGGCGACCCGCTAGTGACTTTAAGACGAGCTGATTTATTGGCCGATCGGCAAAACGCTCAAGCTGATTTGGTACGCGCCCAAGCCGACCGTGACGAACTTCTTTCTGGCCCTCGTAATGAGGCTCGTAATGTAACTGAAACTGAGGTGGCGATTGCTAAAGAGAACCTAGACCAAACTCGGCGCACTGAACTGGAAAAGGTGAACAATGCTAGACGAACACTCTTGTCTTCAGGACTAACAACCCTGTCTAAAGATGGTAGTGAAAATGCTTCGGCTCCAAGTATTACCGGTACTTATCAATGTGAGGATGAAGGTTCTTACTCTATCGAAGTATTTCGCTCGAGTGCCAAATCAGATTACTCATACCGTATTACCGGACTTGAATCGGGTACCTATAACGCTTTCACCGATCAACCCGGCAGCTTTGGTGCTTGCGGTTTGTTTATTCAATTTGGATCTGGTGGTGGTTATGCCAACAGTAATTGGGCAGTCAATATTCCTAACCAACAGTCGAGCAATTACGTTACAAATTTAAATGCTTATGAACTGGCTTTAGAACAAGCGGAAAATGCTATTCGTAGTGCCGAGCAAGCCCTTGAGTTAGCAACGAAGCAAGCCGCCCTAGAGAACGCTGACCCGCGCAGTGAAGAATTACTGCGAGCCAATGCTAGTGTATCTAGTGCTCAAGCCAGATTGGCGGCGGTCGATGCTTCCCTCTCAGACCGCGAAATTAAAGCTCCATTTGACGGCGTCGTGACTGACATCGATGTTCTTCCGGGAGAAACAGTCACGACCGAGCCGATTGTGACTGTCCTCGCCGATGATAGTTTCAACATGACGGTTCGCATCCCTGAAATTGACGTTACTAAACTCGCTATCGGTCAGTCGGCTAACATTGTGTTTGATGCCTCGGCTAAAGAAACAGTGCCTTCCAGTATTCACTTCATCTCACCGATCGCCACCGAAATTGATGGAGTGGCCTATTTTGAAGCCACCATGCAGTTTGAAGAAGTGCCAGACTGGTTACGGTCGGGACTAAACGCCGACGTTGATATTGTCGTTGATAAAAAAGAAAATGTTTTGCGTCTACCAAAAAGATTTGTCACTGTCACTGAAGGACAAGCTTCAGTTTTGGTATTAAAAGAAAATAGCCAAAAAACCCTAGTGGAGAAAGAGGTCGATATTGTGTTTACCGGCAATGATGGTTACTTGGCTATAGACGGAATTTCGGAAGGAACAATCGTTGTCGCTCCCTAGTATGCAAAGTCTCCGTATTGGTCTACTCCTCGGTTTTCGACAAATTCAACGAGCTAGCTTTTGGACTACCTCCCTCATCATTTTTGTAATGATGCTGACTTTCCTGAATCTTATTGCTGTCTCGGGAGTTTTGGTTGGACTTATTGAAGGAGCTGAGCGAGCCGTGCGTGAGAGTGCTCTTGGTGATGTGATTGTTACCGCCAAAGATGAAGAAGACCGGATATTAGAAACCGAAACTTTTGTTCGCGAGCTGGGTGCTTATCCAGAAATAAAGACTTATTCAATTCGTTACAAAGGCAATGGTCTTTTGGAGGCCAACTATAAGGAGAGACGAGATTTAAGTGGCGAGCGTGATAGTGCAGCCGTCATCGTCAACGGAGTGGACCCAGTCCGTGAGGATTCAATGACCAACCTTTCCGAGCTTTTAGTTGAAGGAGAATACTTAAATCCCAACGAAGAAGGTTATATTTTAATCGGTATTTACTACATTAAAGAGTACGCCGAACAATTCGGAGATATTTTCGATACAGTTTCTAATGTCCACCCGGGCGATACGGTCAGGCTGACGGTCGGGGATATTTCTAAAGAGTTTATCGTTAAAGGAATTATTGAATCTAAAGTGGATGAAGTAAATTTAGCCACTTATATTCCAGAACGAGAATTTCGCCGAGTATTTAATAGACTAGATCGCAACGCTGATCAAATTGTCATCCGCACAAATGAGCCAAGCCAAAATCTGGTTGTAGCCGAAGCGATGCGTGATAGTGGTCTGGATGGATTTGCTAAAATTCAAACCTTTGAGGAAAGTTTACCCAAGTTTTTAATTGACATTAAATACACCTTTAATCTTCTCGGTACCTTAATTGGTTCTATTGGTATCGTAGTGGCTTCGATTACTATCTTTATTATTATTTTTATTAACGCTCTTTCACGACGGCGTCACATTGGGATCCTCAAAGGGATCGGCATAGAACGTAAAGCCATAGAAATAGCTTACGTTATTCAAGCGGCTTTTTATGCTCTCTCGGGTTCCCTCTTGGGAGCGCTTTTGACTTACGGGTTTTTGGTTCCCTACTTTGAAAAGAATCCCATTCAATTTCCTTTCAGCGACGGTATTCTGTCGGCCGACCCCGAAAGTACTTTTTATAAATTTGTAGTGTTGTTTATTATTACCCTGATTGCTGGTTTCATTCCCGCTTGGTTGATTGCAAAACAAAACACCCTTAATTCCATTCTTGGCCGCAAGTAATAAGTATGAATATAATCGAAGCCAAAAACATTCATCGGGAATTTGGAAAGGACGATCTGATTACTCACGTACTTAAGGGCATTGATATTTCTATTGCTGAAGGAGAATTCGTGGCCATCATGGGCAAATCTGGAGCCGGTAAATCGACTCTGATGTATCAACTATCGGCCTTAGACGTACCGACCGAGGGAGAAATTATTGTCGATGGGCAAAGTATTGTACCTTTTAACGAAAAAGAACGAACGGCTTTTAGACTCAATACATTGGGTTATGTTTTTCAAGATTACGCGTTGGTACCAGATTTAAGCGCTCGGGAAAACGTCATGATGCCACTTCTGATGAAAGGAATGAGTTGGGAAGCTGCTAAGATAAAATCTGATTCCTCGCTCGACGAAGTCGGTCTTAAAGACAAATATTATAATCTACCGGGTGAGCTGTCCGGTGGCGAACAGCAACGAGTCGCGGTCGCCAGAGCCTTAGCTGGTCAGCCAAAAATAATCTTTGCCGACGAACCCACCGCCAACCTTGACTCAGTGTCCGGGCAACAAATAATTGATTTGCTTACCTGCTTGCATAAGCAAAATGGTCAAACCATAGTCATGGTTACTCATGAAGAAGAGTACGCCAAACCCTGCGACCGAATATTTTACATGGAGGACGGTTTGATTACGGATATCAAAAACAGAACCCAATAACAAAAGGCCCGCGGCGTAGCCGCGGGCCTTTTGTTAAACTTAACTTGTAGGATTAAACTTCTTCTTCAGATTCATCATCGGTTAATTCATCAGACTCATCTTCACCAGACTCGTCTGACTCTTCATCTGTTGAATCATCAGATTCGTCAGTTTCCTCTGAATCATCCATTTCTTCCTCATCAGAATCGTCATCACTTTCTAGACGATCAGCTAGCTTAGCTTTAAGCTCAGCAATTTTTTCTAACAATGAAGCTCGCATCTCTTCGCGATCGGTTTTGAATTCTTCACGAATAACCTTAACTTCATCACGATTAGTCATGACTGCTGCTTTTCGGGCCTCAATCTGCTCTTTTATTTGAGCAATGAAATCCAGCATAGCGGCTTTCTTTTCTTCTTCAGAAAGTCCCTCAAGGCTAGCGAAAAAACTGGCCTTATTAAGTTGGCGTTGTTCTTTAAACTCCGCTTTCATTTCTGTTCGCTCAGTTTTCATTTCTTCACGTTTAGCTTCCATCGCTGCTTTACGCTCAGCAATAGTGGCTCGTAGTGACTCAATCTGAGCTTTCATAGCAGCCTTGATTTCTTCTTGACTGGTTTGATCAGCTTCAGTAGTTTCTTCAGCTTGAGCAGCTGGAGCAACTACCATAAAAGACAAGAAACACATCACAACACCCATCACGATAGCTGGAATGTAATTCTTGTTTACTTCTAAACTATTAGCCTTACTCATAAAAATATAATTTTATACTTAATAAATTTCTGGCCGGTGTTTTATAAACACAGAAAAAGGTCGGCCCTTCGGGCCGACCTCCAGTCCACTATTTATACCACGTAACTAAAATATCTTTTTTAGCTCTGTGGATAAATTATCAGCCTAATTCTGACGAAAATTTTTCACTAACTTCAATCGCTTTAGTCGGATCTCCCATTCTTTCTTCTTCCTCCCTGTCCTTTTTATAAGCATCTTTGATTTCCACGCCTTCTTGCTTGAGTAGCGCTTCGTATTCTTCACGTTCCAATGTCTCAACTTCAAACAGCTTCTTAGATATTACATCTAGAGCTTTACGATGTTTGGTGAGCACTTCTCGAGCGGTTTCCTTTCCTTCTTCGATAATTCTTGAGACTTCGTCATCAATTTGTTTGGCCACTTGTGGTGAATAACCACGGTCTGCACTCATTCCACCCCCAATCAAACGCCCGCCGGTGCCTTCAAGAGCTACAGGACCCAAAGCACTCATACCGTATTTAGTTACCATATCGCGAGCCATATTAGCCACCACTTGCAAATCATTGCTGGGGCCAGTAGTGAGGTCGCCGAAAATCATTTCTTCAGTTACATAACCCCCGAGCGTCATGGCAATATCATCCATAAACTCCTTACGAGTTTGCATCTTGCGATCAGTGTCTGGCAACTTCAGAGTGTAACCAGCGGCGCGGCCACGAGAAATAATAGAAATCTTTTGAACTGGATCAGCGTATGGTAAGACAGACGAGACCAGAGCATGACCAACTTCGTGATAAGCAGTGACCAATCGCTCTTTTCGGCTTAAAACATGACTCTTTCGTTCGGGACCAAGCATCACTTTTTCAATGGAACGAATTAGGTCAAATTGGCCCACGGTCTTTCGCTCTTCGCGGGCCGCTAAAATGGCGGCCTCGTTCATCAATGAGTACAAATCCGCTCCCGAAAAGCCTGGGGTTCGCTGCGCAATAATGTTTAAGTTTACATCTTCCGCCAATGGTTTCTTGCGAGCGTGCACATCAAGAATCGCTTTGCGATCATCACGATCGGGTAGATCAATAGTCACTCGGCGATCAAACCGACCGGGTCGAAGCAAGGCTGGGTCAAGCACATCAGGGCGGTTAGTCGCGGCCATCACTATCACCTTGGCGTTGGGTTCAAAACCGTCCATCTCCACCAAAATTTGGTTAAGAGTTTGTTCTCGTTCATCATTACCGCCGCCCACACCCGTGCCGCGCACGCGACCGACGGCGTCAATCTCATCCACGAAAATAATCGACGGAGCAGCTCTTTTAGCCATCTGGAACAAGTCGCGGACGCGGCTCGCCCCCACACCTACAAACATCTCCACGAACTCCGAACCCGAGATAGAGAAAAACGGCACGCCGGCTTCACCCGCGACCGCTCGCGCGAGCAGTGTTTTACCGGTACCCGGCGCTCCCATCATCATGACCCCCTTGGGAATTTCCGCTCCAATGTCTAAGAATTTTTTTGGGTTCTTTAAGAAATCGACAATTTCTTCTAATTCTTGTTTGGCTTCTTTAGCACCAGCCACGTCTTTAAAGGTAACTTTATTAACCGTATCGTCTGGGTCAATTACGCGCGCTTTACTGTTGCCAAAATTAAGGGCCTGCATACCGGCACCCTTGACTGACCGTAGGAAGAACCAAGCAAAAAATCCAAGTAACAAAAGTGGGAATAAGAAAGGAGCTAGGTTGCCTAGCCAGTAGGCAAAACCAGTTGGATTCTGGACATCAATTTTCACCGCGGACAGCTGCTCTTCGGACACACCAAAGTTTTTCAAAGTCTCAGAAATTGAAGCGTCTGTTTCTCGCTTAGCTTCGCCATTATTTCTAGTCTCATCTTTATAAGAAACTGTCAGTGTACTGCCTTGGACTATAATTTCCGACACTTCGCCATTTTTTACTTGTTGTACCACCTCCGAGACCGACAGTTCATCAACCGGATTCTGCGACTCAACAATATAGGAATACAAGAAAGTCAGACCAATCAAAATCAATATGGTCGTCAAGATATTATTCCAAAAATTACCCGGACCAACCGGCATTTTTTCGGGCATTCCAAACCGACGCTTACCGTTTATCGGAAATTTATCTAGGTCTTTTTTATCGCTCTTTTTTTCCCCGTTTTTTTTGTGATTTTCAGCCACTTTTAGTGCCTGCATGGCTTCTTTTTGCTCCTTGTTCATAGTGTCCGTCATTATACAGAAATTACCCTATTTGGCGAGTTATTTGCTATAGTTAAAGCCATTAATATGGCGTTGGTATCAAACAAAAAAGCCTATTTCGATTTTGAGATTCTCGATACATACGAGGCGGGTATTTCTCTGCTTGGTACTGAGGTTAAATCTATTCGTAAGGGCCAAGGCAAACTCGAGGGTGCTCACGTTGTAATTCGCGGCGGCGAAGCCTTTTTGACTGGGTCGAGTATTCCCGCTTTTCAGAAAACCAATGCCGACCCCGATTATGACTCCGAACGAACTCGTAAACTACTTTTAAACAAAAAACAGCTTAAAGAACTTTATAAACAGAGTGAACAGTCAGGTTTGACAATAGTGCCAATAAAGTTGTATAATAATGGTCGAAACATCAAGCTTGAAATTGGCCTCGCCCGTGGTAAAAAGAAGGCAGACAAACGCGAAACCATTAAAAAGCGTGACACCGAGCGCGAGCTCAACCGTTCTTTGAAATTTCAGTAAAATTTTGGTTATACAAAGGTGGTCAAGAATAACCACCATAACCCCAACCCCAAGAAGGGACAGAGTAAAGTGAAAAACAGAGTGGCAGACTTCGTCATCGCAGCTTGTACGACAGGAGAAAAATCTCCCGTGACGATCGAAAACGACACTGGGCTCATCGAACTCATGCAGCGGGCCCAAGACGAGATCTATGGCGGCAACGCCAAGGTTTTCGAGGCCGCTTACGCCGACGCACTAGCGGCCGAAATCGCCGATCTCAGCGAGGCCGATGATTTCTCAGACGATCTCTCCGAGGAACTCGCCGACGCCATGCGCGGAGTTCTTATTCAGTGGCTCGGAGAGTATCCTTGCTACCCCAAGCGGGATATCCCCGGCTTCCTAAGGCGTATCGTCGCTGTTGCCTAGCAAGTCGCTCTTCTAAGTACTTTCGCGCAGGCCGGTACCCACCGGCCTGCGCACCACCTTTGTGTAACTGAAATTTTTTGAAGAAACGAGGGAGGAACTTACGTGTACGGAATGGATGGAAATTTTGACGCCTTGGCGTGGCTAGTATTTTGTGGCCACGGCCGAACCCTGTCTGAAAAAGACAAGGTGGCCATGCGTGAAGCTGGCTTCATGGATGCCAACGACTGCATGACTTTGGCGGCTGAGATTGCCTACAAAAATCAGACCCAGAAGGGAGAGGCGGCATGAAGCAAGAAACAGAGACTGATTTCCCCCTGCCTCGCAGACCTGACAAGGTCCCGTGGTGGAAAAAACTCTTCAGGCTCGAGCCCGAAGAAATTTCTTTTGCAGGTGGAAGAAACACAGCTGGTCATCATGACCTGGCGCAGTCTGATCAACCCGATATTCAAGAGGACGTCGGTTTGATCAACGATAAAACCATTACGAGGAAGCAAAACTTCGGCCACCCTGATTTTGAAACATGAGTGCAGGGCGCCTTCGGCGCCCTGCCTCCCTACTTTTTTATACTGAAATTCCCTGAAAGAGTCTGCTTAAAAGACTTCAGTGAAAGTTCGATACCTTTCGAATACATCTGGTAAGATACCAGACCAAAATTCGAACGGTCACCGAGCTCAACTGAAAAGTTTTTTTAAGATCCTAAACTTCCCTGTAAAGACGCGTTGGTCTTGCAGCTGAACCCAGTACAAACTTTTGCGAGTAGATTGCTTACTCAGCATTTGGAATGTGTACTGCGCTCAACTGCAAAGAAACCCCGTTTCTTTGCAGGGGATGACAGGCATCGACGGTTTGTCCCATAAATATGTGCAATGTCGAAATTGGTCGCCATTCGTTAAAAGGCGATCACGTATAGATGCAAACAAATCTGTACCAAGTCCTTACGCTAACGCGTTTGGATTCGCACCCGCTTTCGCGTAAATAACGCCGGCCGGAGCGACGCTTCACCCACCTATGTCTCATAAGTGGCGTGGGGTGGAATAAAAATGAGACTGTTGCAACCTAAACTGTTCGGCTAGGAAGCAGAGATGTACGAACTAGATATGGTGAGCTTTGGCTACACTTTCTATCATCATATTAAAATCTAAAAGTGTAGCTACGCATTGAAGATTCATATTTATGACCATTCTCGGACGGGAGTTCAAATCTCCCCATCTCCACTGATATAGAAATATGTAGAAATACATGGAACAACATAGAAGTTTACTCGCAAGGGTAAGCTTTTTTGTTTTTGGTATACTTATTTAATGCAAATTATTCTCCTTGATTTTGTTGAGACATTTCTTGAGTCACTGACTCCGAAAGAAATAGCTAAAGTCATTAGAACCATTGAACTCCTAGAAGAATTTGGGAACAATCTCGGCATGCCACATAGCAAGCATATGTTGTCTGATGGACTTTTAGAGCTTCGTATTCGTGGTACTCGAGAGACCAGAATTTTCTACTGCTTCCATAATAACAAAGCGGTATTACTCCATGCTTGCATAAAGAAAACACAAAAGACACTTGATAAGGAACTATCCAAAGCAAGAACAGCCAAAGAGCACTTGCAATAATATAACTTATAAGTTATATTTACTTTATGAGTACTACATTCAAACAATTTAAAACTAAAGCTCTCAAGAACCCGGTCGTCAAAGCTGAATACGAAGCACTCGGTCCAGAATATGAAATAGTTAAAACTATCATTAGAGAACGTATTAAGCGTGGTTGGTCACAGACTAAACTGGCAGAAGCCATCGGTAGTCGTCAGCCGGTTATTTCTCGACTTGAACGAGGTGACGGCAATCCTTCCCTACAAACCCTTAGTCGGATTGCCAAGGCACTTGATCTATCCTTGAAAGTATCGATGCATTAACTACTACAAATCAACAATCTTAAGAAAATTCACACACTCCATTTCTAAAAGACTATATTTCACCACAAGGACATTTCTCCTGTCGTCAAAATATCGCAAAAGGTCTTGCGAAGCTCCCCCGGAGCTTCTCAGCTTTGGTCATTAAAAACTAGGTCAACTTCTAGCAAACTCTCACAGAGCAAAAACCTTTGATTAAAGATGAAGTCTTAATAACTGTGCATAAAAAACTTGACAAAGTTTGTAATAATAGCAAAGTTAGGTTAGATACTGAAATCTCAACCATGGAGGAGAGTCTGATGCGTTCTTTACAATTTGCGCTCACTGGTCTCCCCGCTCACAATGAGGAGACGCCTGACCTTTACCACCCTAGACACCCAATAGTTGTATATTGTCACCTCGCCTATATATCGTTATTAGTGCTTGTTTGGGGGCTGTGGGCTGATAAAACGCCTGGTCAAAACTTGTATTTCCTGATAACTATCGGGTTATACAGCAGCAGTGCCGTCTACCATACCTGGCGGCCCAACGCGTTTCTTCGGTTTGTCGACCAGACCATGATCAGTTGGTACGTGATTGTCATTCCGATGCCACTCATCTACCACGAACCGTGGGCCATGCCGCTCGCACTGCTGCTTATGGCCTTTACTGCCATCAGTAAGTGGTACGGTTGGGAAGATAAGCTGGCCGCCAAGATTTGCTGGCTCAAACCAAAGCAAAATTACTTGGTTGGTGCGTTCATCTTCTTTACCCTTGGGGCGTTTAGCTTCATCTTGGTGGTTACCTACGGATTTGCCGCCATCGGCGTGGACAAGCTGAGCTGGACCGGTTGCTGGGTCGTTATCGCGACGACTTGCTTCATCGGCAAGCTGTATTTCTACACTTCCGGAAAAGGAAAACTTATCCGCAACGTGTGGGAAACGCCTGAGACAGGTCACTTTATCCTTTCTCAAGGCAACAATATCTGGAAAGTGATCGCTGTGATAAACCCAGTGTGAAGTACAACCAAATAGGCCGGACATCCGTAAGGATGTTCGGCCTGAGCTTTTATATATTTTGATAAAACAAAGCCGGCGCCCACTTACGTGGGCGCCGGCTTGTTTAATTCTTTTTAACCTCTTTTCTAACTAATAAATATTAATTAGCATTAATATTTAAGTAGCCAGTTCGATAGTCAGAGGCTGGATTAACTAAGTTAGTTTGAACATCAGTTACCCCATCTGAATTAGTCGTGAAGAAGATTTCATTAAGAGCGACACGATGGAAGCCTGATGAATCAGTGTCCACCGTGACAGACAAAGTAAATGTCTCGGTCTCTCCTTCGCGGACCACGAACACACCAGAGCTGTCCTCGTCAGCAGTTGAAGAAAGCACTCCGGAAGTAGTAGCGGTAAATCCGCTTGGTCCCTGTACGGTGTACTTCACACCATCAGTAGCTGACTGACCAGCATTCTCGGCAATGTAGAAGTCGTTCTCAAAGGCCGTTAGATCAAACGATACCGTGAAGATTCCGAGAGTACTGTTGTCACCTTGAGTTTTGATGGTGGTGTTTGGCGACTTCGCGTTTACACCAGACGTACGCATTGTGTGTACCTCACCCGTAGCTGAACCAGAAAGCTGGTTAGCCTTTAGGTCATCGGCTCCTTCAGCGTCAATGTTGGTAGAGCTAGCTGAACCTTGGATTGTTGTTCCCTCATAAGCAAGTGCTAATGCTCGGAAACGAACTTCCACTTCTACTGTCTCTTTGTCTCCAGCGTCGATAACGAATTCATTGTTATCAAATTCGAAGACCATATTGTTGGTTACCCCATCAGTGATAGTAACGTCATCGTAGGTGTCATTACCAATACGTAATCGAACGTCACTAAGGAAAGTCCCAACCGTGCTTGAGCTAACCGTGAGAGAAACTGGCAACTCTCGAACTTCAATATCGTTGGCACTATCATCGGTATCAAGATCGAAAGCAAAAACAGTCATCCAACCAGATCGAGTATTGTCTTCTAGAACTAATAGAGTTCCATCTGGGTCATCGGTACTGGTCTTAATTGACAACTCATCGTCACTACCAGCTTCATTGATATCGATGTTTACTGTTTCGTTGTTTGAACCAGCATACTGATTAATGCCAGCTTCGTCTCGGGCGCGGATTCCATTATTAGGGATAAAGACGTCCCATGACAGACCGGTATCAGCCCCATCAATACTATTTTCCAGCGTGACCGCTACACTAAATTTAGCTCTGTCGCCTTCGTCTACATCTATATCAAGATTAGAGAATCGTACTCGATGTGCCCCAGCATAAGGATCATCGTCAGACCATTCACTTTCTCGGGAAGTATTAACACTTGCTACTTTTTTATCATCTACATAGAGGGAAACTTCTTCGAATGTATCCCATGGATCATCTTCGTCACCAAATTGGTAACCGAAAGCTACGTCTATGCGGTTAATGGTGATATCACCATCTTCTACATCAAACTCAACGTTCATAACTTGAACATTCTGTTGTCCTTCTTCAAGATTGGTATCGTCCCCACTTGAGGTCTTAAACTTATCAAGCGAAGCTTCATTACCACTTGGTGTTGGAGTTGGAGTTGGAGTTGGAGTTGGCGTAGGAGTTGGAGTTGGAGTTGGAACAACCACTACCCTACAAAGAGCATTGGTTTTGGTCATGGTACTCGGTCCAAAGTAGCCAGTACCACTCACTAAACCGACTGGAGTTAGAACCTCAGCTCGGTATTTATTTTGGAATTTAGTCACGGCGGCCGCAGTAGCAGGCCCGTAATACTGGGTTTCCGCGCCTTTAGAACCCGCTCCAAAAGCTGACACTACGGTGGACGGGTCGTTGTTAAGAAACTGCTGCAGTCTCATAACATCAAACCCAGTCGAACCCATTGATAATGGTCGCGTCCAGGTATAAGGACAGGCGGTATTGGTAACTGCTCCACCGCTAAGCTGTGCTTGCAACACAGAAATCTGGGCCAACAGTGAGTTGATTTGCGCTTGCAACTCGGCAGTCGTCGCTGCTTGTGCAGTTGGCACTGCCCCCATAACCAAGAGCATGAAGCTCAAAGTGGCGGCAGCAATTGTTTTTTTAAATGTGTTTTTCATATATTTATTTGTAATGATTATTAATGTTTATTAATTCTTTTGTTAATTAATTTGTAGTGTTGCTTGGATTTTCTGCCCACCAAGCAACACAAATAGACACAATCGTATTGATTATGATAAGCCCGCATACTAGGGCAGCTATGCGTTTTGCCAAAATTATTTTTGGCTCTTTAGCAATTTCTCATTCTTTCAGAAATGCCACTTACAATGTTGTAGACGTCGTCGCAACTCAATACTTACAAAAATTTGTAATGGATTATTTTATTTAATTTAAAATTGACTTAATGAGGATGTGAGCCACACGGTGCATAATCAGTGGATAAACTTGTGTAAAACCACTGTGTTTATACTGTTTTAAACTGGTTAAAATTTGAATTATATAATTACCACCCTAAAATGTGACTACTGCTTACAAAAGATGAAAACACATATTTTGTGTAACGGAAGTCCTGCTTGACCGTCATATATATAGTACACTTGTAGAAATTGAACTTGGTTCAACACCTAAAGGGTGAAATTAACAATAGAGATTTATATCAATTAACTAATTACTATCTTATGACAAAAACCTTAACCCTAGACTTAAAATCAACGCTCTCGGTTATAACTGGTTTGATATTCGCACTAACTTTGAGCTTTGGTTTTGCTGGGTTGGCACATGCCGATACCCAAAACGACGCTAGTAAGAAGATAAACAAAGTCGAACAAAAGATTGACGACCTGGAAGACTTAATTTTCGACGCTGGAACTACCGACATTAACACTGATGACGCCGAAGATACGCTGGAAGATGCGACTCAACTTTTGGCTGACGCTGAAGTAGAGTTTGACGATGAAGACTACGAAGAGGCCCTCGACATAGCTAATGATGCTGAGGAGATGCTGGATGACGCTATTGAAGAACTAGAAGATGAGTTTGAAGACGAGGTTGGTGGAGATGCTCGCGACGCTTTGGAAATGGCGAGAGACTATGTGGATGCAGCCCGAGAGGCACTTGATGACACTGACGAAGACGATATAGATTATGATGATGCTGAGGAAGAGCTAGAAAATGCTGAAGAAGCACTCGAGGAAGCTGAAAAAGAGTTTGATAACAAAGACTACGACGAAGCTGAGCTTTTGGCTGAAGATGCAATTGAGTTTGCTGAAGATGCTGTTAAAGAACTCGACCTAGACATCGAAGATTACCTTGAAGATGGAACCGATGATGACGAAGCTGAGGATAATGACGATGATGATAGTGATGAAGATCGAAAGCGCCACCTCTGTCACAATGGTAATACTATTGAAGTTGCCCAATCAGCGGTAAAGGCACACATTGCTCACGGTGATCGTGAAGGTGAATGTGATGAAGATCAGGACCGTGACCGAGATCGTGACCGAGACGAAGATCGATGGCGAGATTACGGTAAAAGTACCGACCAAGCTGAACTCCAAATGCAATTGCGTGAATTGCTACAGCTTCTGATTAAGCTTTTAACTGAACAAATGGCTAATAACCGATAAGTTAGACTCTTAAATTTGGAGCTAACTTGGAAGCCGGCGCCCACAAAGTGGGCGCCGGCCTTTTGTTATCCTAAAAACCATTTGAAATATATTGCTTATCTTGTTAAAAATAGTCGTTATGAAATTCCCCAAAGTGAAAGTGAAGCGCTCTATAGCCGGACTAGGATTGTTTGCCGCGCAAGATATCAAACCTGACACTATAATTATTGAATATACTGGTGAACGTATTACTACTGCGGAAGGAGACCACCGGGGTGGAAAATATCTTTTTACGTTGGATAAGAATTGGATAATCGATGGTAAAGATAGAAGAAATATTTCTCGCTACATCAATCATTCCTGCGCCTACAACAGTGAAGCGGAAATAGATGAGGAAGAGGAAAAAATATATATTCGGGCGATGAACTATATCAAAAACGGTGAAGAAATTACTTATGACTATGGTAAAGAATATTGGCTGGAACATTGTCAGCCTTGTCGCTGCTCAAAGTGTATAAATAAAAAGAGGAAGAAATAAACTTATTCAGTTACAACTTCTTCGGGCAGAGTTTCATTTATTGTGTCAGGAGTTTCAGACGAAGCTGAATCATCACTATTTTCAGTTTCTGTACCATCAGTTGAAACACTCTCTTCTTCATTATTTACAGATTCATCAGTACTGGTAGCAACCCCTTCAACACTTGGTTCGGGATTTTGCGTCGGTGTTTCAATATTGGCTGGTTCTAGCTTTGGTCTTTCCTTCAAAGGTGGAGGATTAGTATTGGTGCCTGTTTCCCCATTTTCCCCCTCGACTGCTGTAAAACTACTTGATAATCGATTATTAACATCGATCGCCCCTTCAGCTGAATAACCGATATAAAAAGCCCCTCCGGAAGCCAAAAATAAAACTAAAATAGTTAGCAGTACAAATTTTAAAGACAACCCCCGACTTTTAAGCTTCGGCGAAACTGCCTTACTAGAAGACAGCCCAGTATCTTTACTAACCACTTTTTTTGTCGTTGTTTTGCGGGTTCTTTTTTTAACTGGTTCATCGGGCATAATAGCAATATTGTAGCATCTGTTATCATATAAGCCATAACATATGTCGATATAAAACTCTAAAAATCTATTAACACGTTAAAAGTTTAATAATCATCCGTGTATATATTATAGAGGTCCAAATCGTTGCAAATAAACGTTTTTATAGTATAGTTCCCATTAATAAAGTAACGCGACTCTGAAATTAATACTTGAAAGAGCTAAACGAATTATCCATTAAGACCAATTACCTTGCCACCACGAAAAGATACTCGAACTAAAATCAACCATGCTATCCGCGCTAAAGAATTGCGTGTCATTGGAGCCCAAGGAGAAAACTTGGGTGTTCTTTCATTGACTGACGCTCTCAAAGCAGCGGACGATGCTAACTTGGATTTGATTGAGATTTCTCCTGGGGCCAAGCCTCCAGTGGCTAAGATAATGGACTTTGGACAATACCGTTACGAAACCAAACGAAAAGCTAGCGAAGTAAAGGCCAAGAGCTATGTGACTGAGACAAAAAGTGTTCAGGTAAAAATTGGTACCGGCGAACACGACCAACAACTCAAAGCCAAAAGAGCGGCCGAGTGGTTACAAGAAGGTCACCGAGTGAAAGTGGATCTTTTTCTATGGGGGCGATATAAATATATGGAAGAAGCTTTCTTGAAGGAACGACTAGAAAGGTTTTTGAAAATTATCCCGGCCGAATACAAACTAGCTGACCCGATGAAGAAAAGCCCAAAAGGCTGGACCACCACTATCGAACGTGAGGGCAAGGCTGTCAAAGCTGGAAAGTTGAAGGAGGATCCGGCAGAAGTAGAGAAAGCCAAGGCTAAAAAAGCTGATAGGCCTGAGCAAAAGTCCAAAAAGAAGAACCTGGACGAGCTACTCGAGTCAGGGATGGTGTGATCCATAAAAGCTTTACTTTTAAGCCTAAATACTGTATATTTTGCCCACTTTGCTTATTTGGGCTGACGCTATTTTCTTCTTAAAAATAGCTGGCACCCCCTTGCGAAAGCCTCCCAGGCTTTCTCACCCAAAGGCACAGCCCGATCACACAAAATACAAATTTACTATGAAAACAAACAAGTCGTACTCAAAACGAATTAAGGTAACAAAGAACGGCAAATTGGTGGCGCGAAAACCGGGCCAAAACCACTTTAACGCCAAGCAATCTGGTACGAAGCGACAGGCCCGAAAGCGAACTCAAACTTTGACCCTTTCTAAAAGAATTACTCGTCGTTTCCTTCCGAATACAGGTGCTTAACCTGCTAATTACTAATTACTAAATTTCCTAACTACTCATATGTCACGTGTAAAAGGAGGAGTTCAAGCTAATAAACGCCGTAAAAATATCCTCGATGAGGTTAAGGGCTACCGATTCGCTCGCTCAAAGAAAACTAGAGCGGCTCGCGAAGCTATCTTCCATGCTAACCTGCACTCATTTGCTCACCGTAAGGATAAGAAAAATGATTTTCGTCGGCTTTGGATTACTCGTATCAACGCCGTCCTTAAAGCTAACGGCATGAAGTACAGTCAATTTATCAAGCAACTAGCTGATAAAGAAGTGAAGGTGGACCGCAAGATTATGGCTACTATGGCCAAAGACCGGCCAGCTGCTTTCAACCGTTTCCTAGAGACTGTTAAATAAGCTCACACCTAAAAAAAGAGCGGCGCCTACGGCGCCGCTCTTTTTGTTTTATTAGCCTAGGGATTTACACAATCATTATTTGATTTATTAACTAACTTTTTATCAAAACTATATAACGGCAAGGCTTTATTTAGGCGGGCATATGTAAGCAAGGAGCAGTCAATGATAGACAGAGATGATTCTGATACATAAATTGGTAGGGCATTTTCAAATAGAGCTTTGTTGCACGCAAAGACACTATTACGAACAATACCTAGTATGTTCTCTTGAATTAAATTTCTATCCATTTTATAGATTTTCTCCAACACAAACACCATTTCAATTAACGCAGCATCGGCTACCTCAAACTTTCGACCGGTAGTTAGCAGTTTTTCAACCGCTTTGGTTTGCTCCGGAATATCGCCCAAGAGCAACCGTAATAACGTATTAGTATCTAGTGAACCATTCTTTTTACTTCCCATATTTTTCACTTACATGAACCTCAAACCCATCCCCCGATTTAACAGTTAATGACTTTTTGGCAAAAGCCTGGTTCTTTTCCCGCAAAGTTGAAAAATCAGGCACTTTAGAAATCACCAATCTGCCATTATCTTCAATTGATAATTCATCCCCTTTTTTAAGGTTATATTTACGACGCAAAACAGCTGGTAAGCTGATGGTCCCTTGGCTGGTTATCTTGGTTTTATACATAATATAATAATTTTATATAAATATATTATATTGTCAATTATTTATTATATTACTTTAAATTTAATAATGTATCGGCCTTAAGTTTGCCGCAGATATTCTGACGCCTCAAAATTGTATGATCCTAGAGCTCCCTTGGGAGGGGAGCTCTAACGGATCGACCTAAGAACATAGTCGCTGACGCTCGTTGTTCTTAGGTCAGAAGTCTATCTCTACCTCCTGATCTTGCTC
>Ga0210043_1000327_pt1 | contig 50472 bp, 64 predicted proteins | sample CryGeymet201501t_FD_183990 | JGI IMG/M metagenome (GOLD analysis project Ga0210043, IMG submission 183990) | Groundwater microbial communities from Crystal Geyser aquifers in Utah, USA - Crystal Geyser metaG 2015-01t (SPAdes) (version 2) | ecosystem: Environmental > Aquatic > Deep subsurface >... | reverse complement strand
ACATCCATCAACTTGAGTTCAGATACAAACCACACATTGGTAGTCAGCGGATCTGATGTCTTCATTAGAAAGAAGAGTTTCTCAGCTAGGTCCTGTATTACTTCTGCATCATACGCATTGCGTGGTTCGTACATCTTCTTAACCTTCTTCAACTGGCACAGTTAGCCATTTGTTTTGAGTGTCACTCCAGTGCTGAAGCTCAGGCACTTTCAGGAATGGGAGGTACCTCAGCGGTGTTAGCTTCCATCTCAGGTTTGCTATTCTTTTCCGAGCCATCGTCTGCCTCCATCGTATCGTACAGTTGGGTGATTACTTCGGCAGCTTCTGCCTCGAGTTGTTCACTGTTACTTTCAAACACAAATTGTTCGAGCAGTGCAATCGTTTGTTCAACCAGTTTAGTTTCAATGTTCATATCTATTCCTCTAACCATTCTTTCGGTATTCGTTTGTCAGAATATTTCCAACAAACTCCAGAGTATTGTCCCCTACCACGTCCCATGCAAATATCACCATACGTGACCCGGGATAGTTTGGAGATTCTATTGTTACTGTTTGAGAAGACGAATCGTATGTCAAGCTCGGGTCGCTGAGCTTGCAGGAGCAAGTGCTTTTTCCGATCCGCAGCGTCCCAGATACCTTTTGCTTCAACATATATTTTCTTTCGACTTTTAGTGGTGATTATGAAGTCAGGAGTATAATGCTTTACAACAGCTGGTACTGTGTAAGGTATACGTTCAGTTTCGTATTCATGGTTAACACCACGTTGGTGTAAACTCTTCGCGATCTTCCGCTCTAGATCGCTCCTGTACTTCGCTCTCTTCGTCTTTCTTGTAGCGTTGCCTCGCACAACTGTTCCCCTCCTTGAGAAGATCTCCTATGCATACGCCACCGTTGTACATGTGACACTCATCATAGTGAGTGCAAAATTTGTGACAATCGTCGCTCATAGTTGTCATCCTCTGACCTAAGTAACCACAGTAAGGTTCCGTTCTCTACTAGGAATTGATACCAATAAGAACCGAACCGTTTTTCATATTGATCAACTACTAACCTGAGCATCTCAAGTTCATCGTTCATCTCATGGATTTGTTTTACCAGAGAACTAGATGGCCCAACCCCATAGAGACCAGGTATGTTATCAGCACTATCGCCTGTAAGTAGTTGAACATAATGGAACTGAATACCATCAAGGGGGGTAATTTCCTTAAGTGTTCCAGCATCATCCTTCCAACCGGGCCAGCTGTAAAAGTATCCCGGGACCTGATTGAAATCTTTGTCTCGGGAGCATATGACAGTTGACCCAGAGGTATGCCATCTAGTATGTTCGGTCGCAATCGCATCGTCTGCCTCCATCCCCTCGATCATGAGGGCTAATCTATGAGAGACAAGGTACTCTCGAATCTGCTCATACCAAAAAGGTTTTTCCTTTAGCCGACGTGGCCCTTTGTATGGCTTTATCGTGGCTACCTTGTCCCGAAAATTTCCACTACCTGTAAGATATCCCTGCCAAGTCGAGGCTTTAGCCTCTTCAAGGATGCGATGTATCCTGTCATCTACTCTCCATTTGACCAGGCCCCAATCTAATGGGTCACCTTGGTCATCTTTTGAGTTCGCTACCTCGTAGCAAACGATGTCTAAGTCTACTAACGCGTGCATACAGAGAGAATCCTAAGATAAGTGGGGACATAAAGAAAAGTATAACGTACCTTTCAGCGTTTTGAAAGAAGGTATACTGGGTCATCAATAAGGACTGTCGCTATCGTCCGTACCTTCTATCAATCGTTGAAGCAACGAGCCTTTGTAGTTCTCTGCTTCCATGATAATCTTACGTTGGAACTCAGGGATTTTTTCCCAGAGATTCATATCGGGATCATCAAACTTAAACCACCACAGGTCAATGTCCGGCTCGGGGGCAGGGGTACCTGCCATGAGACGCAGGACCTTATCAATCTTATCCCCCGTCGTATCGTTACTCTTCTTGTAGTGCACGATGTTAACCATGCAGGGCTTACCGAGGAACTCACCGAGGTTGGTGGCATTGGGGTTGAGCGCTTTGGTATACTGAGTCATATCAGCACGCTCAAAGTTACTCATGGTGATACCGAATGGATTGGAGATCATTCGATGCTTCGTCTCACCATTCATCTCCACAGTAAAGCCGGGGAGATTGAAAGCAATGACAGCCTTGGGTCGAGCCGGCTTGCCCTGGTATCCAGGTTGTTCACCCAGTTCAATGATGCGAGAGCAGTAAGCTACGTGCAGGCCTTCCGGAATGAGTTCTCGTTGTGGCCCTGTATCAGGTGCGCTTGGGTTAAATGTCATCTTCTAATTCCTTAATCAGGTTAATCTTATCTTTCTTCCTATCGTACTTTGGACGTACCTTATGTACTTTAGTTCCAAATTCTTCTAAGTTACGACGAAACTTAATTGGTTTATTCTTTACTTTCTTGAGCATCAATGTGTCTCTGCCCAGTTCATTCCTGTTTTACATTCACCTACTAAGGGGCAATTAAGATTGAACATCTCAGTTACCTTAGCGAAGGAGTAGTGAACGTGCCTAGTCATAGCATCAACCATTTCGATTATGATATCCCATTGCCCTTCATCGTGTGAATCCAATACTTTGATTGCCGGTAACTCAAAGAGTTGATTACTTAAAGTCTTTTCCACTTCATCTTGTAGCACAACAGCAATAGCCTTCATGGACACAGCACCACCGCCTTGTATGAGGGTGTTAAGAGGGCTCTTATCAGCACGTACATACAACTTACGTCCGTCTAGCCCCTTTAGATAGCCCTTTTTAGCAGCGGTCTTAACGCTCGAGTCAAGTCTTTCAAGTCCTGGGATCGCCTCGTACAATCGCTTACGTATTGCAGCGCCATCTCTCGCTCCTCCGCCCTTAAGTGAGCCGAGTCTTTTATCTGAAGCTCCATAGATGAGAGCGTAGTTGAGAGTCTTTCCGTCATTTCTTGTAGGTAGGTCAGCCGCTCGCTGAGCGAAGACATGTGGATCTTCATGGCATATTACTCGTGTGTACTCCGGATCATTGATATAGTGCGCTAAGATTCTAAGCTCAAGGGCCGATGCATCATAGCCAAACAAGATACGTCCTGGTCTAGCTGTGAAGAGGGCTCTCATCTCCGTTCCAAACAGGGGCTTCTGAAACCCTGGGTCGTCCATCCATACCAGAGACCCCGCTTTCTCGTGGTCTTTGGGGTACTTGCTGGCCTTGGGGATGTTGACTACTCTGCTGTGTCTCATTCTTCCCGTCGGTGTCCCGCAAGGATTGGCTCCTGCTGAGATCGTGTTGTCCTCTCGAACTTGAGATACTAGTCCCTTGATTGATCCTAGTCTGTGCGATAGGAGGCTGCGCTCCGTAAGCAAGGATCCTAGAGTACCTAAGTCCTCCAGATTTTCCAGCTTGGGACTGCCTTTGTCTGTAAATACTTGGGGTTTCCATCCACGCTCCAGTAAGAATGTCTTAACTTTAACAGGTGATCCCCAATCTACACCTACGAAATCAACAGATTCATAGGGGCCACATATAGTTGAAGGGTCAATACGATGTACTCCACACCATTTGAGTACACGCATAGACAGAGTTCCATCAATCTTGAAGGGAGACAGGTAGGATCCTGTGTTGATTGTCTTTGTCTTAGCTTCTGCGTTAAGTTGTGTATCTATGTCTTCAACACGTCGTTCTAATTTATCGATAACCTTATCAGCTAAGGCTCTGTTGAAGTAGACCCCTGCCCTAGCCTGCTTAGCCATCATGTTTGCAACCCTATGTTCAAGCTGAGAAGCTATGAAGGATTGTTTCATAATGTCAGGGGCTAGAGTTTCGTATACTTTCTTTGTGAGTTCCACATCTCTGACACAATACTCCAACATCTCATCAGAGTAAGCTGAGAAATCATGGAAGTCACCCTTAGGAAAGCCGAACCTTTCTCCCCATGCCTCTAAAGAATGGGGGGTCTTAGTTGAACCATCCACTCTACGCCTGTCAGGATAGTCTAGGCGGGACATTACGAGGGTATCCAGTACTAGGGTACTAGGTGCTCTCTTAGAGGCTCCTAGGTGCTCTAGAGCGGGGATATCGAAGGCAATGATATTGTGCCCGATGATAGTGTCAGCCTTATCATACACCTCCAGAAATTTATCTAGCTCTGTGAATGTCATGAGCTTACCGTCTACTAAAGCAGCAGCGCAGAAGAACTCATCAGGCTTGGGGTCTAACCAATCCTTGATAAGACTAGTCTCGATATCGAATATCATTTCCACTAAAGAAATCCCCTTGTCCGTGGTACCTATGGAGTCTGCCTCTTACTCTGTAAGCAAAGCCTTCGGCAAAGTATTCATACTCAGGGGTGTGATCATCGTAGGGAGCACGCTCTAGGCATTCTCCTACTGAATCCCATCCCTCATTGTAAATCTTTTCTTCTTTTCTCATTAGAATTCTGATTGTAATTCCGTCATCCTACCTGTAGTATGATTGTAGAACAGGTCAAAAGTTTCACCTGTTGCACTACCATACATACGATCCTTAAGAATACGGAAGGTTACTGTGTTACGTGAGACTTCGTCTGGATGTTGTTTGTTTCTTTCGAGCCCGAAGATGTAGTCCGAGAAGCGAACCATTGCACGAGAGCCAGCGAATTGAGATTCAGTAACGCGTCCACCTTCCTCATGTGAAGTACGGTCACGGCTAGGCTCGTTAAGGTGAGAAGAATAATGAATAGATGCATTGTATGGTTCGTGCGTGAGGCGGGACATGTCATCCATGATGGCATGCAGAGTGCGGTCAGTGTTCTCTTCTTGAGCAATCACTGCTGTGAGGGGATCGATGAAGATGTCCTTGACATTGTGGACTACAATCAGATGTCGACACTGATTGTAAATTGTTTTCCAGTCTCGGTCACCTCTCTTATTGTCAAAGAGGTAGACCTTGTTTGGAAGTCGAAGCTCATCGAGAGCAGCTCGTAGTTCCTGTTCATCGAAGTCACAATCGGGTCTATGAACAGGCTTATTAATCCGCTTTCCTCCAAGGATTCGGAGAGTTCTTTCTTTAGCTTCTTCAAAAAGAAAGATTCCGACAGGACTTTGTTCGTCATATACTATGTGCTCTATTATTTCGTGGAAGACTTCTGTTTTCCCAACACCAACCCCAGCACCGTAGCCGTAGACGCCAGGCTGACGACCGTAAGTGAGACGGGTGAGAGAGGGCCAAGGCCAAGGTTTGCCGACACTAGGGCTAGACATTGCATCGTCGTAGATATCGTCAACAGTACATATTCCAGAGGGTGTATAAATTTGTGCATTAATGCAGCTCCACTTGAGTTCTTTTTCCTTGCCTGCCATGAGCATGGCGTTGGCATCTTTCTCGCTGAACTTAGCAACGTATGTTTTGGTTGGATCGAGGATGGAACAAGCCAGCTCTAATGCTTCTTGACCTGGCTGATCATTGTCGAAGACAAGAACTATCATCTCAAATTTAGAGATGAAGTCCTTATTGTGGGACAATGCGGCAACACAGTTGCGCGCACCATGGGGGAGGGATACAACACAAGGATTCATGTGTTTGTATTCAGGGCCTGCTTGATCCTTCAGTACTTGAAACAAGGAAAGAGCATCAAGTTCACCCTCAGTGATGTATAGCCTACGCCCCCCTTCTGAGAACAAATGCATGCCAAATAAATCTACGTCCTTACAATCTCCTATGGATGTGAATCGTTTAACAGTAGCATCACGTTTCTTATAGCCAGTTAAAATATTTCCCTTGAAGTAGGGATAGAGGTGAGCTGCTACGGTACTGCCGTCATTCTGATTGAGGGCGGAGCGTACACCGTAGAACTCATTTGTCTCGAAGCGAATGCCTCGATCCGAGAAGGCGGAGTGCGGACACATAGAGCATGTGGAGACTGTAAACATACTGCGTACGTTAGCCTCACCTGCCTCAGCTTGGTTAGCTGTTCTTGGCTTGTCCCAATCGTAATCAGATTCATAGTGCCCGCACGAGAAACACGTAGCATCGTAGGACCCGTCGTCCTGCCGATACACTGCCATTGCGTCAGAGCTAGTGCACTTAGTACACGGCCCCCTGTCCACAAAGGTTCCTTTCTGAAGTTCAGTCTTCACCTAGTGACCTCCTATGTCCAATGAGATGATAACTTTCATTAGACTAAGGAGGTCTCCAGTAGTTCAAGCCAATGCAAGATCTTTACATTGGATCAGTGCTTGAACTCCAGTACTAGACGACCCGCAACCTGGACGATGTACTCATCCGGATCACGGAAGCAATCCCAAACAATCGAACTGCGGAAGAGATCTTCCGAGTGCTTGTTCGTCATTGCTTCGAACATCTTAAGGGTTTCCAGAATCCTGGGATTATGCATCCTTTCCTCCTACCCAATCTTCAAAGGGTCAGGCGTTGATTACGCCGTGGCGCCGAACTTCAGCATCCCGACCACATCCATCGCTGCCTCGAAGTAATTGGAGGCAGCGGGCCAACCAGTCTCGATCACCCAGATCTTGGCCGGAACCAAAACCTTGGCGCTGAGATCGATTGCCCAGTTGGGATACATGATGGCAAGGGGGAATGCCCCTGTGACCCACGTCTGTACCCCGGATGCGAACCAGGTAACGCTGTGTTCGGTCGCCTTCTTCCAAAGTTCGCCGATCATGGCGGTCTCCAGTTAAGGACGGTAACCACCCGCCATCAGATGATAGCGGTACTGATCCCCGGGACTCATGGATAACAGCCTTTCCCGCTGCACACGTTGCAGGTATCGGGCATTAACAGCTGACACCATCACCCGGACTTGGACGAACATCGGGCCCATCAGCCACATTGACATGTCTGGTGGGACGCCGATGGCTGTGAGGAAAAACATTTTCATGTCCTCATCACAGGGCCTTCAGAAGTACGTGCGTGGAGTTTACGTACGTTCTTGAATGCATGCGAAGATGGTGCATGCTCACCATTGGGGCAGTGGATTCGAACCACACCTCTCAGTTCAAGGCTGAGTGTGCTATTACACTATACCCCAGAGCCCCTATTACGGGGGCTCCACCAACTCATCATCCAGCACCTTCATGCTGAACTCCTTGTCAATTGCAGTGACGTTGCTCGATCTCCCGCATGGAATTAAGAAGCTCTTCGCCTTCCAATGTATTCGCTGCTGTTCGCAGCTCAGCCATCATGGCGTTGAACATGCACTGCTGTTGATTCAGTGCCAGGTGTACGGCTCGGTTCTTCATACCTGGCCTCTCCTTCTGTTGATTGTTGGTTTAACGTCCTCTGTAGGCTACTCCTTACATGGCTGCCAAGCATAGGTGCCACACTTCTCAGCCCAAAGGGCGAGGTATGACTTACCTGGGGGTTGGACGAGGTCGTTGGCCAGCATATCCAGCTTGGTGTCCATACTTTCTGCTGCAACATAGAGAGTTGCATGCGTACAAAGGACGAAGATCAGTAGGATGATCGTGATTAACTGGAGTACAGCATCACCAATCACCTTTCTTGCATCGACTTTCATAGGCTCTCACCTAATCCAAAGGTTTGGCGTCGATGACTGACTGGAGTTTCCTTCCTTACGCGGGTCGTCAATCCGCACCACCGTTGTAAGATGTTAACGGGTTCCACCCGGGTCTTAAGGGATGCACCTACCTTCTTCTACCTCAGCACCTACACCCGCCAGTGCCCGCTTATCAGGTCGGGATGACAACGCTCCCCCACGGGGGGATCTGCGATTCGAACGCAGTAGCACGCATGTATTAGCCTTGGTACGGATGAACGCTTAACCTACGTAATAGACTGCGATACCTTACCCATCCCCTAGACAGGAGATATCGTCCGTAGACGGCTTACTGTACAGAGGAATCAAACCTCCCACGTACCATCCCAAACGACAGGTGGCACGCTACCTCACTGGTTCAGCCCGTCAGCATTACGTAGTTTCACGTGGTAGCCGTAGAGTTGAGCCCAAGCGCTGGCCAGCCCAGCTTGAATTGCCCGGGTCTTACCCTGGATTTACCGGCCCCATGTTCGGTCGAGACTGTCCGTGGCTGGCAGTACACGGCACTCCAACGCACCCATGGAGCCTGGATCAAATGCCCGGGTCACGCTCCGACCACGCTGGCGGTACCCGACTCAGGTACCCACTGCCACTTGACGCGTGGACTGGCGAGGAGAAGTAGGATGGAGAGGCCAGGCTTCGCTCTCCTATCTCCACGCTGAGAGCCTGTATTGCTAACACCACCAATGCGGGAATGATCAACTCCGCAGTGATGATAGCAAGCTCAACTTCAATCACAGTTCGAATGTCTCCTTCACTGTGGGGTTGAAGTGGCACTCCGAGTAGCTACCCGGAGCCCAATGGGATGTGTCGATCTCACCCTTACGGATCTGATCGCTCAGTTTTACCTGAGCGGTGACACACTCCAATCTCGTATCGTACATCCTCTCGATGGAAGTAGAGGAGCCATCGTTGAAGAGTACGAATATGACGAAAAGAAACATGAGGGTTCTCCTCTGTGGTCAGGCACCGGAGATCAGTGCCTCACGACAGGGGAGGCCGCCCCGAAGGGCGGCTCCCATTCAGTCGCTCGTTTCCAGCTGAGACACGAAGACCAAGCCGAAGAACGCGAGTACGAAGATGGTCGTACACACAACCGAATCCAAGTTATCCGGCAACCGATCGGGAATTGCCGAATTGAAAGCCGCTGGGTCATACATACCCAGTAGCATGGAGCCGGACAGAGCCGTGGGGAGGATGATGGAGAGCATGATGAGTGTTCTCCAAACAGCCTTCAGTTTGCGGGGCGGAGCAACAATGGTCTGTTGCCCCGCGTTACCCGCTCTGTTCTGAACCACCGTCCCCGGTATGCTGATGTCCGAGATCGGCCCCCGTCGCTTCCCTCGTGGCATCGTCGTTCTCCTTGTTGATGAATGGGCCCAGTGACTCGTTGTACCACACGTAACCATAGATCGTTACGGAAGCGAAGAGCACCAGGGTGAGGACCGTGATGATGAAGTCACGGTCGAATGCCGCCACGCTGAGGAGGAGAACGCTCAGAACGAGCGTCCTCCGTCCGTCATTGGCGACCCGTTGCAGGTCGCGCAGCATCAGCCACCCTCCCCGTCACCGACGGAGATGGTATCCAGGGTATGCAGGTGACCACGCACCGTGTTCACGACCCGTTCGTAGTTCTGCACTTCCCCCTCGAAGGCCTGCTTCATCTTCATGATGATGAGCCTGCCCTCCTGGATTCGAGCTTCACGAGTGCGAAGCTCTTCCTCCAGATCGGCCAGATCGGCTTCCCGATCATCGAGATCGGCACTCCGCTCGAGGAGTTCAGCCTCGTACTGAGCACCTTGCGCCACGCAGAAGGATCGGATTCGCTTCTCCACGAACCCGAGTTCCTCCGGAGCCGGCACTTCTTCGAGTAACACCGGATCGGAATCACCGACCGGCGGGCTCTCCGGCGGAGCCGAGGCAGCATACGTCACTGCCCAGCCCACGCAGAGGAAGAGGGCGAGGAGTGCCCCCATTGCCACGGACCTGTATCCGTTCCATATCTCCACCAAGAACTTCATAGTTCTCTCCGTTGAACTGCCTCATTCGTCCTTGTAATTCGGCAGCTTCGCCATGAATGTCCGCCGTTCCTTGGCAGACAAGTTTTGAAAGCTTGTGAAACCCTGGCCTTCGGCGGCATCGCAGTTTCCACAGCCGTGGTAATACGCGTCATCATCCTCTGACCACATTTCGTCATCATCCGCGATGCCGCAGTGCTTGCACATCCCCATGCGAATGGGATTCAAGTATCTCCCATTCACATAGTATACCGGCTCCTTCATTTGGTAGTGGTGATGCAGGATTATCAGGCCGGAGAACTTTCGAAGTTCCCGAAGTTGATCCTGTGTCACGATCATATCCACCGACTGAGGGTACACGTGATACCCAACAGGCTTGTTGGTGATAAGATCCTTCACCTCCCGAACCAATCGAAGCGGAGATGACCAACTGTTGAGATCGAAATCACGTCCTAAGATCCTTTCCAGATCCCGAATAAATTCGGGACCGTTGACAAGATGCCAGAGGATGGTGATTTCGATATTCTCGGTGTAAGGCACCAGCTTCGGCTTCGGAAGGAACAACTTGGCGAGGCCAAGTGTACCCCAGATGAGTAGGGTTCTACCCATTAGCTCTCTCCAGTATGTGACCCATTGTCACGGTGGAGGGTGCGACCAGCTCTGAGTCACACCCTCAGCCCTGACTACAGGGTTGGATGGAATGGCCAGTGACTGCCAATGTTGGAACTATCCATCCTAATTGCTACTGTTATCCTCGCCTGGGAGAGCGATAGTGATCGAGTTTGCACCCGAGTTGGACCCTCCCTGATTGTTGTTTTGACCTCGACCCCGATTCTTCCTACCTTGCTGCTGTTGCTGCTCCCTCTCAGGTTTGAAATCGATCACATGATCGTAGTTTTCTCCAAGTTTCTCACGATTGTAGAATCCTTGAAGAAGCCTGTCCGATGGGAGGTAGGTGGATGCAGTTGCTTCCTCAACGGATCGGGGACTAGCCCTGGACCGGAGCCCACGAAGCTTCCCGAGGGAAGTTATGGATTCCTTGTAGGCCTTCTCGGCATCAGGGATAGCCGGCACTCGAGGTGCCCAGTCCGCTTCGAAAGGATGTGAAACAACACCCAGTGTGGAGTTTTGGACGTCAGCAATTGCTTGCTTGACTTCGCGCTCGGCTTCGGCGAGCTTTGGCTTCAACTCCTCAAGTTCTGCGATGAGTGTAACACCTCTTAGCCGCAGTGCATTGAGGTTATTGGCAACCGGAGTATGCCATCTCCACCAAAGAAAGCCGAGCACCCTGTATTGGTACCATGGTACCGACTTCTCCCCTGGGCCGGGCCTCATCTTGACCCGGTAGATCGTACGTCGGGCGATTCGGATGCCACGACCGGGGGAATTTGACATTGCAAAATCCTCTTCAACTAGTGTGGTGTGGTACCTCCTACGAGGTTGCGAGTGTACCGCAGAGTATCATGTCTTCTTAGCCTCGGGCCCGGTTTGTGTAGCCCATCCCAAGACGCGCATTGATTTGCTTTATTCAACCGAATTCTGCGAATGTACCTCGGACTCAATTGCCGACATGAGCTGCGCCAGGCTCCTGCTAGGATTCGAACCTAGATTTCCCTCGACCAGATGAAGCTTGGAGGTTCACCTCTGAATCAGGATTTGCACCTGACTCCCGCCCGGGGTTTCAATCCGGACGGGTACTCGTCAGAAAGGCCGAGCTAATTTGCCGCCACTTCGTCAGGGAATGACGATTTTTATCTCGGGCCGTTCTTCGCCGATGATGACAACATTGTTCAGATAACGCTCAAGGTTGCGCGCATCTTCACGTACCCGACGTTCTCCCACACCGTGCTTTATCAGGGCATGTGCATATTGGAAGATTGAATCGGTGAGATCACGAATCTTCTTCGCATCTTCTTCGTTGGTCACCGGCTTCGGCTCCGGTGGAGCGGAGTAGGACTGAGCGGTAATGATCGCTTCCTTCTCCTCATCATTGCCCGGGCTGCCTTGCTCTCCGGGGCTGGCACCGTCCTCATCAAGAGGCAGGTCATTCAAGCGCAGTTGCAGTCGCTTGAGCCAGTCTTTGTGACGAAGGTGAGCTTGAAGGGTGGGATCCTCAGCCGCTGCCATCCAGTTCATGAACGTCAGTGATGGCCAATAGTCCAACCTCTCTTCGTCAGTGCGGAAGCGGTACTTCCACTTGTCGATGGTAGCAAAGGACAGACGGAAGGATTGCTCCCGTGTTACACTATCCTTGAGTTCATTCCATCCGTCAGAGATCTTCTGACGAATGGTCCGCGCTCCCAACTTCCTGATCCTCTCGGATTCCAGTCTCTTCTGACGAGCAACAGCCCTCAATGTAGGGCGAGTGACCGTCTTCTGAGAGTTCGGGTCGCCGCAGTCAATGACCCACCTTTGGAATCTACTCAGCTTGTTGTAGTACTCGGGGGATAACCGAGCAATAGAGGCTGGCAGCGGTGGATCTAATGGGTATTCCATACGGTAGTTACCGTACTTCTCCCAGCGATTGTAGTACTGGTCCCAAGTTTCACCGTACTCCGTAAGCAAGAACCACTTACTACGGAGGTAGGTTATCTTGGCCAACATCTTGTACAGGTGGACAGACAACACTGTGCCAGCCATTGGCCCTGCATTGTGGAATACGTACCGCATCACCGTACCCTTTCCACGATTCGATGCTGGAGTGAGAGCAAGTAGCTTGGTGAACCGGGTGCCCAATCGCCACCTCAAATCCATGGGGTGGAAATCTCCCGGATCAGGGACCGGAGTCCCGGCGTACTCTCCGAACCATCGCTTGGTAACCACGACGTCTCGATCATGATCGAACGCGTACTTCTTCTGAAGCCGCAGCGAGCGATTCAGGAGGAACTGTATCTTCCTGTCACTTGCCCCGCTTCGGGAGGCATTGACCGTACCTCTCCGTCGTCTCACCCATCCGATCTCACGGTGCATCTTGATGGAGTGTTGAGCATCAAGGCCCATCCTTCGAAACCCGTAGGCCACACGGAATGCAGCCTGGTTCTCAGGTCTGCAGTACCATTCAGCCTTGGCAGGTGGGATGCCTACCTCAATACACATGCGCTTGATGCGCATCTCCGCCTCGACTTCCATGATGTCCAGCAATTGAGATCTGATCAGCTCTCGATAAGCCGCCAGGTTTTTCTCTGCTTGTATCGGATTGGTGAGATCGATCACCTGTCTTTCCAAGTTGATCGTTGAGTCTTCCGAACTCCATGCACTGTCGTTCTTGGCCAGAGATTCAGAGAAGCCGCAGTATGCACAATGAGAGTGGCTGAAGGTTGTTTCTTCAACCGGCCCTCCACATACCAGGCAGTCATTCCCTTCTTGAACCTGCAACGATACGGGCTCTTCTTCATCCGGAGATGACTCAACCCAAGGGCGGGAAGCTGGCGCCCACTGGTCCTCTGCACCACAGTGACCGCACACAAACGCAAAGTAGGTATGCCCTTCGCTCAGACGAAGGTTGTATGCAAACCCATTCTCTTTGCACTTGGTGCAATACCCCAGTCGGGCGTGGTTGGAGGAGTGGAACTCCGATGGCTCACGTGCCACCTCTTCCTCGTCCACCGTGACTAACTTCGAATTGAGAGGTTCATCACGGACATGAGCGTTCTCACGCTCTTGTTGAATCGGACGAGCAACGTGCTCCATTGTTGATTCTTTCCGCCAATCGCAGCACGCACAGTACACGTACTTCGTGCTCATATTCTCGGTCACATGCCCATCCTTGTCACGAACGAGCATGCCCCGGACAACTGCGGTTCTATCACAGCTGGGACAAAGCTGAGGGGATATTGGATTGTCCCCCTCAGTAGACTCACAAATCCCGGTAAGATCGGGGTTGTCGACGTACCCGTTAGGATATGCCGAGTCCCGGAACATACCGGTACCATCGGGGTGGTCTAAGAACCACCTCAACGATGGAGTGATCGTGCGGAGTACCGTCTTCATGTCTCCCATTTGATAGGTATACATTCCAGCGGTAGAGGGATGAGAATTCCGCTTCCCTCTTTTTCGAACTGACTTCTCACGCCTCGCCGTGGCACGGTGCTTGGCTTTTATCCAAGCGGCGGGTGCCTGGCTGTGAGTGTACCCCACCCATGTCACCATGGAGTAAGGCACATCCGGTATCTCCATCCAGAAAGGGATTCTTCCTGGCGGGGAGACAAGGTAGTGCTTGTCGTAGTGATTCACCGGGGTATCAACCCGATGATTCACCTGAAGAGTCCGACTCGATCCATCCCGGTCAATGTAATCAACCAGGATGGTACCTGCAGTCTTCACACCCTTGGTGTATCCGACTGCTTGATTGTTGACTAGCCACCGCTGGTAACGGATGGCATCGTCCTTGCTCGTCGAGGCTGGCGGTGCAAAGGGGAGTACCTTTGCATTTGGAGTCACCGGTTCCTCGATTACCCTCGGCAATGAAGGCACCTTCAGCTTGCGGAATTCCAGATAGAGCTGGTACTCCACATCCGAATTGAATGACCCTCTGCCCAACACCTTTGAGATGGCTGTTACGTTGGACAGATTGAGAGGGTCGTCAACGCTGGAAACGTCAACCTTCCTCGTCTTTTTCGGTACCTTGATCCGCGAGTTGCCTGTCAGTAACGGAGGGGATATCGGCGGACTGGCCTCCGACGCCCCTCTCTCCCTCTTGGCTACGGCCATACCGTATTCTCCAGTGAGGATTGGAGTGACGGCGCCGCCCCGCTCGCAGAATCGGGGCAAGCGCCCCGGCCTTGGAGATGTACGTTTTGATGTGGCTCCAGTCGTGAGTGCCCTCGCACTGTACTCCCACGCTGGACATCATGGTACCTACGAACTGTTCACAAGGCACGCCATGTTGCAGACGTACCGAGTTACTCACGTCGGTATCTCCATCGAAACAGAATCAGTCTGGCTTCTTGTCCACTGTCTCCTCGTGTATGCCGCGCATGGGTGTGGAGTTTCCACGCTATTCCACCACGCTCGATAGAGCGGCAGGATTCGAACCTGCATGGCCGTCCCCTTAGGGTAGGCCAGGAGTTCCGGCTGGAGTGAACTGCCGGCACCGCATCATCACATCCATCAGCCATGTCTTGGCCGATATCATATCGTCTGCAGTGTGGAGAGACCGGAAGCTTAGCCTCTCTGTGTCCCACGTTAACGGGCATCCTTGCCTCAACGCCGCCCGAGGTCCGGTTCGTGCATCCCTAGGGACCGCCGTTTGCTCGGGCTCCTAATAAGCGCTAACGCTTGCGGCGATACGCAACCACATAGGTGCCCTACTTACGATAGGGTGGACACGTATACGCTACTGTCCATTGATCCCAACGGGCGCATGGACACGGGTAAGGGTAAGCGTACCTACCCTTAGCCGTAGCCATTCAGTTGTTGGAGAGAACGAAGTGCTGCTCCACATCATCCGACCATTCGAGAGGAAGCCTTTCGGCATCCTCGTGTATGGTGGTTGTCGTGGGGAGGAGCAGCCCAAACTCCCCTTCCTCCCACGGCATACCGGCTACCCAGGAGAGGCACTGTTCCACCATCTGCCTCTCCGTTTCTTCCCATCGCATGCCCATGTTACTTCTCCTCCTGTCCCGGCACCGGTTCACGAACGGTGACCTTGATGGTCTCCCTCTCCTGAAAGATCGTGCGACAACGTGACATCATCTGCGTGGAGGTGCAGTGTACCCCTCCCAAGTCCGTCATCAACACGAACCCATCGTCGGTGGCACGGGTGACACTCGTGCTCCCCACCTTGACGACGCCCCCGTTCCTGGTGTGCTCGACCAGGAAGATCCACAGATCATTCCCATTCTCGGGAATGTAGTGTACCTCTTGCATCTTCATCATGACAGCGTCACCCAGAAGACGAAGAAGAATCCGATTGCTGCGACAGCAGGCGGAACGAGGCCGATGGCGGTGAAGAACCTGAGCTCCTTGATCAAGAGCTGAGTTGCCGGCACCTCGGAGAGAGGGATCAACTTCTGGGCACTGATCCACCCTCGAGTCTCATCGACAGATAGCAGGATCTCGAACAGCAGCATGCCCAGCTGATACACGAACATGATGCTGACCAACAGACACACCACACCTATGATGGTGAGATTGATCTCAACTGGCATGGCGCAGCTCCTCGTCCGCTTCCGGCATGACGTGCCGTTGATCCCACACGCTTTTCGGGATCCGCTTCGGCACGGTACGCATGACATACCCCGAGCACATGGCCCAGTGTGCCGTCTTGCGCATGCTGATGCGTCCCTTCTTGGACAGGAAGTTCACACTGAACTCCTGCACTTTTCGGGCGTCGGGAGCCTCACCCTCGAACACCTGCACCACCACGTGCAGGTTGTTGTCGGAGCCCTTGTCATCCACGAAGGGGGGTGTTCCACCTTTCTTCCTGAACCACTTTCTCATGGTACTCACCTCGATTGTTGATTGATCGACCACCAAGTAGTGGGCACACCAATACCCCGCGTCCTGTTAAGGATAGCGAGGTGATATGGTGGGCCAGACAATTAGCGTGACCTGGCCCGATGCCACTCTTGGGCTGGACACTTTTTTATACAAGGGGATTGAGGTAGACGATAAGTGTTACATGATACACCTCCTATGGGCATAACCCACATGTGTTACGCTACGAATGCTGACCCTCCGCTTACTTCACCTACTCAGGTAACACCCCTATAGCTTAAGGGTACCCTTTCTACGGTGCCGTAGCTATGGTTGACGGCTAATATGGTGGGCCAGCTAGGACTTGAACCTAGGACCAATCGATTATGAGTCGACTGCTCTAACCAGCTGAGCTACTGGCCCGTTATCCGATGGTGCCCGAGGCGGGAGTCGAACCCACATGCCAATGGCAGGGGATTTTAAGTCCCCGGTGTCTACCGTTTCACCACTCGGGCAATGGTGAGACCCGACACATCCAGTCTTCGCGACGACCCAAGGTTATTGGAAAGTCCTGGATGTGCCGAGTCTCGTTGACTATCCCGTACTTGTACGCTCACGCCCTGCAGAGGCGGCACACAAGCCCTTCCCTCCGGAGTTTATCTAGGGGACCGGTAGGTAGGTACCAGTGGCCCTTACCCCCGCTCACAGAGCCATACAGCTCCATCTATACCCTATGTCAGCACTCTCTGCTGTCGTGGTCATGCCCCTCAAGACTAAAGATAACTAGTCCTCAGTCCTTCGGCACACAACCACATCAGTCCCACCCACCCCTCCGCCAGCGCTTCGCCAGGTTAGGGAGCATTTGCCAAAGGGGCATGCGCTCCTATCTACCTGGCAAGGGGGCCAGTCGCCCCTATTCGTCGAAAGAAATCCTCGCCTTCTTCCAATTGATATTGGGAGGCGGGTTCTTCACCTCATCAATGAACGCAGATGGGAGCCATCCCGTCTGCCTGAACACAAGCTGGACAGTTCTCAGACAGAACTCGTACGACTCCCTTAGAGTAGCGTAGAGTTCTCCCTCGATCTTCAACCTGTGCTCCAACCCCTCGATCCTACGATGGAGACGCAGATTCTCTGCGATTAGGGAATTGTACGTCTCCACGAATTCCTTCGGGGTAGGTGCACGAGTGATCACCTTCACCCTCGTATCGGACATCACTCACTCTCCCATTGCGGACGCATCTCCTCCATGAGATCATCGTGAGCGCGCTCGATGAAATCGGAGAGAGCGTAGATCTGTGCGGCCCTCGTCTCACGTACGTCCGGGCTCCTGATCGTACGTTGCAGGCTGATCAGGAGTTCCATCTCACGTGCTGCCTCGACTCGAATGTCGAGGACCATGCACAGGTAGAGACACAAGTCATTGCCCATCTCGTTCACCTCGCTCGCTTGCTCGCTCGCTTGCGCAAGCCATTTTAAAATCGCTTTGCACAAGAGAGACAGTCCTGTCCCCCTTCGCTCGAAGCGATTTTAAAATGGCTCAGCACGAGAGAGATAGTCCTACCCTCTTAACTCTGGTAGAGGGCAGAGATACTCTCCCTGCTGAGCACAGGGGGCAAGCCACACGGACCTGCCCCCTATCATGCCGGATCAAGACACTGAGACCGGTGGATCAGGCGACCTTGGAGGCAGCCTCCTGCTCCATCTCGTCGATGGCAGCCTGTGCCGCCGCCGCTGCCTGACGTGCAGCATGCTGGCGGGCACTCAGTCCTGCGCTGTTGACCTTGCCCACGTGGGCATTGATCTGTTGCAGGACATCGCTGGTCTTCCGGTACTTGAGGGACTCGTCGACACCGGCGATGTACAGCATGAGCGCATCCTGTATCTCCTCGGGCAGTCCGCCAAGCAACAGATCCCCCGTTGCCGAGCCTTCCTCGTTGGTGGCCTTGTCCTCCGCCTTGACCAGCTTGGGCGTGACGCCCTTCGCCGCCAGTCGCTTGGCGTCCTCCGCTGCCTCGGCCTCGTCCTGGCGTTCCTGCTCTTCCTTGTTGAACGCGGTGATCTTGTTCATGCCGGAGAGCACGAAATTCCCAGCCTCGTCCCGCTCCGAAAATTCTCCGTTACGGGCGAGCTTCATACACCGAACGAGGTTGTTCCGGTACTGATTCCAGTTCTTCAGCCCGGCCTTACTGGCCCCGGCCGCGACCATGCCTTCGCCCTCGTCGCACTGCGACTCGAACAGGCGTGACGCCACCTCGTTCCACCGCACACCAGCCGCCTCGTACGTGTCCTTGTCGTTCTGGTGCACGTCGTACACCATCACGGCGAAGTCACGCATGGCACCCGCCAAGCTCTCGCGAGAGACCTTGACCTCCGCTTCGATAGATGCCGAGTAGGTATCAACGAAGATCAGAGACTTGCAGATACCTGCAAGGGTTGACGTGTCGATGTGTGCAGCCAGCAGGCTGCGGATCTCTGCCCCGGTGGGCAGTCTTTCGAACTTGGTCATAGTTGTGGTCCTTCTGCACTGGGAACATCCCCAGCCTACAGTGTACGTTCTATTTTAAAATACACTCTAGGCTGGAGACCTCCAGCGATACAGACCCGGCATATACAGTGTCCTCCTATGCTAGTGAACACACACAAGGGCAAGCATACCTGCCCTTGAATCTGATCACTCGTGCGCACGATCCTCGGCAATTGCCAACTGCCACATGTACCTTCTGTCCATGCGCCAGCCCGAGTACCTAATGGCATAGCTTTCTGCTATGTCTAGGGCACTGCATGCCTTGCGGTACTCACGCGCTTGAATGACCTGCCTCTCGACTGACCAATATAACCAATATATATTGGTCCCTTCATCCTGAGAGGCCGCGACCATGCGCTCGGCATGCCTGTATTCTTCCCATGCCCTGTCGACAGCAGCCTGTGCTGCCTTCACGTGCGCGTGAACGCACGCCCATGCCTTGGGATCATGAATCATACGCATTACTCCTGTGCTGTTCATTTTAATATGCACATGATTAGTGCACATTAAAATTGTCAGCCCAGTCCTGCGAGTTAGACTAAAGGGATGCCCTATATTGGTGCACGCCAGGCGCACCATATTAGTGCATACCGGCGGCCCTCTAAAGGGCCGCCTTCGCTTCTGCCAGCAGCTTCTCGGCACATTCCAGATTGCCTACGCTCCACGCGTGGCGAAAGATTGTAAGCGTGCCTTGCTCTCGCATTGCGTCCGCAATCATCGCGCGTTCGGATTCCTTCCGCGTGGATTCTACGCGCGCGGTAGGTACCGCCTTAGCTTTCGGTACCTTTATACCGAAGCGCGCGCGTAGTCTGCGCCGTGCTTTGGCATCGCCATTCACGTACTCAGCGAATGCGCCATGCCCACCACGGGCAATCAGTACCTCGCGTATCGCTTCATCTTCCGCGGCACGTTTGATAGCCGCGGAAGATGACGACGGACGCACGCTTTCGTATCCTTTGCGCACACTTGTGCGCCTGGATTCGGCGGCGATCCACGCTGGCGTATCCTCGCCGTGTTTCACGTTCGCGCCCGCGACCCGCGCCCCGAGTTCGTAGCCAGTAATGGCCACGAATCCGGGCACGGAATCAACCGTACCATCGCGGATAGCGCCGAACGTAGCGGGCACTAGGATCCCGTTCGCGCCTACAGTGCGTCTATGCACACTGTAGCGAGCGCTCGCGCGCTCGCGTGGCCGATCAGATGCTAGCGCCGCACCGCCCTGGCGCATGGCGCGCATGACTTCGCGGCGTTGCGTGAACGCGATGCGCGCTGAGCGCACAGCGTCGTCCGCATAAATTTTGGGCATAGGCGCTACCCCTTGTGTGCGCGCTGAGCGCGAATGCGCTCGGTCGATTGACAGAATCGCACGGATCGGAAGATCCGCGCGATCACTGCCTACCGTCCGTCGGATCACTTACCCGTCGCACCTGTGTGCGTGCGGCGCATCCACACGGCCACTAGAGAGTGTGACCGGCCACGTTGCCGTTGGTGGTAACGGCGCAGCGATTCGGCCCGGTCGCAGTCCACGGTATCGCCTAGGTCTACAATTCGGTACTGACGTGCTGCGCGTGGAATGGCGACGCACGCGGCCGGTAACTCGCGGACGATGCCGTCACCGATCCAGACGCGTACGCACGGTCGGTAGGTCACGTCGTGTGGATCGGTCGCGTCGATCCACGTGGGCGCGTCCAGATGATCAACGAGGTACCGCCCCGCTCGCACAATCCCGATGGACGGACCGTCGGTAGCACGCACGTACCCGGACGGGCTCATGCGCCCGCGTACGGTCCCGACGTCCGTCTCTACCGCCGTCGGGAGCGCTGTCCGCGCCGGCAATTCACCCGCGGCGCGCCTGGCGCGCTCGCGCGCGTCGGCCGCCTCTAGGCGCGCGTATTGAGCGTCAACGCTGACTACCCCGCCAATCCCATCGTCCGCGTAGCGCGCGGCGCGCTCGCTACGTGCGCGCAGACGTGCGACTAGTGCGCGTCGAGCACCCCATGGCAGCACGTCGCACAGTGTCGATGCTCTCGGCTTCATGGCCGGACGTCCGGGTATTAGCGTGAAGTCAGACAAGGGCCGACCGGGCGCAGGTGTGCCCATGCTCGGCTCTGGTGGCCACGCTTCATCATGTAGGCGCCCGTCGGCATCCACGTATGTCGTCATCACGATTCCCCCAGCGTGCGCGCGTAGTGAAGGGCAACGGCAATCGCTGCGCGACTGGCAGCGTTAGGCGCGTACGTGTACGCGAGCATCGCGTTAGTCAAGTGGTCAGTAAGGAAGCGCTTCATCTCGTTTACTCCGGTAGCGGTGCGGAACTCGCACCAATGCACAGAATCGCACGGCTCGAAGAATCTGCGCGATCACAGAACGTGAAACGTTTTCACGTCCATCGTGAATCGAATTCACTTGCTTACTAACTACGGTCCGTGCTTGTCACCATTTTAATATCCGCATCGCACCACAGCAGAACAGGTTAGCAGGAACGTAGGCTAACAGTTAGCTGCAAGCGTGCGCCAGGGCGCCATAGTTGGGCCGTTGGCGCGCCATAGACTAACCGTTAGCATTTGAATTCGCGCCTTTATCTAACTGTTGGTTAGTGGGGATTTAGGTGAGAATGGTAATGCAAACAATTCGCATTCGCCAGGGGCCGGGCAGGGGGGCTAGGGGCAGGCGTCCGAATTCATAAGTCCACTCACAAATTTCTCGCTAAAAATACCGTTTTTAGGCCTTTTTATTAAAATAATTGTAAAATAAGTTGAACTTTTTCACTTTTCTGATGTCCGATACGAGTATTTCTAGTATAGAAAGAATTGGATCCAAAGTGTTAGCATACAATTAAAGGAATAATTGTTTACTACTATGCCATACAAAGTTGTTCTAGATAAGTTAGAAGAGCTGACTAATCGGCTCAATTCAAAAGACATCCTCTCACAAGACAAAGAGTTAGATTACTTTGTGGACTTTGTGTTGGATTGTCCTCTTCCTATGTGGCTTAGGAATGTTGCAGGGGAAACCGTCTTCGTCAACCCTGCCTACACAAAAGTCTTTGGTGTTAAGTTAGAAGACTATGTTAATCGTAAAGATGATGATGTGTGGAAAGGTGGGGAGGATAAGGAATACAGAGCTAACGATAATCTAATACTTACTACTGGACGTGGTAGGTTTTTTTGTGGAACAAGCTGGTTTCGTCAAGACGAATGTTCCCAATCATATACTCGTTTACAAGTGGCCTCTCTATGATGATTGTGGCAACTTGTTTGGCATAGCCGGACTGAGTATTATCCAATATCTCAAGGACGGGATGACAGAAATTGGCGGAGAATAACCCGAAGCAAGGTGATTCCTGGTTCGAATACAGGAGATTAGTCTTGCAGAGCCTACAAGAACTCAAAACTGACATGGAAAAAGTCAGAGATAGGCTCGCATCTTTAGAAAAGTATGCAGATTTGAAGACAGATCTGGATAAATTCCAGGCTGACTTCAACAAATTCTTAAAAAACTATGAAAAAGAGATGACTACGGTCAAAATTAAGCAGGGTATGATATATTCAGGCCTTGCTTTTGTGGTTTCTGTGGTAATTTCTATAATTTCCGATGTATTTGGTAAATAAAATATGTTTAACAAGGTAATGAAAGCGTTTGCAGTCATGTCGATCGTGATGGCATGGGTAGAAAACGCTACGCAAGACGATGTTATCACCGTCGAAGAGGCAACGGATCTGGTACGTCAAGTAGCAGAAGCTGTTGGTGTAGATTCCCATCTGGAATGGAAAGTCTAAACATGAAGTTCGATGAAATTCGAGTCATCTCTGAAGCAACGGCTGATGATAGTGATAAGACCCTGACCGTACCGCCTGGTGATGATTACCAGCTGTTGTATGGTCAAGTAACATTGGCTACTACCGCAGATGTAGGCAACCGTAGGCTCGAAATTATCATCGCAGATGACAGCGCTACAGAGTTGTTCAACATCTCGGCAGGTGCCGTACAAGCTGCATCTACCACGGTTAAGTACCTCTTGGTACCGGGCCATCAGGTAAGAGAATCTACAGCTGTGAACGGAGAGCTGATCATTCCTCTCCCCTCCAATGTGTCTATGGCTACTGGCTGGACTATCCGCATCTACGATAGCGCAGCCATTGCAGCAACAGCAGACGACATGACTATCCAGCTAGTTGCAGGTGTGAACTACTAATATGTCCCTCCCCTTTAATCCACAGACTATACAGTCAGGCTTTAACTCAGTAGACGTTCTCAATGAGAACTTTGATAATATTGAGACAGCCTTAGCTGATGGACTAAGTAGATCAGGTTCTACACCTAATGCTATGGGTGCAGACCTGGATATGAATTCTAATCGTATCCTGAATCTCCCTACGCCTGTTAATGGCACAGAGCCGGCCACGTATGCCCAACTGTTGAACCTTGCTACTTCTGGTGGCCTTACTCTCACAGGGTTTGCCAAGGAAACGCAGACAGCTACAGCTGGTCAAACTGTCTTTACATTAAGTCTGATGACGTATATCCCAGGTACGAACACTCTTCTTGCGTGGATTAATGGGGTAAATCAAGCTAGTTTTACAGAGACTTCAAGTACTGTTGTAACCTTCTCAGAAGGGCTACAAGCAGGTGATGAGGTAATGTTCCTTGCCCTGTCTACTGCTACCACAGCTAGTTCTGTAGACTCATCCATTGTCACATACAATCGTGGTGGCTCGGCAGTTAACACCAATGTTAAAGCCATTCTTCAACAGACGCCTACGGCTGCAGATTTCGGCATAGTGGCTGACGGCTCTACAGATGATTCTGCGGCTTTCTTAGCCTATGCAAATTATTGTGCAGCTAATCAATATAAAATGATTTTGCCTAAGGGCAGTATCAGGTTGGTATCTAGTATACCGATAACTTTACAAGATAATACTCAACCAAGTTCTCGAGAAGGCGGCTTCAGTATAGAAGGTCAAGGCATGTATGCTACAACTTTGTTATACGAAGGCACTGGGTATTGCTTAGACTATGTTACTAATAGCACAGGCAATGACGATATAAACCATACTGGATTTTCTATAAAGACTACCACCGGAGGCGGCATACAAGTCGGCGAAGGCGGTAATTTACTCTTTGATAGATTCTTTATGGATGGTTGTGCATCTGGAAAATGGGGCTTATACTTAGACAATGGTTCTGGTACTGGCCCGTATCAAGTATCTATAGTAAATTGCAGATTCTGGAATGCTGGGGCTGACTACTTAGGTGGAGCATGGTACATCAATGATGGCCATACGCTGTATAGTCATAACACATTTGTGTCTAAAATGGCTAAGAATGGTACTATAATTTACATGGGAAATGTAAAGAATATCCACATTCCTACCATCACATTAGAGTCTAGAGCTGATACTTATACTGCTCAAGTCGGTATAGAGTTAGATGGTAATCCTGAGTCTACGTACATAGGAACTGTTCACGGGGAGACCAGATGCAACACGCTGATTAAGTTATCTAGCGCAGCTGCGTCTAGGGGATTAAAAATAGGAAGTATCTTTGCTTGGCAGAAGAGAACTGATTCTGGAGCAAAAGACTTTGTAGTTATAGACGCTACGTCTGCTGCATACAAAGTTCAAGTGGGCCATATCTATTTTAAAAGTGATTGCACTTATGCTGCCACAGCTCCCGGCTATTTAGTTCTGGATGATGGCGACATGGTCGAGATACAAGACTATGTAGTAGACCAAGCCACTACTCACGTTAACCAGTATGGAAGAGCTTTAAAAGCTAACCCATACCACACAGAGAACAGTTCCTCTGTTGCTGTAGGAACAACTACTACCCCTGGTACTACGTTTGATTTGGGAAGAGCTGGATCTTATTTAGTAAGTGTTACTGTGCAGAGTAATGATAACAATCATTCTCGCTCTGAGATTCACAAAGTAATCTTTGATGACTCTAGCAATGATTACACTTCAACAGAGATTATCGGAACTACCGCAACTAAAGGTTCAGGGGTCGGTAACATAACATTGACTGTGGATAAGGATGGTGTTGTTACAGTTGCTACTGCATCTTCAACCAGCAGATCTTATAACATACACTATGGCTGGCGTAAACTCGCTAGCCTGCCTTGGAGCTAAACATGGCACTCACAGTAGTTAAAGGTTCTTCTTCTGTTTATTCTGGCGTAAGTTCTGCCAATTATGGGGCAATTGGAGATGGTGTTACAGATGTGACTTCTCAACTCCAAGCCGCCATAAACGCTACTCCATCTGGAGGCACCTTGTTTATCCCCAAGGGGACATACATTACCGGCACGCTTTCAATTACCAACAATATAACTATTCGGGGCGAAGGACTAGCCACTATCTTACAACTTAAGAATGCAGCTAATTCTTATATCTTAGATGTAACGGCTACGTTGAACATGTATGACATGTTCCTTAAAGCTAACAGATCTAACCAAACATCTGGGGCTTCTAGTGGCTGTGTGGATTGCTCTCCCGGTGCAGACTTCTCTAATTTTATATCTTGTCGTTTTCAAGATGCAGAAGAATACAACGTCAAGATGGTCGGCGGTAATCAATATAGTTTCTTTGGCTGTCAATTCAGGAATGCCACAGATGCCGGTGCTTACATCCAAAATGCGGTAGATGTAACTTTCACAAGCGGTTGCATTTTTGAAGATAATGATGCTAAGGGATTGTGGCTTAAGGGGAGTTCAAACCAATCGGCAGCTTTAGTATCCGGTTGCTACCTCGAGAATAACGGGGTATACCATATCTATGTTGACGGTGCTCAATCAGATGAGTATGGTAATGTTGGTAATACAGACTTAGCCGTTCTTGATAATTACATGAACGGTAATGCCACCAAGACCACACATTACGCAATTGGCATCAGCGGCGTTGTGGCGCACGGGATGCGTGTCCATGGTAACACGATTCTGGATTGCGATCTCGGGGCATTCGACATCGGCACTCTATCCGGTGGTCGGGGCTTTAATGATTTCCGGAATAACACCTACACCGGAACAACCCCCGTATTCTCTAGCGGCAGTACAAATACTCAAGGCTTCTTAGTTGATGACGCTGTACTCCTTCGGTTGACTTCACCTGAGATTGCTCTTGACGGTGGCTCTGTTACCCAGAGATTCTCCCCATTCATGGGCACTAAGAATTACAGAATCTTAGAAGCTCATTTAGAATACACCTCTGCTACCACAGGGACCACAACCATTGGCCTCGGGTATAACGGATCTTCCAGTGCATTCTTAAGCGGTTACACCACAGCTACTGGAAAATCTCAGTATGATATGGTGGATATAACTTCTAGCTTAGTTAACTACAATGCTACAAGCCAGCCTTGGGGCGGGGGCAGTGCTCTTACTGACAAGCACTTAGCTGTTACTACAGCAGGTGGTGCAACGGCAGGTGATTGTAAACTTCATCTTTTGATTTGGGTTCACTAATGATTTCTGACGAACTGAAAGCCAAGCTAAGTAGCTCTAACGGGCAAACGCGCACGGCTATCTTTCGTGAGATCTGCCCCGCCGCACGTAAGAAGGCTGGGTATGATCCAGTCTACACTATGTTTGATAGTCCGCGAGAAGGCCTGCCTTCTGCATATCAAATCTACATGGCTGCATCTAGCGAATACGAAGCAGCAATGAACTTGGTGGGCTCTTGGGCCCACTGGGAAAAGCTCATGGCTAACGACAACTTTATGAACGGACCTGGCAAGCACAGTGGCTCAGGTTGGCGTGGCCTCGCGTCTTGGCGCGAAGAGAAAAGACTTATGGAAGAAGCGAAAGCTGTCAAGCTGCTCGAGAAAGCAGCTGCTGCCGGCAGTGTTACCGCGGCTAAGTTACTCCTTGACCGAGTTAAGGAAGAAACTAGAGGACGTCCTAAGAAAGTCAAAGCGCAGCAAGAGACAGAGAAGCAAGTTAAGAACGACAAGCTTATCTCTGAATCCCTTAACGTAATTGAACTAATGAGAAGTAATGCGCGATCTGGACAAAGCGAAACCGGCGCAAGTAAGGAAGATAATTGAAGAGTGTGAATTCAATTTATTCGCATTCGCTCGATTACTAAACCCCTACTACGTATACGGAGAGATTCATGAAGAAGTATTTTCCTGGCTTGGAGACCCCAATGGTTCGGAACGACAACTTCTTCTACTCCCTCGTGGCCATCTCAAGTCTCATTGCATTGCTGTTTACTGTGTTTGGCGTGTAACCTATCAGCCCTGGACAACGTTAGTATACGTAGCTTCCCAGGAAGACTTAGCTAAGGCTCAAGTCTACGCTATGAAGAGCATGATGACCTCAGACATCTACACGGCTATCTGGCCTGAGATGTTTGCAGAGAACAAGGGTGAGCGGGGCGTCTGGTCGGCATACGCATTCGACGTAGACCACCCAGATCGTAAGGCTCACGGTGTACGAGACCACACTGTAATCATTAAGACAGTTAAGTCGAATGCCCAGGGCCTGCACAGCGATGGCCTAGTATTCGACGACGTGGTTGTACCTCAGTTTGCAGATACAGCAGTTGGACGTAACGAGCTTTCTAAATCACTCGGCTACTTCTCATCGATCCTTAACCCGGGCGGTTGGATTAAAGCAGTAGGTACTAGGTACCATCCTAAAGATGCATATCAATCTATGATAGCAGCCCGCAAGGGTATATGGGATGAGATAGAGGGAGCGTTCACGAAGGAGGAACCGCTTTGGGATGTTAAGGAAAGAGTTGTAGAAGACTCCCCTGACAGATCAGGTACAGGTAGATTCCTGTGGCCACGTACTCAATCGACCAGAGATGAGAAGTCGTATGGGTTTGACATACGAGAGTTAGCTAAGATTAAAGCTGACTATCAGTCCCATCAAGGTACAGTACACTTCTATTCTCAGTATTACAATGACCCCAACGATGTGGGTACGAATAGGATAGGCCGCGATAAGTTCCAATACTACGATCAAAAGCATATCGTAGTTTCAAATGGAACTGTAAAGCACAGAGGTAATAGGTTAAACGTTTATGCTGCAATGGATGTGGCTTGGTCTGACCATAGCAAGGCAGATTATACAGCGATCGCCGTCATCGGAATCGACTCAGAAGGATTCATCTACGTCCTTGACCTCATCCGATTCAAAACCTCAAACTTCCAAGAGTACTACGAAAGCTGCGTCAGCCTCCAACAACAGTGGGGCTTCAGGAAAATGGTTGTTGAAACGAATGCTGGGGGAGCGCTGGTTGCTCAAGAAATTGAGTCTCTCGTCCGGCGTAACGGCGGCAATCTCGTTGTTGATAGACGTGCTTCCACAAGTCACCAGGGTACTAAAGCGGAAAGATGGGCAGCAGTTCTCGAGCCCAGATACGAAAGTAAGACCATCTGGCACGCGAAAGGAGGGTACACTCCAACGCTTGAAGAAGAACTCGTATCATCGAAACCCGCCCACGATGACCTCAAGGATGCGCTCTGTGCGGCAGTATCGACGGCTAAGCCCCCAGCTTCTAAGCGGCTGGATTACAAAGAAATGAATAACGGTAAGATAGTATATGGACGCTTTGGCGGCAGGGTTAGAGTAAGATGAGCGGAGTAGACTCTCAAGATTTTGACATAATCTTCGGTCAGACTGACGGTCTGGCTAACGAAGTTACTCGTCTATGGGAACTATGGAAGAATGGCCGACGCGACTGGATGAGTCGAGTAGAGGAAAATCAAAAGTACGTTCTTGCGACCAGTACAGCTGAGACTAGCAACGTTCAGAATCCTCACAGTCACACCACACACAACCCTAAGATTGCTCAGATCTTTGACAATCTTGTGGCCAATTACATGGCAGCCTTGTTCCCCAATGAGGATTGGCTGCGCTTTGAGGGGCATGATGAAGAGTCGCAAACATTCAGTAAGCGTCGCGCCGTACTCGCGTACATTACTACCAAGCATCGCCTCAACAAGTTTAAGAACATTACCAATGGGCTCATTACCGATTGGGTATTCACAGGAAATTGTTTCGCCGGAGTTACCTTCCGACAGGAATCTCATACGGATCCTGACACAGGCGAAATTATTCCTGGCTATATTGGACCCTGGGCATACCGCATCTCCCCGCATGACATCGTATTTAACCCATTGGCGTCAGATTTTGAACATTCACCTAAGATCATCCGAAGCCTTAAGACTCTTGGGGAATTGTCTAGAGATGCAGAAGAGAATCCGGAACTAGGATATTCTCAAGAGATCATCAACAAGATTAATCAGCATCGTATCAAGCTTAAGAGCTATACCGATACTGAAGTGGACAAGCATGTCCAGATGATGTTCGATGGATTCTCTTCTCCCAGTATCTACTACAACTCTGGCTACGTAGAAATCTTAGAATTCTACGGAGATATCTACGATACGAATTCTAACAAGTGGTTAAAGAATCAAGTAATCACTGTTGTTGATCGCCAATGGGTGATTCGTTCCCAGCCTCTCAACACTTGGTCAGGTCGCCCACACATTTTCCATTGTGGCTGGCGTTTACGCCCCGATAATCTGTGGGCCATGGGCCCGCTGGATAATCTCGTAGGTATGCAGTATATGATCAACCACCTGGAGAATGCTCGAGCAGATGCATTTGACCAGATGATTGATCCAGATAGGATCCTGGTAGGTGATGTAGAACCGGAGCAGCGTGGAGCTGCCATTGATTACTACGTACCTGAAGGTGGTTCTGTAAGCTACCTCAGCCCAGACACTACTGTCCTTAACGCAGACTTCCAGATTCAAAGGAAGGAAGCACAGATGGAAGAGTATGCCGGGGCTCCGCGCGAAGCCATGGGCATTCGCACACCTGGTGAGAAGACGGCATTTGAAATTTCCTCTTTGCAAAATGCAGCTTCAAGAATCTTTGAATCGAAGATCAATTTCTTTGAACAACAGTTCCTTGAGCCTATCGTTAATGCAGAGATTGAGGTAGCTCGTCGCAATCTAAATCAAGTAGACACCGTACGTGTAATCGACGATGACTTTGGTGTTACTGAATTCCTTAAGATTACGAATGAGGATCTTAGGGCTAACGGTACATTAGTTCCGATTGGCGCTAGGCACTTTGCACGTCAAGCTACGTTAGTCCAGAATTTACAACAGTTCATGCAAGCTCTTCAATCCGATCAGATGATGGCCCAACATTTCCCGAGTGAAAGACTGGCTAAGGCTTGGGAAGATCTTCTTGGATTTGAGAAGCTTGATCTCTTCGAGAAGTTTGGACGTATCGGTGAGGAGCTAGAGATGCAGAGACTGCAGTCTGTAGCTCAAGAACAGCTTCAAGTAGAAACGTCTATCCCAACAGTCCCGAATGCAGAGGGCGGACTTGCATGAGAATAAACGTTCACTTACTAAAAGGCCTTGACGAGAAAGACAAGGCCTTAGTAACAGGGCAAGCTGAGTATTCCAAAGATTTAATTAAGGCTCTTCGGAAAGAAATTTCCAAAAGAATAGAAGCCAGCTACATCGATGAAGAAGAGGTAATCTCTTCTGATGTGGCAAAAATGTATAGCACTCTCGGTTATCGACGGGGATTAAGGGAAGTGCTCGATCTGATACCCGAGGTGAAGATATGACAGATAGTATTTTTGACGTAGACAACGTCGAGAGCAAGGAAGCAGAATTTGGCAGCGCCGGGACTCCCGACAAGGATAACGATTCGCTAGCTGGATTGAGCAGAGAAGAAATTGATAAGAAGCTGAAGTCTCTTGGACATGCACAGGCACACATTAAGACTCTTGAGTCTGAAACTGCCCAGTATAGACAGGAACTAGCGCGTCTCCAAGAAGAGATGGCGCATGCTAAAACAATCGAGGAACTTCTTGCGCGCAGGGAAGAGGACTCAACGAACCGGACGACCCCCGTTGACGTTGATGGCCTTGCTACCAAAGTAAAGGAAGAAGTGTTCAGCACTCTCACGGAGAGAGAGCAGGTCGCTAAGCAACAGGCTAACCTTAATGCATCTATTGAGGCTGTTAAGAAAGTTCATGGTGAGAAGTATAGTGAAGCGGTTCGTAACCGAGCGTCGGAACTTAACATGACCACCAAACAAATGGAAGACTTGGCCAAGTCCTCTCCAGGAGCTTTCCAACAACTCATGAATGTTCAAAGTAACCGCATGCCCGCACCTACATCTTCTTCCACATCTTCAAACGTCGCTCCTTCTGAGAGCGGCGAGCAACTGTCGAGCGAATACTTCATGAAAGTGAGACGGGAAAATCGTAAGCTCTGGGATTCCTCAGAGTTCCAACGTAAGTACCGACAGTATTTGAACGACAACGTCATTAACAAAAATTAACTACAGTTAATTAGCTAAGGAAGGCTTTCAACAATGTTGGATACCACTTGGGGCTCTACATATTTCCATCGCCAGGAAGTCCTGAACGCGATGCTGAAAGATCAGCTCCGGGACAGCCTGATCGGCGCTAGCAACTGGGTGAACTGGATTTCTGACTTCACGGACGGCTCGAACTATAAGATCGCGTCTGTCGGTGAATTGTCGATTGACCAAGCAGCAGAAGCTACTTCTCTGCCTGATCGTCGGCCGGATGCTGGTCAGTTTATCTTCAACATCAATGAGTACATCGGTTCGAAAACTTCGTTTACCGATGACTTCATTGAAGAAGATCACATGGCTAACACCGTCCTCCAAACTCTCCCGGAACGCATGAAGCGCGCCATGGACGAGTACATCGAGACTCGCGTTTTCCATCTCCAAAATCAACAAACCGCCAATGACCCGAATACTATTAACGGTGCACGTCATCGTTATACGGCTAACGGATCGGGCGCTACGATTACGGTGCAGGATATCGCGTACGCTGGATACGCACTCGACAAGGCAGGTGTTCCCCGCGCTGGTCGAGTCGCTGTTGTGGACCCGTCGTTTGAGTTCAATACGAACATTCAAACGGGTCTGAGCGACATGACCTACAACCCGAATCATCAGGGTATTATCGAAACTGGAATCGGCGACAGCACTGGCATGCGTTGGATTCGTAACATTTATGGTTTTGACATTTACGTGTCGAACTATCTTGATACGATTACAACTGCAGAAAGTTCTCTCACGGATTACAACGGTAACACTACCGCTGGTGCGGTTGGCTACAAAGCCAATCTTTTCTTCTCCACCGCAGACCGTATGAACATGCCGTTCATCGGCGCATGGCGTCGTATGCCCACGTTCTCTTCGTGGCGTGACGAAGACAAGCGGATCGAATATCATCAGATGCTCGCTCGGTTTGGTCTTAAGCTGTATCGGCCGGAGAATCTTATCGTGATGCTGTCGAGCACCACGCTCAACTAACAGAGGAATCTAATATGTCTCGTCAACAAACGTGGACGAATGATGATGGTCTGGTAGTTGGATACGGTCCTCGCACTTCTTCGAATGAAAATGCTGGTCAAGTCATGGTACTTGGCGGCAATCGCGAAGTTCTTCAAGTCAATCTGGAATGGGATAACCTTCCGACTGGGGATACTGTCGCTCCTTCGATGAAATCCATTCCGATCCCGGCCGGTGCTGTCATTACTCGCGCTGATCTCAGCGTTGAGACGGCATTCACTTCCGGCGGCGCTACCACATTGAGCATTGGCTTTGTCAATTCCGCTGGTACTGCAATTGATCTGGATGGAATTGATGCTACGATCGCTAAAGCAGCTCTTGCTGCCAACACGAACATCGTCTGCGACGGTGCTCTGATCGGCAACAACGTCGGCACGGCCGATGCATACGTCAGCACGACCACGGCCACTGGCCCGTGGACGGCTGGTGATGCTGTTCTCACGATTGAGTATACTCGCAAGTCTCCGGACTCGACTCCGACTGAACCGATCTCGGGCGCTATCTAATAGCTCTCTGATCTATTCGTCATGGTGGGGGTTAGTAATAGCCCCCGCCACTTTTTAAGGTGATAAAGTGCCAGCACAACATTCGGCCCTGACTGGGTCGTCATTACACGAACCGAAGTATATCCAGACAGCTGCTACTTCAGATGCTGGAAAGGTAATTACACCCTCCGCATCTACGGCAGGTACTGGAGATCTTCGTCAACTTACATTAGCCGAAATTACAGCGAAGAGTGAACCCGTAGTTCTCCACTTCCCTGACATCGGCACGGCAGGAAGCATTTACTTTGTGGCCCCATTCGATGGGAGTATTACAAAGGCATGGTCTGCGATTTACGGTGCCATTGCTACTACGGATACGATCCTTACGTTGAAGATCAATACCGTATCGGTAACTAACGGTTCTATTACAATTGCATTCACTAGTTCAGCAGCTGGTGATATCGATTCGTGCACGCCTTCAGCGTTGAACACCTTCAGCGAAGGTGACCTGCTTGAGATAGCTTCGGATGGGGCTACAAGTAGCACTCAATCCGCAAGTGTAACTCTGTTACTAGCGAGAAACTAAGATGGCTCGTAATAAGATGACACTACTGGAAGTGGTTCAGAGCACACTAGATGCAATGAATCATGATCCGGTTAATTCTATATCGGATACGGTAGAGTCTCTGCAGATTGCAGAGGAGGCGCGAGTCACGTACTATGATCTTATGGATCGTGATGATTGGCCCCATCTTTACAAGCTTATCCCTTTAGAAGCAGTAGCAGATACCGCTAGGCCTAACTTTTTAAAGATGCCTAGTGAAGTTGTTCGTATTTACAATCTTAAATACGAGACTACCAAGTCTACAGATGATCATAGGACATTCGAATTTATTAAGTACTGTCCTCCCAAGGAATTTTTAGACAGAATTCACACCCGTCGCACGGATAATACAGATGTTACAGTTGTCTTAAACTTTGACAACGTGCCGATGTTTATCCTCAATGATGAGGCGCCGACATTCTGGACCAGCTTCGACGATGAATACATTGTATTCGATTCGTACGATAGCGCGGTTGACACGACAATGCAATCTTCGAAATCGCTGGTGGAAGCCAAGGTTATACCTGCATGGACTAGCTCCGATACATTCGTACCAGATATGCCAGAACAAATGTTCTCGGTATTCTTGGCAGAAGTTAGGGCAGCAGCCTTTACGTATTGGAAGCAGGGACAATCCCCAAAGGATGAGCAGCGTGCAGCTAGGGGCATCTCCCGCCTTCGAAAAGACGCGAGGAAAATAGATGAGCAAGATAGAAAAGTCAGATACGGTCGAAAGCGTAACTACTACTACACCTCCGAAGACGGAGATAAAGGCAGTGCGCGAAGAACGTGAAGGTGACGCAGTATTCGTACAGCCTGAGGGAGACCTCAAAGCTGTAGTTGCTGAAGAAGACGTACATTACGGAACGCCGACTTTCAATGAGCCAGTACCTATGGCCATTGAAGAAGATTCTCATATCTCTAGCCAGTTCTTAACTGAAGAGGTAGAACCTGGTAAGACCAAGATCGGTCAAACCCCTAACGGCAAGACTGTACAGATTTACAAGTTGGCAGACACTACAGGATACGGAATCCAATTCGCAGAAGGCGGAGAGAATCCTCCGGAATTCCAAGGTAAGTGGACTAGCTATTCCAAAGCAGAATTAGATGCCCGTATCTATCTGCAAAAGCGATGGGATGAAGTAAGTGGCGAGACGCCAACAAGTTAAAGAATACAGGAACTTTGTGGGAGGCCTCAATACTGAGGCCAGCCCGCTTACGTTCCCTGAGAATACCGCCAAGGATCTAGACAACGTAGAGTTGACTCGGGACGGTTCTATTCGCAGACGTAGAGGAGTAGACTTCGAGACAGGTGGAAGCTACTCCTCTTCTTCGTTTGGGCCAGAGTTATCCACGTACGCCATCACGTCTAATGAATGGGCATCTGTGGACGGTAACGATGATCTCAACTTTCTTGTGTTGCAGATAGGTGGAGAACTTTACTTCCACGATATCGGAGTGGATGCGATATCTTCCGGTGTCATCGGTAAGATCGACTTAGATCCGATCAAGATCAGTGATACATTCTACAAGGATCCTGTTTCTGTGGCATCCGGTAAGGGCAAGCTTTTCGTAGTCTCGCCTTCTATCTCTCCAGCCTACCTGCAATACAATCAGGATACTGGAGAATTCACAGGTGTTAAACTAACTATCAAGATCCGTGATACAGACGGTATTGAGGAGAATTCAGATTCCCCCCAGCTATTTGGAGACTCGGTTACGAATACTCCAACTGATCCTACCTTCGATGTTAATGATATTACTTTAAACATCGCTGCGTTGATAGGTACAAGCGGATTTGCTTTTAACTTCGGCAACCTTACCTTCAGTAGTTTTGAAGGTCTCGCCCCCGGAACGGTTTTGTTCTAATGCGAATAGATGAAAGACCCACAACTTTAACAGCAGACCACAATTACAATCTTCGTAACCAAGGCTGGCCAACTCGCTTCTCTAACTTAGACGATAGAGATGGCGAGTTTCTTTTCATTGGGGATCCTGTTGCCCATACGAAAACTAAGATGGGTTTCTACCCATCCAACGCTGACATCCTCTACTCAGCTAAGGCCAGCACAGCTCAGAAAGGACGTGGGGTAGACTCCTATTCCCCATGGCTCCTAGAGACTGTGCCATTTGGCAATACCCCAGCTCCTCGTGGGCATTTCATTATCAATGCGTTCGATAGAAATCGCCAGACAGTGTCCGGGATCTCAGGGATCTATGATCCTGAGAGAGATTTAGAATCCTCAAGACCGGTGGCTACGGCATTCTATGCCGGCCGAGTTTGGTACCTTATGCGAGATGGTACGGTTTACTTCTCTCAGATCTTAACTGATCTGTCTAAAGCTAACAAGTGCTACCAAGAACAAGATCCCACGGCTGAAGATATTAACGATCTTATCGCTACTGATGGCGGTAAGATAAACATCGATGGCATGGCCAGAGGTTTAAGGCTAGAGCCCATAGGTATTGAGCTTGTTATCTTTGCAGACAATGGCATATGGTCCGTGTCTGGCGGAGAGACGGGTGGGTTTAAGGCTACAGAACAACAGGTTAGAAAGATTACAGACATAGGGCCTATGTCTAAGGACTCTGTTGTTGTGGCTGAGAGCCAGATCTTCTACTGGAGTGACGGCGGGATATACGCACTCGGCCGTGATGAGGTAAGCGGGAGCCTTCGCCCTCAGAATATCTCTGAAAATACCATCCAAACTTTCTATCTCACCATTCCTGTAGCGGGTAGGAAGTTCTCTAGAGGATTTTACGACCAGTCTTCTAAGAAAATCTACTGGTTCTACAACGATCAATCCAGCTATGATGGAGCAGAGTGGAGATTCAGGTACAATAAGATCTTGATTCTAGATCTAACCATTGAGGGATTTTATACTTACTCTGTAAGCCTGTCTGAATCGACCCCATTTATCTCAGCGATGGTGGAGAAGAAGTCAGGCACCACTGTAGAAGGAGACGATCTTGTCTTAGATGGGGCTGATCAAGTCCTGGATGGCACGGAAGAAGTTATATCTAAGGTAGGCAGTCCTAACTATGGGGCTACATCCTTGAAGCTTGTGTGTTTTGAAGAAACTTCTACGGACACATGGCAATATTCCTTTGCTGAATTTAAGAATAGAACATTTCTAGATTGGGATAACTCTCCGTATAGTGCTTCACAAGACTACTCCTCCTTCATAGAGACTGGGGATGATGTGTTAGAAGCAGCAGGTACGGAGAAGGAAGCTTCGAGATTGCACACGTTTTTCAAGAGAACAGAGACTTCTTTCGAAACAAAGGAAGATGGAACTGTAAACTTCGACTATCCTTCTGGATGTACTGTTAGAGCTAAATGGCATTGGACAGATAGTGCATCTTCTAACAGATGGACTGAAAGGATGCAAGCTTACAAACTCCGACGCCCCTATTTTGTGGGGGAAAGCGGGGATGCTTTTGATTATGGCTTCGAAGTTATCGAATGCCTAAATCAATTGAGAGGAAAAGGTAAAGCTATTCGTCTCAGATTTGAATCAGAGTCAGGGAAAGACTTCCATCTTCTTGGATGGGTCATCCCATTTATCGGAATGACGGACACTTAAAATGACAGGTTTAGAATTTGCCTTAGTAGTGGCAGCGGTAGCGGCGGTAGGCTCTACTGTAGCCACGGTAAAATCGGCTAAGGCGCAAAACAAAGCTGCTAAAGAAGCTAACAAGGTTGAGCGTAGGATGGCTGATGTTACTGCATTGCGTGAGCGTAAGCAGGCTATCGCAGCTAGGAACGCACGTGATGCCGAGTTGGTAGCAGGCGCAGTGTCCTCTGGGGTGGATGTGAGTTCAGGTTTACAAGGGGCACGTGGGGCTCTGGGCGCGCAGACGGCATCTAACATTGGATACGCTAACTCTGCCTTCGCATCTCAGAAAGCGATAAGCGATATCCTTCTGAAGGGGCAGCTTAAGGCGCAGAAGTTCCGTAACGTAGCTGCTGGGTTTAGTACTGTCCAGAGTATTGCAGGTAACGTAGCTTCTTATAAAGCAAGTAGCGGCGGCAACAATACCACACCGAAGTTTGAAGGCTAATGGATCAAACAACAGATCAACTGTCTCAATCTTGGTACATGCAACGTGCCAAGGAAACCGAGAATGCTGCTAGTTCAGACGTTGCTGACAAGATGGCACAACTGGCTGCACTCGGCGCGGGCGTTAACCCCCAGCTGTATGATGCGGTCAAGCAAGAGTTCCAAACCAATGGCGTATCTCAAACGTACGACATGGTGCAGCAAATACTTGAGAAGCAGAGACAATTCCAACTCGCTGATCTGGCTAATGCTACGATCAAAGGTACTTCTACGTTTGAAGAAAAGCAAGGAAGGATTGATCAGCTGAGAGACCGGGCTCAGGCTAAGGCTAGCATGCGTGAGCTAGCTACCGATTCCCTGATGTATAACTCAGAACCCTTAACTGGCCTTGATCTGATCGGGGCTTCAGTGATTGAAAACCAACGGAAAGCTCTCCTCAAAGAGAAGGGTTGGGTATCTGATGAGGTTCGTAGATTAGTAAATGAGCGTGGGGCTGGACTGGATAGTAATCTTGGCAAGGCAGGTTTAGAATTTATAGTCTCTGCTTTTCTACCTGGATTCCAGCTTAGGATTGGTGAGATCCACAGACGTGTTAGCCCCGAAACTTTCTCGGGCACTGACTATCTGCTTGCCGGTAACAGCATAGAAAGCTTCCGCAAGATGTTCTTCCAACTGGAAGAGCCGAGGCAGATAGAAGTTACTAGGCTCCTGCTGCAAGAGATTAAGAATATCTCTCCGAATCTCATAGACAATAGCGTTACTGAATGGGAAGCTATTCAAGATTTCTTAGGGGGCTTAGATCCTTCTAGTCAAAATATGCCAGTAGAGAAAACTCTACTGAATATCTTTGGCGTGTTAGATGTTATCCCGTTACTAGGCACAGCCGGCAGGGTCATGTCACGCATGGCTCTTCCCAAGACTCGTATCACTCAAGATTCTGCAGCTAGCAGGCTAGCTTCTGTTGCACCCAAGGATGCAGAGACTGTGTTCAGGTCTGCCTTGGAGACAGAGAATGAACAGCTGGCTAATAGTCTGGGTGTAGATCTGTCTCAGATTGCTATCGATACTATTCTACCCAAGGCTTCCAGGGCCGACATCACTGTCAACCCCGATCTTAATTTAGATGATGCCTACGGTATTGAAGATGTACTCAACCATAATCCCCTTGGCCTTCTTCTCACAGAAGAAGAACGGCGGCTGCAGAAAGAATCTCTCAGAGAACGTATAGCTGCTACGGAAGACGCACTCGAAGCTAAGGTGGGACATGTGCATCTTAGCAAGACGACAATCGAGGATGTCGGCGGAGCGTTAGAAGCTAATTTTGTTGTGGCTGCTAATGCTTCTCAAGCATTCCCGACCTATGATCTTGCCCGTAAGTTAGGCAAAGCTTATGTAGAAGTAGCTCCAGATGAATCTAACATGAGGATTCTAAAGAGAGACTTTGAAGACGATACTTATAAAGTAGTAGATCCTAATAACAAAGAAGACATCAACTCTCCTGGTGAATTCCTAGTTCAAGTTAAAGTACGTGAGCCCTTCGATTACATCGGGGCAATTGCTAGTGGCTTCAAAGATTCAGACTTCATCGGCTATCGTGGACGCTTAGCTGCCTACATGACTAACTCTTCTGTCTTCTCGGATAGAGTTCGCCGAGCTATCAATGCGGGGACAGATCGCCAACCGGCTATCGAACGTGCACTAGGCGATATCATGCAGCCTTTCAATAAGCTTAACCGAACTAAGCAGTCTGCTGTTATGGCGGTATTGAATGAAGAAGATCAAGTTAGGAAAGAGTTCAAGAGACGGGATGTACTAACACGTCTAGGCGGAGATTACGAAGCATATCGTGGATACCTGGCCACGAGAGAAATGCTAGAGGTAGGACGTAAGATGCTTAATAGGCACATACGCCCTCGACTCCAACGTGAAGGGCAGAAAGCTCTTAGCGTTAGAGTTGTACGTCCGGGTAAGAATGGTGGCCCACCTACAGAAGAATTCGTACAGCACATGGGAAGGCCCCTAGATGAGCCTGTAAAGGGCATTACAGCGGCCTATGACCCAGTAGAGGGTAAGATCGTAAGACTCACTGACGAGGCTGTAGAGGCCCTATACGCAGAGGGTAAGAAGCTATACGAGGCTAAGACTAGATTCCGTGCTAATGGGCATAGCACAGATCATATTATCTACACCAGTCGTAAGACTATGAGGGTGTCGCCCCTTCCTTTTAACGTAGTTAAGAAGATACCCGGTTATCTCCCCCGTGCCTATGATGCAGCCTACATTGTAGGTACTGAAGGCAGAGGAATGCATAACTTTACCCGTGAGCCAGAAGGATACTTCTCTCCGGTATCTCTGTTTGCTAACAGAGGGGAAGCTGAGGCTGAGGCTGAGCTTAGAAATCTGAACGCTAGGTTAGATGCAGAAGTTGCAGGTAATGATGCTCCAGGTGATATCTATAAGATCAAAGCTTCTAGGGAATTAGAACGTCTTGATCCAGGTAAGCAGCTGTTAGATAGATCTTCTATCGAGTATCTGGTTGAATCAGGCCAGCTGTTCTTCTCTCCTCGAGGGGAAGAGCTTAAACCTCTGCAAGAGACTGTATTAGGAAGCCGGTCACTTAAGGGTGTTGCTGATTCTCTCGATGCAGCTCGGGCTACGATGGCTCGTCACCTTAGCGTTGATCCCCTGGTAGAGAATCTCTATGAGAGACTGAATAGAACTTATGGTCAAGACTTCGGGATTGGCGGTAAGGTTCCATTGAGGGGTACGTTACCTAAGAATAAGGTGACTACTGATGCACATCAAGAAGATAGGTATCGTCAAGCTGTAGCAATGCGTGATAGGATTGCTATGATTGCAGGTATCGACGAAGGTACGTTACAACGTAACTACTCTAACGTCATGATCAAATTGGCAGATGCATTGTCAGAGCCTGAGTACGGTGGGCTGCGTAACAAGGCAGCTAGTTCAGTTCTCAGGGCTGCAGGTAATGATCCGACTGCATTAGCTAAGAAGGCAGCATTCTTAAAGTTCATCATCTTAAATCCTATCAGACAAGCTCTGCTCCAATCTCAACAGCTCACTGTCTATGCAGGCTTGGACAAAACTCTGCCTTACATGTTTGGCGGTGGATTCGTAAGGGACTACGCACAGCTAGCAGCCGGACTGGTCACGAGATGGCAGCCTGATTTGTGGCTGGCTACTCGTAAGAATATAGCTAATGCTAGAGGGATTACAGAGCAAGAGGTTCAATTGTCTATTGATGCATTCCGAAAAAGCGGAATGATTCAAGGCATTGACTCCCATGATTTCTTAACAGCCTTTGCTAATGATCCTAGACGTATTGATAGAAGTAATTCCGCTGCTTGGGACGGTATGAAGAAAGGCTTCATGAATACTGTCCGCATCTCTCGTCGCTTAGGTTTTGACTTTGGTGAAATCACCCAATTGATGGGGGCATTCCTAGTATCCAAGAATCGTTGGATGAAGAATAATCCCAAGCTTGCTGACAAGTGGGCGGACGATATTAACCTGGCTAATATTACTGCAGATGCTAGAGAAATCTCTCTTTCTATGAACAGAGGGGATGCATCCAGATTCCAACGTGGTGGCATGGGACTGATGTTCCAGTTTATGAGCCACACTACTAAGTCTCTTCAGATGTTGTTCCCGACGGGGACTAGGTTCGGTAGCAAGTGGCTCAACAATAGAGAGAAAGCGCGCATTGCTCTGCTTCAATCTTTAGTATACGGGCCTATTGGTGCATTCGGAATCAACCGTACGTACGAAGCTATGGTTGCCCAAGCTGGGATTGAGGTCCCGCCTGAAGCTACTAAGATTGTAGAAGAGGGCATGGCTGGCTATTCAATCAACATGTTGGCTGCAGCCTTAGATGAAGAAGGGGAATTGCAATCCGACATCGAGTTCTCTCAAAGCTTCTCCCCATTTGCAGGTACGGGCGGCGGTTTCGCTGCGGTACTGGAAGCTGGGTCTAAGCTGGGTAGAAGTATTGGCTTAGATCTTATGGATATCCCAATCCCTGAGTCTGGTACGTTCGCTATCCGAGCTTCCAATCCTGTCACTAAGATTCTAGAAGCTCTGACACTCACAAAGCCAGATGCTTTTGAGTTCTTCTTCGGGGCTGCTGGCAGTGCATCGACGGAAGTATTAGATCGTATCAAGCAAGCAGCCTTTATCTTAGGGGAAGGTGCTAGGGGGGAGCTGCCGGAAGATGCTAATGCCTATGCCTTAGCTCTGGATGAGATGCTTAAGGTCTTGCCGATCTATAGCGCAAACATCAGCGCTATTGCAGCTGACAAACATGGTTCCTTTGTGGATGGTAAGGGCAGAATAACTACCGAAGCTAGCCACGGAGAGATCTACGCTCGTTCCTGGTTAGGTTTGCGTAGCAGGAGAGAGACCCAGCAGTCAGAATTCAACAGACAATTCACTCCTCCTCTTATCCACACAGTTGAAGGGATGAAATCTTCTCTGGAACAAGCAGCCCGTACCATGTACGATCGTAACATGAGACTTGTTCGTCAACTTAATGACGGAGAGATCGATATAGATTTGTTCTTTAAGTTGACGTATAGGGAAATGCAGGCTCTCAGAGACTCAGTTTACCCTGAGCAGTGGATGTACATGATGACATCCATGAGAAGTCGTATCCTCTCTGATTTAAGTTCGGATGGACAAACTCCGAAGATGATTAAAGCTCTTGAATCCGCCCTCGGGTCAGGAGTTATTGACCCCGGCTCTTCTGCGGTGACGCGGGTTAAAAATATGGCCCCATTCACTGGCCAAGCAGAGCTTATTAAAATAATGGAAACTCTTTTCAATGCGAGACGTGAACAGTAATGGTTAGTTTAGTAACACAAAAGCCTGATGTAGGGGCCCCAAACGTCTCTACCCCCAATCTGGTGGATGAAACAGCCACTGTAAGAGGCCTTGATAATCTCGGGGAAACGTACGGGCGAGCCGTATCCGGTAGAAACCGTGCCGAAGCAAACATGGAGGCCGCTAAAGCGGAAGCTGCGGGTATATCCATCGCTGAAAATCAACCGATCGGCACTAACCAGTCTGCATTTGATGTACTGAAGGAAGAATTCGGAGAGCCTACATTAACAGAGATGGGATTCTTTGTTAAGAGGGATGCCGCTGTTGAAGTAGGTCGCTTAGATGCGGCTGAAAGGCAGGGTACTCTGTCTAATCTGAACGATCTCCGTAGAAATATCCTAATGCGACAGGCTATCGCACGTAATCCTTTCTTTGCTAGAGAATTGTACGCTCAGTACAAGGAAGCAGATGGGAAAACCACGAATGCTTTAAATCTTCTGACCGAACAAACTGAAACTAAGATTGCTGAAGCTCAACGTGATGCTGAACTCAAGGTTATCCAAGAATTTGACATCAACACAGGCGATCCTCTTACGGATAGGCTCCGGGCTAGAAGCATAATGTCTCAACAGGCTTATCTTAAAACGATAACCTTAGGTAATGAGATAGGTCAGCAGGAATTTACTAGAGAGACACAAGATGCTAGCTTAGGTGCTAAGTTTAGGGAAGAACAAGCTCTCTATTTGTGGCGTGAGACGAGTGGTATTCAGTTAAACCTAGCAACGCAGAAGATGGCGAGTGTTATAGACAGAGCTTTGGCGGATGCCCAAGCTAACGGAACCCCACTTGATATTACCGCTTTCCGAAATGATATGGCCAACGCTCAAGTCAGTATTGCTACTAACTTGGCAGCCAAGAATGGTATAGACGTAGCCACTGTACAAGCAGCTCTGAATCCGTACATGGAATTGTTGACATCCAGGATGGATGCTACTGCATTAGGAAGTGATCTTAAGGATCAAGCTGCTATGTTAGAAGCTCAATCGAATATGATTCAGTATTCGAATGATATTCTAACACGCAGAGACATGAGCGAGCTCCTTAAGATTCCAGGTGCCCCAAGAGCTATCAATTGGATCAAGATTACTAAGGGTATGGATCCCCTTATGTCTGCTCGAATTGAAAGCAGACTTGCTAATGAAGGTATTAAGTTAGACGTAGAAGAATTTCTTATCCGAGCTATGTCACCTGGCTTCGTTGAAGTACAGAAAGGTAAGAGCTTCAAGGATACTGCTATTGAGATGGGTTATACGCCTGAAAAAGCGGAGAAGATCGCTTCAACTTCTTTAGCTAACTTGAATGATATGCTGTCCGTCATACCCACTGAAGGATTAGAGGGCATATCGGGATCCACCACTTCTTTTAACGGGCAACCAGTATCTAATCTCTCCGATCTTACAATTAAGATCATGAAAGCTGTGAACTCTGAAGACCAAGAAGATCTAACCCCTGAGTATTACAATGAGATTGCCAGGTTCTTTGGTAATCCTAATGTGGCTAACCAAGTTATTGGCGCCATTGCAGTCATTGATCGCAAGGCAGCAGATAATCTAGTTGGAGGGATGCAGCGTAACTACGAACACTTACTCAGGAATCTTCAGGAAGATTCATCTAACATCATTATGGTTAGGAATGTAGGGGCAGCTCGTACATCTGATTATAGGGTAGTAGATGCTAACCCTAAGATACTTGGCAGCTTGTTTGGTATCAACATTACCAGCGGATTACCGGGTACAGCTGAACGTCTTAGGGCAGATAGTAACAACATCTCGGCTGCAGAGTTCTTGGAGACTGATGTAGATGAGAATGGAAACATTTCGTTTAAGCCTATTGCTGAATATGCTGACAGAGCAGTTGCTATCCAAGCAGGTAGGGATCTTACAATGGCGTATAGTAAAACGTATGGCCACCTTGTTCGGGGTTTCGCGCACATCGTAGAAGGTAGCACGGACTACCAAGGTGCAGGGCTTAATATGATGGCAGCTGGAGGGTTCAAGCCTACCCCTGCTACTAAAGAGCAGCGTCAAGCAGCAGCTACAGCTAGAGCTGAGGCAGTTAGGCAGAATATGAGAGAAGAACTTCGGGCTGCACACCCTGACTGGAATGATAAAGATATAGAAGATGTGCTTGGGGGCGATTAATAATGCCATTCGGAACTAGACAAGCAGCTAAGGGTATAGAGGCCATCACCGAGGCAAGGAGCAAGCTTGTTGGCGGTGTGTCTGAACAATCTTTAGACGAAGCTGATCGTATCTTAGCTGATAAGATAGCTCAAAGAGAGCAGATTAAGATACGAGAGAAGGCTAAGATGGAAGAGAAGGCTGCTGTACCTGCAGAGGAAGCTCCTAGTCTGACGCCATTAGAAGATGGAGTCTACCGTGATGATGCAGGTAAGACCTTCATTGTAGAGAATGGTAAGATTCGTTCCACTGCCCCCACCCAAGAAGAGATATCTGCTCAGGTTAGTGCTAGTGCACGTGAGGTAGCAACCGGTCCTGCATCGGTGGATCCTAACATCCCGACCCAACAGCTTCAGCAAAGATCTGAGATAGGGGCGTTAGGAAAACCGGACACTTCCCAGTCTTCGTCAGTTGAGGCCGTCTATGGCAGGGATGAGTCTGGAAATATTTTTTTCTTAGAGGGCGATGAAAAGATCTCGTCAAAAGATAAAATATTTTATCACTCAACTACAGCAGATTTTGAAAATTTTGAAATAAAAGATTCACCTACCTTTGATTACGGAGATGGAGAAAGTGCTGGAGGTATTTTCTTCAGTCCAGATCCTTCGGGCGGGGAGTATGTTCTAGATAATGGGAGAGGTAGATTTTTAGAAGGCTCTAACACTCGCCCAGTAAAGTTAGATCTAGGGGATAGGCCCGTAATACTTAGTGATTTATACCCCGACCTTATGGTAAAATCCTTAGAATATCAAGCCAAGATTTTGAAAACATTAGCGAGAGATGGAGCCACTTCTGCGATCTTTCCAAACGGAGAAGTAGTAGTATTCTCTCCTGAACAAATAACTTCTGCGATCAAATGATACAAGGTAACTTAAAAAAAGTAGGTCCATTACCTAGGATACCAGGTCCTCCTGGTCCTATAGGTCCCCAAGGTATCCCAGGTCCGGCAGGTCCTAAGGGAGACATAGGTCCTGTAGGTCCAACAGGTCCGCAGGGTCCTGAGGGTAAGCAAGGGCCGGCTGGTCCCCTAGGCCCACAAGGCCTGTCCGGTCCCATAGGTGCGCTCCCCCGCCATAAGTGGGAGGGGACCAGCCTTTCTTTTGAAATAGCTCCTGATCAATGGGCAGATCCTGTTGATCTTAAAGGAGAGCCGGGCAGGGATGGGACTTCCAACGCAATTGGAGGATCCGTCTTAAAGCCAGTTAGGCAGATCACTGTTGAAGGATTCGACTTTAAGATTAAACCTAGCTGGCTACTGCCGGGCATTAATATCATACGTGTTACTGACACCTCTAGTCCTGTAACTGTACGTATTCCACAATATGTAGACCAACACACTCTGATCTACATCAACGATGAGTCTGGTAACGCCGACTCTAACAACATTACAATCACTACACTAGCGAGTTAAATATGGCGCAAGGTACAATTACTATCTTCAACCAGTTTAAGGAAGATCTCGGCGATTCGATCCACGACTTCATCGGTACGCCGAACACTATTAAACTGGCATTCACTAGCACGGCCGTAGGGTCCTTGGCTGCAAGCGATCCAGCGCCCCACTTTGGTGGCACAGGCACTACTGACCTATCATCCACTCAAGTTACAGGTGGTGACATTTCTGCAGGCGGCAAGAGTCTGTCCACTATTACGTGGTCCGAGACTTCTGGCACTGTGACCTTCAACTGTGATGATGTGTCGGTGGCAGTCAATGCTTCTAACCCTATCACAGCTAAGACAGCCATCATCTACAATGATACAGACACTAACAAGCGGGCAATCGGATTCATGGATCTCACTGCCGATGGTACCACAGCTGTAGACCTTACCAATGGTGCTACCATTGCATTCTCTTCGGGCATCCTGACCTACTAAGATGGCAGATTACACCATAATTGTTATGGCTGTAACCCCTGATCATGAGCTGCCTCCTGAGAAGGAGGCTGGCAGATGGAGGGAGGGTGAATTCGTAGATGTTATGCCGTATACGGGCACAGCTGCGTCTCATCCTAGATTTGTTAATCTGCATCTTAGAAACTGCCCTCTCTCCTTGGCTCAACTAAAAGAAAAGCTTCTCCAATCCTCGGAAGATTCACATGGAAATCCTATGGCTAGGAGAAAGCTGACTCTTAATCCAACTAGGGTACAGCCTTCTAGAATAGCTGAAGGAAGGGGGAATAAGAGTTTAGATTCACAGTGGTCTGTGTTCGTACGAGCATTGGGTCGGAGAGATCATGCATCGGATAGGTCTGTTCTAGCTGATGTAGCTGAGAAAGATTTGCTGTGACAACAACAACTTACTATGTAGACACAGCTAGTTCAGGCGGTGACGGTACTACTAGGAATCACTCCGGCAGTACAGCTGCGTTCGCTACTCTTGTAGCTGCTGAGGCAGCGTTACAGAGTACCATTAACGTTGGTGATGAGATTATCATCAAGTGTGCAGGCTCGACAGCTGAGACAGCGGGTACTGTGATCTCCGGTTGGACTATTAATGGCGCCCTTACCGTCATGGCTGACGATGCAGCCACGGATAATGATGGCTTTTACGACGGTGATTTAGCGTGGTCTACTAGTCACTGGCGGGTTGATACCAGTACGAGTTTCGCGGGAATCAGCATCAATGAAGCAAACGTCACCCTAGATGGTCTTCAGTTACGTACGACGCGTGCAGGCGGCATACACGGTGTTGAGGTGGCGGATGGGGGAGTGGTTATTAAGAATTGTCGTCTTACCGCCCCCACAGCGAGCGGCCGCGGTATCGTTGGTAACATCGGCACATTCCGTACAGAGTTCACCGCCTACAACAACATCATCTTCGATTGTGGTACAGCGGGCATATTGTTTGGCGGTTCAGGCACGGTCGTTAAAACGCAGCGGGCGTACAACAATACGATTTTCGGCTGTGGCGTAGCGATTAGCTACGCTAAGGACGACGCAGATCTTACTTATGATTTCTACAACAACGTACTATACAACAATACAACGAATATTGATACCGCGCCATCCCTTTCGGCATGGAACCACGACTACAACGCTATCGATGAGGCTACAAATTCCGAGACAAATGGAGTAGCACTCACCACTACTGTCACAGATGACATGACTGATCCGGAAAACGGCACGTTACAGTCGGCTGACGTAACTCCGATTACCGGTAGCGGTCTTATCTCAACGGGCGTTGGCAGCGGCACTGATTCTAATGTCCCAACTACTGATATTCTTGGTGTATCGCGTAGTAGCTCAGCTCCAACTATTGGTGCATTTGAGTTCGTATCTAGTGGCCTGTCTATAACAGCCATACCTAAGTCCTTCACCTTTTCTGCACAGTCAGCAACGGTAGGCTTAGGTCTAGATATAGTAGCTAGTCCTGCATCGTTCACCTTCTCTGCCCAGCAGGCTGCTATAGCTTTAGGCATAGGCATAACAGCCACACCTGCCAGTTTCACCTTCTCTCCTCAATCGGCTACAATAGGACTAGGCTTAGGCATAGTTGCCGTACCTGATTCGTTTACGTTCAGCGCTCAGGCAGCTGTTGTAACTATAGCTGATTTAGTCACCATTACCGCCATACCCGCTACGTGGACGTTAGCAGGCAGTACAGCTAGTGTTAATCTAGGCCTAGGGGTAGTAGCGGTACCTGCTAACTTCGCCTTACAAGGCTCTACAGGGGCCATAGGGCTAGGGTTAGACATAGTTGCCTTACCTGGCAGCTTTACATTCGCTGGTTCTACAGCTACATTTAACCTATTAGGCACAGCTACTGTCAAGATAGATGGAGCTAACAACAAGGTAATCTCTAGTGCGTACGGTTCTGTCCGCCTTTATAATAACGGTACTCATTACTTTACTATCTAGCTGTGTGCCGTATGAAGTAGTTGAGATAGCTAGACTATCCTCTGATGGATTCATATGGATGGAGACAGATAGCGGGCACTACAATAAGATAGGCATACTTGTAGGAGATTGTAGCCAGTACTCAGCTAGGATAAGCGATTGGGCAGATACAATGGGCATACCTTGGGAGATGAAGTCAGAGTCTGGCCATGTGTACACACGAGTGTACGTGGATGATAGGTGGTACAGACTAGAGTATGGAGTGCCCCCTATAGTTCAGTAAACTATAGGCAAAAGAAAACCCCGGAAGGAGCAATCCAACCGGGGTTTTTTTATTGGGAGAAATTTACTTGTTAGCTTCGTACACTGCTCTTGCAAATCCTGCCGGGGTAAGTGACCTCTTCTTCTGTCTGCCCTTAGAGTCAGGCTGCTTATGTATGTAGTCTACATCAACATCATCAGGCGGGTCCTGCGTGTCAGGAGGGGGCATCTTGAACCCGTCTCCTGTCCACAGACAAGTCTTCTTGGTGTAGTTATCTCCGTACATCCAAGGGTGGAAGGTATAATCAGGCTTCCTCCAGTAGGTGGAGAGAGTGCTCATTGGATTCTCTATCATCCAAGGTGCATCCGCCCACTCACATATGTCCCTCGCCTTCTCGACCAGCTCAATTGCTGAGGCAAGTCCTGCGAGTCCCTTGTCCTTGAACCACCTAGCTCCTGATGTGGCTAGGTTATTGCAAGGGGGGAATGCAAAGACTATCCTATACTCTGTCCTAGGAGGCAACCAGTCACGTATGTCGTGACGTACACGATGGATTGTACCACCATTCCAACCTACTACCTGTGTGTTCTCTAGCCAATCATTCTCTATGTCCATCGTTACACAATGGTACCCAGCCTCAGCCTACGGCTGCACCATCACAGCGCTGGCATCGAACAAAGATAGCACTACCTTATCTTTAGAATGCATATTCTTGCGCTAACTTATTGAGTTCCAGGCTTGCTTCAGACGTGTTCTCCGCTCTGATCCACGCTTCATATGTTCTCCCAGACCCATTAGTAAACATGAGTAGATAACTGGGTTCACGAACAGATATCACGACCATATCCTGTCGCTCAAGGTATCTTTGAACATCGTTACTCATCTCTCCACCTCTCGTATGATTCTATTGCGTGCTGTACGGTACCCTTGCCCTGTTCTGTATTGTATACTTTCTTCCACATCTTAGCGTGGTCCTCAATGGTAGTGCCGATTGGATCAGGACTACGACGGTAGTGGAACCTAGCGAATGCAGTGGCTAAGTACAGATTACCAGTAATCTGCTGTGTTATGGGGATATGATTCATCCCTAAGAGTACAGCCTTATGCTTGAGTTCCTTCCTATTCTCTAGCCAATGCGCATGTATATCAGTAGCTGTGTTAGGTTCTATCTGATACACGCCAAGAGCAGGGCCCTGTATCTGTCTGATGTAGGTGCCACCGTCTGACTCAGCTGCACAGGTCAGCATCAACAGGTCTACCACGTGCTCACTGTATGGGATATCAGGTGTCAGTAACCACAGGGTGTGGTACACTACCTCCTCTTTGAACTGATTGAAGTTAATTGGCATCAATCTCTTCCTTGGGGACTTCTCGATCTATAATCTTTTCGAGTACTGGATTAATGTACTCCCTAACGCAGTCTCAGTCCTCTGCACATCCATCAACTTGAGTTCAGATACAAACCACACATTGGTAGTCAGCGGATCTGATGTCTTCATTAGAAAGAAGAGTTTCTCAGCTAGGTCCTGTATTACTTCTGCATCATACGCATTGCGTGGTTTGTACATCTTATTCGTCCACTACTATGTACGGGGTATCACACCATTTATTCTGGCTATCGCTCCAGTATTGAAGCTCAGGCTTCCTCAGGAACGGAAGATACTTCAGCGGAGTCAGCTTCCATCGAAGTGGGCTCATTCGTTTGCGTGCCATTGATTGCCTCCAGTGCGTCATAAAGTTGGGTGATTACGTCTGCTGCTTCAGCTTCAAGCTGGTCGCTGCTACTTTCGAACACGAACTGTTCAAGTAATGCAATCGTTTGTTCAATCAGTTTAGTTTCAATGTTCATAGTCATTCCTCTAGCCATTCTTTTGGGATTCGTTTATCAGAATATTTCCAACAAACTCCTCGATATTCCCCACGTCCTCGCCCTTCACAGATATCTCTATACGTGACTCGAGATACTCTTGAGATTTTATTAGAAGCATTCGAGAAGACGAATCGTACATCAAGCGCGGGGTTTTGATTTCGAATGAGAAGGTGCTTTCGCCTATCGTTAGCGTCCCATATGCCTTTTGCTTCAACATATATTTTCTTTCCAGTCTTAGTTATGATGATGAAGTCAGGAGTATAATGCCTTACAACAGCGGGCACTGTGTAGGCTATACGTTCAGTTTCGTATTCATGGTTAACACCACGTTGGTGTAAACTCTTCGCGATCTTCCGCTCTA
>Ga0210043_1000325_pt1 | contig 50680 bp, 59 predicted proteins | sample CryGeymet201501t_FD_183990 | JGI IMG/M metagenome (GOLD analysis project Ga0210043, IMG submission 183990) | Groundwater microbial communities from Crystal Geyser aquifers in Utah, USA - Crystal Geyser metaG 2015-01t (SPAdes) (version 2) | ecosystem: Environmental > Aquatic > Deep subsurface >... | reverse complement strand
AGGTGGCAGGAGCGGCGGGCGGGGCCGGGACGGATGGTGCCGTGTGGACGACGGTCGCCTCGACGGTGCGGGTCGGCTCGGGGGCCGGAGCAGGGGTGGGGGTGGGGGTGGGGGTGGGGGTGGGGGTGGGGGGAGCAGCGGCGGCAGCCGTTGCCCGGATGCGGTTGAAAGCCATGACGGCTATCTCCTCAAGTGGACTCGGCACAGCGGGTCCTGGGTCTATTAGTGGGGCGCACCTGTGCGTGCGCCAGTAGGGATACTTGTGTGTGCGCCCGTGTCAACGGGAAACGACAGAGCGGGTAGTCGCCAGCTTGCACCCCGGGACAGGGGTGCCACTGCGGAGGTCAGCCAAGATCGCAATGGGGTCCACCCGCAGATACTTACGTGGGATCAGGGACTCGTCCACGATCTCGACGTGGTAATCCGTCCGGGTCTGAACCGGAGCAGCCTCGGGGATGACCACACTGGTCACGATCCGGGGCGTCTGCCCTGTCTCGGCGGACTCCAGCCGGGCAGCCGTCTCGTGATGGGCCTGCTCCCCGGCAGCCAGGATGCGACGACGCTCCACCTCCATAGCATACTCGGCAATGCCACGTTTTACCGTGGCAATGCACGCCTTCACCTGGACGGAGAGTTTCTGCGCCTCGGCGTCAATGGCCCGGCCAGCCGCCAGGAACGGAGCCTTGGCTGTGGTGCGCTGGTCCTCGATCAGCTTGGCCAGCTCCGCGAGTTCGAGCAGCAGCTCGCGTCGTTCCTGGCACTCCTCGTTGGTGGTCAGCGCAGGCAGGGTGCTGACCGCCAGCACCGCGAGTTCCGTGTTGCTGACCAGCTCCTCCGGCGCGACGATGATGCTCGGCGGGCAGGCAGGGGTCAGGGCGATGAGGTCGGTTGGCATATGTAGGCTCCTATGAGGGCGCGTTGGATGTCATTGTACTCTACACACTGAGCATCGAAGTTCTCGGCTTCGCGCAGTTTCTTGAGTACCGTGAGCTGGAACTTGTTGGTGACGAGATCAAGGTGGTGGCAGACGTCGGTCTGACCACGACGGCAGGTGCGGGCAAGCATCTGCGCGTAGTCCGCACCGGACCAGTTGAAGTCGAGAGTGACGGAGATGCAGGACCGAAACAGGTCCATGCTGATACCTGCCGCGTGCTCCTGTCCGAGAAAGACCTGTGCCTCTCCGGCCTGGAACTTGCGCTGCGCTTCGATGCGATCCTTGCCCGTCACCGAACCGTCCACCCGGACGAAGGTGTAGCCGTTCTCGATGAGCATGGCCTGCGCAGCGTCGAGCGATTCGGTGTAGCCCGCGAAGATGGCCACTGACTCACCGCCGGGTGGATCCATCTCCGTCAGCAAGTAGTCCAGTTTCTCGTCAACACCCGCGCGAGCGAGAACGTGGGCGACCGCCGACGCTTCGGGGATCTTGCCGTGCTCCTGGATGTAGGCCCGCACGAAGTCGGCAGCCAGGGTGTCGAGTGGGATGGAACAGTCCCCGAGTTCGATGGTGTGGAGGTGCTGATCCGGGAACTGAATCTCACGCCGCACGATCTCGCTGGCCTTGGTCATGGTGATCGTGTGCCGACCCATGAACTCGAAGAACAGCTCACGGGCCGGGCCAACGGGACGAGCCAGTCCGGTGACGGTGCGTGCGCCCAGCTTCTTCTTGATGAGGCAGCGGAAGTATTCACCGCATCGCCAGAGGTTGCCGAACCACGAGGCACCCGGGATGGCGAGGTCGAGGATCGACAGCGACTTGTGGATGCCGCCGTGATTCATCGTGCCAGTGAGGCAGAAGCCGCAGTCAAAGGTGTTGCGGACGATGTGCGCGGACTTGGTGCGACGAGCACGGGGTTCCCCGAGCAGATGCACCTCGTCGAAGATGATGACACCGCCGAGGTTCGCGCAGCCGACCGCCTTGTGCAGCGAATCCATCGAGATGATCTGCACATCTAGGAATACCTGCTTGAGTGCGGGCACGAACCGCCGCCACGCGCCGAAGGCGTTGACCGGGCAGACGATCCAACACCGCTTCGACTTCTCCGGGTTCTCACTGGCGATGGCGATAGCAAGCGCAGCAGTAGGCAGCGTCTTGCCCAGGCCACAGCCCAGGTTGAGGACCGCCCCGGCTGGGGTGGTGTTGGCGATGGTATAGGTCTGGTACTCGGACAACACCAGCCCATCGACGGACAGCGGAATGAAGCGGCGGTTGACATTCCAGACTCGCGGATCGTGCAGGCAGTTGGCCCACGACAGGACCCGGTTCTGTGGTACGCCCTCGTCGTGGAGGTAGCGGACCAGCGCGGTGCGGCTCTGCTCCGGGGTGAGCCTGCGAGCAATGCCACCGAGCACCGCCCCATCCGACAACATGCTGGCGAGAGCTGATACAGCAGCGCAGACCGGGCGGTCAGCAGACGAGAGCGCCTGCGGCCCGGTGTTGGGCAGGAATGGGATGGGGTAGGTGAAGGCTGGGATCATGGTACGGGGATGATCTTTCTCACCGCATCCTGGAGGCCGCGACGAGCGGACTCCAGCTTGATGAGGGCATGGGACAGGTCGGCGTGGCGGGGCAGCGCATGCAGGCGTTCGATCTCGACGGCGAGCCGCCCGTCGAGATCCTTGATCGCCTCATGCTGTGCCGAAGTGAACTCGTCCATCACTCCACCGACACATTGACAGAGGGATAGCCGGACTTGTTCGTCCCGGCGCAGACGCACTCGTACTCGCCACCGTTGGCGAGGATGAAGGCGACCGCTGCCGAGCAGTCCTTGGGGATGAAGCCGATGTGCGCGCCATCCTTGAGGATCTTCACGGCGAAGGGATCGAACTGGTTGGTCGGCTCCGGCTCCAGCGTCAGCTTGTCACCGGGCTGGAGCGAGAGCGCGATGGCCCGCTCGGCAGGAGTGCGGAAGGAAATGCCAGCGACAGTGAAGCCGCGCAGGAAAGGGGTCATGGGTTAGTTCTCCTTGTGGGGGAAGTGAAGATCAACGATGTGGCGGGTGCCAGCACCGTCACTCTGTGAGCAGATCCAGCGGTGGTCGATGATGCGGACGCGGCCACTCATCAGGGGCGGCATCTGGCTATCGCACCGGAGCATGGGCTTGCCGCACACCGGGCACGGTGGCGTGGGCATGGAGCAGTTGGGACAGGTCATCGAATCAGTCCTCCGCGATATGGGAGCAGCTTGGGTTCCAGGTCGAGTGGGTCGTGTGCGCTGGCCCAGGCCAATCGTTCCTTGGCCCGGGTAAGATTCGCGGTGATGATCTTCACCTGCTGCTGCTTCCGCAGGCGGTACGAGAACAGCGCCGCTTCCTTGGTTTGGTGGGCGAAGTGCCCGTGCTTGTAGATCCGCCGCACCTCACCATAGAGAGTGATGACGAAGGTGTGCGGCGTCTCCTTCACCACGGTCCACTCGTCGATGAGCGGCTTGCTCCCGATAGGTGAGTCGATCAGCCGATACAGAATCATGGCAGATTCTCCAAGAGTTTTGGGTTGGTCTTGAGGGCTTCCCACCACGCCATGTTCGGCGGGTAGATCAGCTTGCCGTTCTTCTCTCCGATGGGTGGCAGCAGCGTGCCCATATCAGACTCAAACATGGACTGGCTCACATTCACTTCGGTCGGATCGAGGTGAACTGCCCAGCCCCAGCCGATCTCGGTGCTGGCGGCGAGAAGATCCTCTCTCGCCTTGATAACCTCGGACACATCCTTGGACACAGCGAGAAGCGCCTCGTCGTGAACGGAGAGCTGGTATTCATAGCCCTTCCGCTTGAGGTTGAGCTGCATCTCGCACAGCGCGTTGCGTGCTGCGGCCTGCACCACATTCTCGATCACGATGCTGGGCGAGAGGGCGCGGTAGCCTTTGCTGCCCGCCATCGAGGTCAGCGCGATGCCACCGTTGTCGCCCACTGGACGCACGTCGATGTCGCGCCACGTCACGGTTGGGCAGTCCCACAATCCGCAGCGCACGCGCACCGACCGACCCTCGAAGGTTTCGTCCCAACGCAGATCAATCAGCCCACGATCCGGGGCGTTCGGCTGACCGTAGAGCTGGTCGAGCGCACGGTTCGCCTCGGTCGCATTCACACAGCGATTCAGCCGTTCGAGCGTGGTCATCAGCCAGCGCGAGGTGCGACCGAACTCGGGATGAATCTCGTTGAACAGGATGCGGGTGTGGTAGGCCACCGCCGCGACTTCCCACGGAGCATTGAGCTTGGTCATGGCCCGGCGGGTCGCACCGTCTGCGGGCGGACCCCAATGCTGATCCTCGCACACCTTACGCAGATCCGCGAGCGAGACGCCGAAGGTCGGGTCAGCCACCGCCAGGAGCAGCGTGCTGATCCAGGTCTGGATGCCCATGCCGTAGCCCAGCCCGAGCACCGCTGCCTTCGCAATCTGACGGGCCGCATCGGCCTTGGTGACGAGCTTGCCTGTCGCCGCCAACCAGAACGCAGCGTAGGGATCGGCCCCGATGTTCGTCTCGAACAGTGAGCGGACGTGCGCGCTCTTGGTAAGCATGCCTTCGATGCGGTACTCCACGTTGGCGAAGTCGCCGCGCACGAAGCATGCCCACTCGGGCAGCCGGAAGATCGAGCGGATCGCTTTCGACAGCCGCTTGTCCCGCTTCGGCAGGTTGTGGAGGTTGATGCCCTTGCCGCCGGGCTGCGGGCTGGACAGCCGACCCGTGTGCGCCCTATGATACCCAAGTTCAACGTCAACCTCGGGGATACCAGAGAACGCGGAGATGCGGCGACCATGGGACAGCGACTTGTTCGCCCGCTCGGTGCTGCGCAGCACCGTCACCGCCTCGGGCGCAGCGGCAGACAACTTGGTCGGGTTGATTTTCTTGAAGCTGATGCTCTGTGTGTCGAAGCCGAACTCGGACAGGAGCAGAGCCTTCACGGTGGCAGGCTTGACGCTACGCACCTTGGTGCCGTCCATGCCGAAAGCCTTGGCCCCATCATCACCCAACAGGAGAACCGCTTGCTCGACGGACTCGCTCGCCACCCGAGCGAACTCCTCTTGTGCCGTCGCAAGTTTGTCCGCGTCGATCTCGAAGTACATCTCGCGCGCTGCGTTGCACATCTCCGCGAGCATCACTTCCTTCGGATGCAGGCGGGCCATCGCCCGCTGATGAATCGCCCGGCAGATCCGCACGTCCTGCTTGCAGTAGGCAGCCAACATCTCGGGCGACATGCCCATCACTTTCGTGCCCTCGCCCAGCTTGGTCAGGCCCAGGTTCAAGGTGCGCGTCAGGTTGTCGATGCCGTAGCCGCCGGGATGATTGGGCCACGCACCGCACGCCAGCTCCAGCGAGCAATGCACATGCTGCGGCTGCGACAGTCCGTACTTGTGCCGGAGGTAGCGCAGATCGAAAGCGCAGTTGTGGGCGACGAAGGTCCAGTCCGGGTCATTGGCTAGTGCCTCAACCTGTGGGAGAATCGCCTCGAACTCAGCCGGAAGATACCACTCCGGCTCCTCCTCATCCATCGAGAACGAGATGCCCAGCATGTGCGAGCTGGCGATGTACTTTCGCAGTGTCATCTTCGACAATGACACTTCCCGAGAGTAGGAACTCTCGATGTCGAAGTAGAGGTAGTGCATGCCTACTCCGGTGGGAGTGTGCGGTGGGTGGCGGGTGCATCCTGTTCGATACGGACCCGGATCGCGCCGCTGTTGTCGCTCATCCGCGTCATCTTCCATCCGCGCTCACCACAGATGTCGGGCAGCAACCACTCAGCTCCGACCTGTGGCATGAGTGCTTTCAGATCCCGGGCGAACGCGAGGGACATCACGCGGTCGCTGACGTTGCGGGTGCGGCCACCGATGAAGGTGAGCAGCGTGCCGAGATTGCTGTTGGTGCTGCCTGCAATCGTGAGGCGACCACGCAGGATTGCGGTCGGGGATAGGCCATGCGCCCCACCATCCGGGGACTCCTGCCGGGCCACCTGCACCAGTTCCTCGATCCGCATGGGACCGATCTCAGAGAACACGGCATAGGCGCGGACAACCACACCGTCACCGTCCATCTGTTGTGCGAGAAGCCCACTGCTTTCGGCCTCCCTGGTGTGCGCGCCGATGGCCTTGCGACAGGACTCCATGAACGAGTCGATGGCGAGCGTGGCCTCTACGTCCGGCAATCCATCACGCTGACGCAGGATGCGGATAGCCATGGCCCGGATGTTCGAGTAGCGGGAGCCGCTGTTCGTGGTGCCGAAGCGCCCGTCGTTCACGTAATCGACCAGCCCCAGGCGTTCAATCATACCCAGCGCCGCCAGCCGCAGGCGCACGCTCACGACACCTGCTTCCACCTCATGCAGCACGTCGGCGCGCGACCGCTGTTCATCGGTGAACGTCTCCATGAACACCGGGAAGCAACGGTTCACCAGATCCGGCGGCACGTAGAACACTTTGGTGTTGGCGATCAGCGGATACTTGAGGGTGACGGGGAAGCTCTCGTTCTCGAAGGTCTTGCCCATCTTGACCGCCCCACCGACGAGCAGCGATTGCAGATTCTTGTGGCAGAGGAAGTGCTGCCCGGACTGGGGCATCACCCACTCGTCGATGTTCAGCGTGCCGTAGTGCTCGACATCCGCAGCGAGTGCGCGCATGTCCGGGGCAGAGGTCGAAGTCGGAACCGCATCAGCACGCCCGATGCCGGGGACGAAGGCGTTGGCTACCACATCGGCGGCGTAGGTCTTGCCTTGGTTGGTTGCGTCCTCGGGCTGCGGGTCCGCAGGCATGAACAGAATGAAGGGTTTCTCCCGCTGCAAACTCGGGCACTCCACCCGCATCAGCCCAGCGCAGAGGATGGAATCGAAGACAGCCTTGAACGCAGGCTGGAACAAACGGTACCGCTCGAAGCTCGTGTTCGGGAAAGCGTGCAGGAAAATATCAGACGGGCGAGCATAGGTATCGTAGGTTTTCGGGAGGCTGGCGATGTACCGCATCTTCGCCTCGACATCAGCAGTCCCAGGCTTGAGGTTCCAATCGAAGCCGATGATCTCCTCTGTCCCGCCCGGAACCAGTTCCACCTTCCCATTCTCAGCCATCCACACGTTGGTCAGCCGCATCCCATGCTGCACGAACCCGTGCATGGACTGCGGGTCAGGCATCAGCCGGGACCACGGGCCAGCCAGCACGAACCCAGGCACGTTTGCGAGAGACTGCCGCTCCAGATAGTTCGACACGGGCAGCGACTTGAGCAGGTTGTTCACGGCCACGGCGAGTGGGTGCGCTAGCTTCCCACGGTTCGGTGGCAGGCCCAGCGCAGGCCCGAGCATGTCGAGGTGCCGCTTGGTGCAGAGGTTCGTACCATCGGGGGCATCGACGAAGATGGCCTTGCCCTCGTAGGTGACCACCAACCCGTGGATCCGTGAGAATCGCAGGTGTTTCAGCAGGTGGATGTACGCGACAATCTTGTGCCAGTCGTGGATGAAGATGCTGTCCTTGGGTGCGAACTGTATGGCGAACCGTAGCTCAGCCCACGGAACCAACCCCAGCGACACAGGCCACCCGCACAGACGGTGTGCCTCAGCCAGCGCGGTGCGCCACTCCTCGATGGTCTCGTCCGGGCGCATGGCGCACATCGGGTAGAGGGAGGAGAGCAGGGTGGCGATCTTGTGGTGGTGCTTGAAGCCAACGCCTCCGAACAGGCAGCGCATGCGGGACCAGTGGAAATCTGCGGTGCTCGGATCGTGGTGAACGCTAATCAGTTTCAACTCTGAGACGTGGTCTGCGAGGCAGAGGAAGATGTCGAGTGTGGCCTGGTCCTCGTTGTTCTCATCGTACTGCCCACTCGCTCGACCGAAGGCTGCATCCAGCGCCTCGCGCTCCGGGTCATCAGCCTCGAACTTGCGACTGGTCTGTTCGGGATCGTTGTAGATGGGGAGGAATAGGTTGTTCGTTCGGGCGGCGATCTCCCGTGTCGCTGCGACGTTGATGTCGTCGGGCATGCATACTCCTGAGATGCGGCGGATTGGACCGGCTATCCTACCCGTAGCGGCCAGTTGTCCAGCCGCTACGGGTAGTGTTGGGTTGGATCAGACTACACAACGGTTGCGGGTGCAGCTTTCTTGAGCGCCCGCAGCTCGTCTACCAGTAAATCCATGATGTGCTCCAACATCTCGACCCCACCGGGGTTTGCTGGTGTTGGCCCGATCAAGCAGATGTTGTGGAGCGGACGGGCCACCGAGAGGATCGAACACTTCTCGTTCCCTTCGACAGCCTTCGCCATCTTCCGCATCAGGTCGATGGCATCGACTGGACCGAGGCGCTGCGAGACAAGCGTGATGGCTGCGAGCGCGCGGCTCGCGTACTGGCGGTCCGGGAAGGACTGCCAGAACATCTTGACCACGCGGTCGGTAGGATCATGCGGCACGGGCCATCTCCTCCAGGTTGGTGAGGACGATACCCAGCACACGGTCGAACTCGTCACCGAGCACGTCCTTGAGCCGGTCACGCAGCAGGCCGAGGCGCTCGAACGCCACAGTCGCGTAGCGCATGTCGTCCTCCCCTGCCCCGGTGCGGGCTATCTGCATCAGCTCCTCCGGGGTGGTCGAGACATGCCGAGCGGCAATCTCCATCATCAGCGTCTTGAACACCGCATTGGTGTCGATGCTGCTGCCACCTTGGAGGTTCGGTCCACGGGCATAGGGTATGAGCATCTGCCTGCCCCCACGCTGGATGCAGATGACCCAACGGTGCGCCCGCTGCGGGCCGTTTATCATCGAGCGATCACGAAGGGATCGCTGGGTCGGGCGATAGGCCGTGATCTTCACGTCCTCAGCCAGATTGATGCGTTTCATGGTTCAGTCCTTTCCTGATTCACGGCGGTCGTTCTCAACGACAGCCTCGTAGTTGCGGATGGCGACCTCATCTTCCTGCCCGAGCATCAGCTCTAGCAGTTCTTCCTTGGTTATGCCTAGCTCGCGGCACACCTCATCATCGTCGTTCTTATGCCGGGACCTCGAAGCCGTGACGATGGAGATGGCTGCGTCCTTGTGCGCGTCAGGCTTGGGCTTGGCCTTCCGCTTGCCCCACCGCTCACGTAGATTGGTGCGGCCAGTGACGAGGAGCGGGGTCGTCTCGAAGTTCGCATACACGATGCGCTTGTACGATCCGTTGCTCCACCAACACCCAAGATCCCAGGTTCCTGCCCGCTCGTTGAGGATGAGCACGCGCCCCAGGCGTGTGAGGAACACCAGCTTGTTGCCCATGCCTGCGTAGCCGTCGATCAGGTGGATGGTAGCGGCGTTGTCCATCCAGTCGGCGGGCAGTTTCTTGAGCACATCCTCGACGAACGTCGCGGTGTCTGAGAGTCCGTCCTGCTCGCGCGCCTTGATCGGCAAGATCCCGTTGTGAACCATGGCACACTCATTCTTTTTGATCCAGAACGGGTGCGTCATGCTCTCGTCCCGCTTGCCGTGCGTGGCGATGCGGAAGTGGGCGACCGCAACAGCATCGCGCGGCACCATCGCCCAACAGTCGAGGAACTTGGCGAAGGTCATCAGCCCCTTCCAGACGTGCATCCTACCCCGATGCGCGACCATGATACCAGCCCCGTGCGGGTTCGTCTGCCAACAGTTGTAGAGCGTGTCCTTGGTGATGGATTCACGATCCACCGTGTCAGGTTTCATCAGAATGATGCACATGATTAGACCCCTGCCAGTTCACGCTTGGCTGCGCGGTTGATGATGGTTGCTAGGAGATTCGGATAGCGAGCGGCGTTCTCCGATACGAAGGCGTTGTAATCTGGACCCGAGGGCAGCAGACCACGCGTGGCGCAGTTCTTGCAGTAGAACATCATGCTCTCGACCGCCTCCAGGTTCGCAAAGAACCCGGCCTCCGCGATGGTGCCACGGAAGATGCGGAACTCGATAGTCTTGTTCGTGACGTTGACCGCCGTGTACTTCGTCGGTGACATCTCGCGCATACCAGAATCCAGGTCGGCAAAGTGTTGGGTCGGTGTCCCGCGCGGGTTTGCCCACTGGATCAGTTTGCTCTCCTCGCGCCTCGATAGGCTCAGGATCAGCGATGGGTTCATCTGCACGAACCGAAGCAGCACCTCGAGAGTACCATGCAGGAACGGTCGCTTGGTCACATGGACATGCATGCCACAGGTCGGGGCATCGTAGGACTTGTGCCCGGTCTCCCGCATCTTGGCGAGAACGGTCTTGAGCATGCCTGAACCTGCATCGCTCCGCATCCAATCCGATGAGAACGGATGGCTCACGTACTCGACACCGTGCTCCAATGATCCATCGTGCTTGGCGTAGAACAGATCGGGCGCGGTCTGCAATACCTCGTATGCCCGCTCAGATTCCTTGATGCCGCGAGGAAGCTCAGTTTCGATCTCGACACCCATGCACCACTCGTCCATGTTGAGCACCGGGACACGACCGCGTGTCGTGAAGAACGTCGGTCGCGGCTTGTGGCTGTAGCTCTGGATGCAGCGATCACGCACACACCCCGGGCAGGTGCCATTGCGCACCTCACCACGGCGCACCGCCCGATCACAGGTCGGGCATATCTCCATCCTGGCCTCGAAGCAGCGCGGGCACATGGGTGCGACACCCGGGGCTGCACGCATGTCCTCCCACATGATGTGGGTGTGGCACTCCGGGCACTCGCGCTCATCGAACTGACGACACACCGGGCAGACCAGACCTCCATGCACCATGGTCAGCATGGTCGGGTCGCTGACCTGGGCACCACAACGACTGCACTCGGGCAGCAGCGCGCGGTCAGGTTCGTCGATCTCCTGGAATCCGGTGAGGCTCATCACTCGATTGCGTGTGAGCATCGCCTGTGGATCGCGCGCTAGTGCTTCCCGAGTTGCGAACCCGAAGGTGAAGCCCTGGCGTGACTGGATGCGACCGATGTCCGCCAGTCTGGTCAGCGAGTTTCGGACGCGCGAGAAGTCCACATCCCTCGGCGGTTCGATCACCCGCTGCGCCTTGCGCGGACGGCTGGTGTCGAGCACTACCTTGGAGAGTTGGAGAGCGAGTTCGACTTGCGCTTGCGGTGGCAGAGCCTCCGCGACATCGGGCGAGAACTCATAGCCCGCAGGTTCGTGGATCGTGGGCGTGCGCGTGTTAGCCGCCGCGCGCTCCATCAGACGCCGCCAGATGGCGCGTCGATCTAGGGTGGGAGGGGATTCGGGCATAGTGTTCCTACTCGGTGCCGGGGATGCGAGTCAACCTGCGCGTGTCGCAGGTGAGTCGTTTCGGTCACGCAATGATCCCCGAGATTGCTCTCGGGGATCCCTGCGTAATCGGAACTAGCGTTCCGTGTCACCCTCGGGCGGCGGTTCAGTGGCCACCCCAGCGACACCCATATCCAGCGCCTCGCGTGAGGCATCCGGGGGGTTGAAGCTGGCGGGCTTGTTGATCCGCACACCATCCCGATCCCGGGTGACAGCGTTGTCTATCGCTTCGCCCAGGGTCGGGTGTTCGCGGCGGTCGATGGCACGACCGTTCGCAAAAATCGAGGTGAAGAACTTGGACGCCTGTGTGGAGTCCATGAAGCGTTCGATGATAACGACCGGACCTTTGACGACATCAGTCGCAAGGTCCCGGCGTGTGGGGTAGAGGAGAATGGGCATGTGTGTTCCTGTGTGTTGATGTGTGAACACAGGCGAGTCACAACGGATGTTGCGACTCGCCGTGTGAGATCCGTTAGACCGCGAGACCCAGCTTGGCCAGCAAGGCGTCGGGCTTGGCTGCCCTCTCGGCCAAGGCGGCTTCGACCATGGCGAACCACGCTTCGACCTCCTCGGTCGTGGCGAAGTGCCACGAGTCCCGGTAGGTGAACGGGGCATAATTCCCGTTCTCCAGCTCACCAGTTCCACGATTGAACTTGAGGCAGACATCCTGCTCAGCCAGGGCAATGACACATTCACCAATCGGGTAGTTGTGGCTGCTGACATCACGGGTCATCACAACGAACTCACCGGCCTTGTGGACGAACCCCGGGGCTCCGGCGCGGCGGATGCCCACCTTCTCCAGCACCGCGTTCTGCGCGGTGGCACCCAGGCCCGAGAACTCGCCCAGGATCGCGGCGATACCCTTGAGATGGCCCTCTGCGAAGTGGGCCTTGGCGGTGGTCAGGGCGCGTTCGAGATTGCGCATCTCGGGGCTGAACTCGACGATGGTTGCCTCGACCGGCACGGCGCGGGCGGCGATGCAGGCAAGGGCGTTGGTCTTGAGAGCGGCGAGGCGCTCGGGGGTGATGCGGAACGACATGGGATACTCCACGGAGGCCGTGTGGGTTGATTGCTTACTCTGCGACATGCAGAGCTTGCAGTTGGCCATCCATGATGCCTAGGATGCGGACACATCCTAGGACACATGGAAAGTCAAGCGGCTTGCTTGGTATTCAGGTACTCAGACATGATGGATGCATATGTTGCGCGATCAGGAACCAACAGTTTCGGCTGATGCAACCGGACCAACACTAGCTCGACATCCTGGCCAATGTGTGGGAGTGAGAGCGGGGTTGGTCGCCAGTTGCGAAACGAGTTCGCGCAGGCGTGTCGTGGAAGCTGCATCGACAGCCCCATCACGACATCGTGTGCGAGCATCCATTGCGATTGGAACATCGCCATGCGCTGCGTGATTGGATGATGCGGATGCGCGAGGCGATAGGGCTGACCATCGGCCCGCAGCATCGTGGTGCTGCCCGTGCGGAGAATCTCGGTTGCTGCGAGCAGTTGGCAGCCTTCGAGCAGTTGCTTGCGTGCTCTGATCGGATCGAGAGCCATGAACAGTTCAGCAGACCGCACCGGGTCTTGGTCAATGAGAAACAGATTCATACTGGTCCGGGGTGTTGGGTTGGTTGTGGTGGCCGCTCATCGTGCGTTGGGCGTACCGTCTTGATCGCCCGGGTGACGACTGCCGGAGAGCAGTTGAATCTCCGGCAGATGGTGGCGACATCGCAAGCAGTGTGGAAGTAGAACCACGATATGCTGTGAATGGTTTCGTCAGAATACTTCATCGCTTGCACCATGTCTGGTTGGTGATGATGCGGCCAAGAGCTATCGCTGAGGCCCACAGCGGAGGGTTGTGGAGCGACGCGGCTCGCATCTTGTCTTGGAGCGCGATCAGTTCGGCTTGCAGCTTCACCATTCCACGCTTGGGCTTCCATCGCTTGATGCGACGTTTCATGGATGCCCCAGTCGAGCCTGCACCGCTGCGAGTGCTTGCTCCCGGAGCGCGTTCAACCGCGCCCGCTTTCTGGCCTGCGCGGCTCTGCGCTTGGCAAGATGCTTGATCGCCACCTGCACGAGTCGATCTAACAGATCGAGGTCGATGCGGTTGAGCGTGATGCGGTTGCGGGTGTTGATGGCGGTCCAGAACTTGATGGCAAGCTGGATACTCGCCGCATGCCGATTCATCCTAGGGTGTGGCATGTCAGTTCCGTTCCGGGGTGGTCTCTGTCTCGACCTTCCCTTCTGCGAGTTCAGCCTTGAAGCCGTGCAGGCTCGCAATGGCCTTATCGACCTGCTCTGAGGGGGTCTTGTCCTTGTCCACCATGGCAAAGACCATGGCCGGTGCGCGATCCTTACGGGGCGCGACGGCGATGGCGAGCAGATCCTTGCCTGGGGTGTCTTGAGCTTTCATCGTGAGCGAGGCAATCCTCATCACGGTGTCTGCGAGGGTTTCGTTGGTCATGCACAGGTGCATGGCTATGAGCCTGGGGTCGGGGCGTGGTTCAGTACTCATCGTATGCCTTCGGGTTGCGGATGGTGCCTAGACCTTTGCAGGCTGGGCATCTCCAGTGGTCATCACCGCCGCCCGAACCTCCACAGTCCGGGCAGTCGATGTGAGAGGGTTCTGGTTCGGTTTCGGTCTCAGGTTCATCCTCATCGGGGATCATCGTCGGCTCCTCCAAGTGGAATGATGAAGGTGAGATTCAAGATGCCGAGCATGCCTCCCATGAGGAAGCACAGGAAGGCAAGCGATTGAATCGGGGTGAGCAAGCCTGCGACACAGCACAGGATTGCGATGAGGTTGAAGACGCGCGCTGGTGTCATGGCTTGACCTTGTAGGTGAGGAATCGCCAGTTGTTCTGGCGACAGAAATCTTTTGCATCCTCGTGGCGCTTCCACGGATCCGTGCCTAGGACCGGCGGGAAGGCAGCTTCGATCTTCTGATCGGCGCGGCGCACGATGATGAGTTGCTCAACCCTGAATGGTGAGAGCATGATGTGATGGGTTATCGGGGATGTGGGATTCAGGGGAGTTGATGGGAGAGCGGTCATTGGTGTGTTCCTACAGGGATATGTGTGGACACAAGGCCGGACACATCAGTCCAAGTGAAATTGCACATACGGAGAGGCGTGACATGCGCCTATGTATCTATGTGTAGAACCCGGTGCGTGGCGGATCCATCCCGGCGCGGATGGGGGCATAATAGGCGTCCCCCTTCTCCTGCTTTCCTGGGCTGAATACGGGCCGGATCCGCTGCCACTCCTCCCAGGTCGGCTCCCGGTGATCCGACTCCAGGAAAACGCCTGGAAAGCTCATCAGTGAGCGAATCGGGGGTGTTGGGATCTGGAGCAGGTATTCGAGAGCTTCGTTCCGGGCCAAGCCCAAGGCCGCAGCCCGGTCGAACGCGGTGCGCGGTGTGTACCCAGGGCATGCGGCCTCGGCTGTGGGCAGAAAGTGGAGAGGAGAACGGGCGAAAGTCAGCCGCTTCCCATATCCAACCTGTCCGTCAAAGGTCCGGACGACCAGGATCGGAGTGCGGGCGATGTGGAAGCCTCCAAGCTGGTAGCATGGAATATGCATGGTTGCTCCCAGTCTTGGGAGGGTACTTGACATGGAATCGTGTCAAGTTCAGGCTGTAGGGGTGGTCCGCCCATACGTGGCATGGATGTCGGTTTCGGGGGTGTTTCGCGCTGTAAGTCTATACACCACAAGGGATCAAGTGGGTTGGTATGGCTCTAGTATGGATGCGCCACAGCGGAGAGAGAAGAGAGAGAGGGAGAGCGCACTTTCTTTCTTATATTTATACTTCTCTCGCTCTCTCTATAGATAGTATCCATACCATTGAAAAGTGAGTTTTCCACAGACTAAGTGCTTGCCAGATCAGGAGTTAGGTGCAACGGTATGGCTGATCTACGGGTCCGTATGAACCGTATTGTGGAAAACTTAGGGGTAAAGAGTGCGCGCTTGCACCCGGAACAAACACACAGCCCCGGCAAGGCCGGGGCTGCGGAACAGAGGCAACACTTCACTACCACGCGGGGTCGAGTCATGCGCCCTCCCCAAGCCACTCGGGCGCAGTCCAGAGCCGGAGAGCCGCGCGGTCGATGAGGTGGAAGATCCACTCGGAATGCTGATCCGCTGCGCAGCGGACAGTGAGGGATAGGATGCGGAGCTTGCGGTCCATGGTCGATCCTTTCAGGGTCGAGGGGTGGAGGATCCGCCCAGGCTCGCGCCTGGGCAGCACCTTCACTCCTCAGACCTGGGCAATGGCCGGGACCACTGCGGCTGGTTGCGCCTTGGCCGCCATCGTGGCCAGGATCGCGCCAATCGCTTCATCCGGCAGACCCATGGCCTTGAGCAAGGTTGCGACTTGTGTCGGGTCGGCAGTCAGGAGCGCGGCTGCATGCGCCTCCAGACGCTTGCCTGGAGCCTTGGCAGCCTTCTCCGGGTTGATCGACGCAAAGGCGACCGACTGCGCCCGCGCAGCATCCCACGCGACCCGGAGCATGTGCAACGTGTCCAGGAGCGCGAGAGCCTTGGCACCGTCGGCATGCTCATGGCGCGCGGTGAGGAGCACGGGACGCTGCGCATCCGGGGTCGCTTTCGGGATGGACACGGCCAGCGCGCGACCATCTACGCCAGTTTGCCCGGCCTTCACTTTCGGAATGTCGATGCGCTGCGCGTTGGTCGCAACGGCCAGCGTCCGGGCATTGTGCGAGACTGCCGACAACTGGACGGACGCTTCCCGGATGGCCGTCAGGGGGTCCGCCCCGCTGGCCATGTAATTCCGGAGGAATGCGGCCTCCGCTTTCGTGATGAGGAGCGGCGCGGCAGTCTGCCGGGCACGGGCGGCGCGGGATGCTAGACCGATGAAGGCGGCAGACTGCGCGACTGCGGCAGCCTGATCCTTACCGACTAGGCTGGACAGGGAGGGGGACAGGGTACGGGGGACGCTCATGGCGTGATCCTTTCGAGGCGGGGTTGTGTGCCTCTACCCTATGCACACACAGACACATGACGGGGACACATGATGCGGGTCGAGCGCGGACGACAAGCACCCACGATGAGGGGTCGGGGGAGGGGCATCCACTTTATCCGGGCGCACGGAGGCCGGGACTCCGGTAATGGGTCCCCAGGAAAAAACCGTAGTGAAAACCTGAAAGGTATGTGCATGTATGTACATATCATCTTTCTCGTCCCTCCAGTTGTGCCAATCCCGCACCACGCTACCATACATGCACATGCCACGCATCCCGGTTCGATACGCCCAGCGCATGCCCTCCATCGCAGCCGAGCTGCGAGCGCAGCTCGATCTCACCACCTACGTGCGACTTCTGCACGAAGCTGCGATGACAGGTCAGCTCCCGATCTACCACGTTTCCGGGCGACCGACCGGAAACTTCATGGCCTTGAACGCTGACCAGCGCATCGAACTCATGCGGTTCTTCATCAACAAAGTCGTTCCGGATCCTCCGCGCGAAACCCACATCACGAACGTCACCCCGGATCAGATCGCACACGATCCATCCTCGGTCGTCGAGATGTCCACCGCTGAGCTGCTACGGATCGTCAATGAACCTACTTGAAACCTCATCCTTCGAGGAGTCCCTCGCCGCCATCGCGCGGGCCGTCGCCTACCGCGAGTCAGCCCGCCGGGAACTCGCGCGCCGGGAACTGATCAGGTTCACCGAATACTTCACCCGCGACTACCAGATTGGACGCATCCACGAAGAAATCTGTGAACTCCTGATGGCGTTCATCGAGGCGTGTGAGCGGAAGCTCGGCCCGCGCCTGATCATCCAGCTCCCGCCACGCCACGGTAAAAGCCAGATCGTCTCCCGCTGCCTGCCCGCGTTCATCTTGGGCAAGCACCCGGAGTGGGAGGTGGTGACCGCGACCTACGCCCAGGATCTCGCGTCGGATCTTGGACGTGATGTCCGGAACACCCTGAATCATCCGACCTATCCGGATCTCTTTCCAGCGTCGGTCATCCAACAAGACTCCAACGCGATCGATTTCGTGAAGATGGAATCGGGCGGATCGTACCGTGCGGTTGGTGTTGGTGGTGGCCTCACGGGCATGGGCGCACACTGTCTCCTGATTGATGATCCGGTGAAGAACCGTGAGGACGCGGACTCGGAACTGGTGCGGGAAACCACCTGGAAGTGGTATCAGACGGTCGCGCGCACGCGCCTCGCGCCGGGTGGAGGCATCTGCATCTGCCTCACGCGCTGGCACGAAGACGATCTCGCAGGCAAGATTCTCCAGCAGTCGCAAGCCTCGCCGGATGCATCGAAGTGGCATGTGTACAGCTTCCCCGCGATTGCGACCGAGAAGGAGAAGAATCGGGAGGAGGGCGAGGCGCTGCATCCGGAACGGTGGCCGCTCGCAGAACTCCAGAAGCTCAAGGCGGACATGGATCCGCGCGAGTGGTCGGCGCTCTACCAGCAGAATCCAACACCGCCGGAAGGCATCGCGTTCAAGCGTGAGTGGCTCGCCTACGAAGTCCCACCCGCGAATCTGAACTGGTACATCACCACCGACTTCGCCATCGGGGAGAAGACCACCAACGACCGCACCGTGCTCCTGCCGTTTGGTATCGCGCCGGATGGAACGTGCTACTTCGACATGCCGATCCGTGGGCGGTTCGATTCCATGAAGATCGTCGAAGACCTCTGCGACATAATGGACAACAAACACCCGGTCCAGGTCGCCATCGAGAATGTTCACATCTCGAAGACCATTGGACCCTTCCTCAAGAAACGCATGATGGAGCGCCGGATCTACGCGGCGTTTTGGGATTTCACCGCGACCAGGGACAAGCTCGCGCGCTCGGCATCGTTGCGTGGTCGCATGCAGCAGGGCAAGGTACGATTCCACCCACTGTTCAAGAACATCATCGAGGAGGAGTTCATTCCATTCCCAGCAGGCAAGCACGACGACACGGTGGACGCTGCGTCGGTCGGCATGCTCATGCTCGATGCGTTGCGCACCCCCCAGGGGCCACCAGATCCACCGAAAGCCGGTCCGCCAGAGTGGTCGATGGAGTGGATGAAAGAGCGGATCGCATCGTCGTCATCGAGTCGGTCACCCGCCCCACCACACCTCAACGGCAAGCCACGCGAGAAGCGGAAGGTCGGGCAATGGAACTCCTGATCTATGCTCCAGGCCCGAACCTCGAACGGACGATGTGCCCGCCCACGCCAGGGCAGTTGACCATTGCCGTGAACGCCGCGTTCACGCGCGTGCCATACCCCATCGACTGGTACTGCGCGGGAGACACGCTCGCCTACACCTATGAGTTCACCCACGGCAAGCGCCCGCGCCTGGGTTGGGTGTGCAAGGATCCGACCTACCGCCGCCAGATCCAGGACACCCACCAGGATTTCGCCAAACTCCCGAGCTGGACCTGGGACGAAATCTCGAAGGTCCCGTTTCAGTATTCGATCACCGCCGCCTACGCCCTAGCCCGCATGATCGGAGCCACGCGCGTCCGCGTGTTCGGTGCGGATCAGATCGACGACGGTATCCGCATCCCCGCGAAATCCGACCCAAGCAAGACCATGATGCGCTACTCCCCGGGCCGGTGCGAAGTGGAGAACCGCGAGCGCGAGCGCATCGTCTCAGCGACCGGCTTGCAGATTGAACGGGTGCTATGGACGGCGTGAATCCACTGCTGCCGATCCGCAACCGCCCGGGGCTGTTCGCGGTGGTCACGCGCGAAACCGGCGAAATCCTGGCGAAAGGGTACATGAAACTCTACTGGACGCCGCACAACATCGTGCTGGTTGAGTCGATTACCCGCAATCGAACACCCCTGGCGAACTGGGATCCGGACTATCGGGTGGTGTTCGTGGCGTTGAATCAGGACGGTGGATTGACCTACGAAGGGGCTTGACTTCGTCCCCCGACCACACCAACGATAGGGCCACAGGCACACCAACCCTAGGAATCTGCCATGACCCTCCAGTCCGCTCCCATCTCCAAGGCCCCCCGCGTCATCAACCTGCCGGTCACGACTGGCACGGGTTCGCGCACCAGCACCGGCACCTGCGACAAGGTGACCGCCGTGCGCCTCTCCCCCTTCGAGCCGGGCCAGTCGGTCCTCGCGCTCTCGCCGGGAGCTGGTCAGGTGTTCGGCGTTCCTTCCCCCTCGGGCGACAAGAATCGCCACCTGACCTTCGTCATCAGCGGCACGGACATCACCGCCGCCGCCTACAAGGTCGGTCAGGTCGCTGCGACCGGCGGTCGCACCGATGCCGCGAAGGTGCAGACCGATCTGACGGTCAGCCTCGGCATCATCACCACAGGCGAGCTGGCCATCGGTCAGCTCACCGCTGCGGCCACCAGCGTGCAGGCCGACGACATGCTGTCGGTCATCCTGACCGTCAATGGCGTGCCGTACACCCGCATCCTCGATGCCTCCAGCCCGGCCCCCGCCGCTGGTGAGTGGTGCCTCGACAGCGACGACAAGACCGTGCTGGTCATCGGTGCCGACTCGACCGACTACCTGCCGGTCGGCGCGCAGATCGACATCTTCAAGACCGACACCACCCTGGTGAAGCTGCTGTCCAAGCCCGGTGCGGTCACTGGTGCTGCGTTCGTCGCTGGTGTTGCCGAGGAGCGCATGCTGTCGGTTCCGGTGTCGTACACCGACCTGAATGGCCGCACCGGCAACCGCGAAGCGCGCGTGGACTTCGTCGCTGCCGACGTGGCTCAGGTTGCGCTGACCGGCCTGTCGAAGTAAGCTGACGGGAACACCCTGGGCGTTGCACGCCCAGGGTGTTTCTCTATCCTCACGCCATCCCAGGAGGTTCTCGTGCTTTCCACTGTCGTTCCTCGTATCGCCGTGCGGCAAGTGGTTCTGGCGGGAGCAGGCAAGCTGTCCGCTGGCACCATCACCCCGGCAGCTACTCCCTCAATCCCACGTAAGATCGTCGCGGCTGACGTGTACAACGCCGCCGCGTGGACCTTCACCGATGTCGCAGGTGGCGTCGGCTTCCCGGTGCTGGCGGGTGAAGTCCGCCAGCTCCCCGGTTCGTTCGTGAAGGACGCGATCTTCGCTGCCGGAACGTACATCGTCTGTTTCTACATGGACGTGTGACATGGCTGACACCCTCATCTCTGACATGCCGGTGAACGCAACGCCGACCGCCAACGACATCTTCGAGACAGTGCAGTCCGGTGTCAGCCGACAGCTCTCGTTCTCGGTGTTCCTCGGCTCGACGATCTTCACCAATGCGGTCAATAGTCGCATCGCTACGGCCATCGCCGCAGGCATCACCCCCGGCGGTGCAGCCGGTGGTGACCTCGCGGGCAGCTACCCGAATCCGACGATCAAGGTTCTGGCCGGGCTGGTTTCAGGTTCCTACGGCGGGGCCACGATGGTCCCGGTCGTCACGGTCAACACCAAGGGTCAGGTGACGGGCATTTCCCAGGTGCCAGTGACCGCTGACCTGACTGGCGCGGTGCGCTATGATGCCCCGCAGGTTCTCTCCAGTGGTGAGCAGACGGTCGCGCGCGGGAACATCAACGCGCAGGAAAGCACGCCGCAGGTTGCGGCGATCCAGGCGCTCGCGTTCTCGGCATCCATCGCGGTGTGGGATTCGACCAGCGTGGCCCGCGCGGTCAGCATCACGGCGTACATGGAAGGGCTGCTCGGATCAGCAGACGCCGCCGCCATTCGGTCGGCGCTCGATGTCCTGCCCGCTGGCTACCAGGAAGTCGTGCCGATCACTGACACGCTGCCGGTCACGCCCTACGTCCCGGACGACGAAGGGGTCATCCTCGCAGACGCCTCCGCTGGTGCGGTGGCTATCGACCTGCCCAAGATCGACGCGGATCTCGATGGGCGCACCATCACCATCAAGGCGGTGGATGCGACCAACAACATCACGGTGACCGCCGACACCACAGCCCCGGATCTCATCGACGGCGCTGCGAGCCTCGTCCTCAACGTCACGTATCAGAGCTACACCCTCGTCGCCAGCTACGATGCGGGCGGCTCGTTCTGGAGTATCATCTAGTGAGCTACGACGAGCGAAACTCGCTAGTGCGCTGGAATGATTGGCGCTGGGCCGGCGCGGGGGTGAACCCCCCTGGCGTCCCGTCCCCCGCTGTGCTGACCGAGATCGCAACGGATTGGTGGTCGTGGTTGTTCACCAACAACAACGTGTTGGCCTTCCACGACCTCCAGATTCCACACGACTACGCCGAAGGCACGGACATCATTCCGCACATCCACTGGTGTCCGACGACCACTGCGACGTACACCGGAACGTGGACGCTGACGATCAATAGCTGGCTGTTGGCAGCGAATGGTGAGCCACGCGAAACGCCGCTGGTAGTCACGCAGGCGTTCAACGCGGCCATGACGCAGTACCAGATGCAGTCCGCCGACTTCTCGGCCAACCTGCTCGGCGCTGGCCGGAAGATCAGCAGCATGGCCACCGCCACGCTGTCCCTGTCCCTCTCAGCGGGCGCAGGCTGCGCCCTCCTGGGGCTGGACGGCCATTACCAAGTGGACGGCCACGGTAGCCGGGAGGTACTGGCGAAATGACCTACAACCCTAACTGGTCTACAGGTGAGGAGGCTGATTCAGCCAGCCTACGCGGCTCCATCGACATCTACACCGCGATCACGGCTATCCCCATCCCCAACCCATTCACCAAGAGCCGCATCGAAAGCGTCCGTCTGTTCAACGCGAGCCGTGACTTATCTTCGAGCGTTGCTACGCTGACCCTCGGCACCACGAGCGGTGACGATGACCTTGCTACCAGCACAGCGGTGACCCCGCTGACGACCTCTGAAAAGATCCTGGCGATGACGCTACTGGCCGATGAAGTCCGCACCGAGGCGACCCTCTACCTCAACGTCGAGGCGGTTGACACCGACTCGGATGCAACGGTCGATTACCAGATCACCTTCTCCAGACTGGACCTCGCGCTCTAATGGACCTCGCCGCCCTCCTCCAGACCTTCGGCTTCCCGGTGGCGCTCGCCATCGCGCTCGTCTATTGGTGGCGGCGCGACTATGCCGATCTGGTCAAACGCGTGCGTCAGGTCGAGGAAGCGCGGGCCATGGAGCTGAAAGCCTACGCGAACAGCTACAAGGTGCTGGCCGAGCGTGTGGTCGAGGCGCTGGAGCAGCACAATATGCTGTTCCGCCAGCACATGCGCTCGCGCGGAGAGAAACCGTGGGGGGGCGAAACCGACCGTCACACTCCGCGTCCGCATCCGGTCGTGCGCCCTGAGAAGTTTCGCACACCCTTGCCGTTCCCCGAGGGGAAGCAGGGATGAAGTTCACCGTCCTGCTCGCGCTGCTGGCGCTGCTCGGCCTCCTGCTCGGGGGCTGCGGCTCCACGCGCGAGGAACAGCAGAACACCACCGAGCAGGAGATGTACGAGATCGGCCCGATGTACGTCGATACTCCAGTCGGGGTGGTGACGCTCCACAAGACCGGCGTGATCCGGCGCATGAGCCGCGTCCGCACCACGACCGAAACCAAGGAATACACCTTCCCCGAGGTCAAGGAAATCGGTGGTGCAATGCTCGGCGGATTGCTTGGCCCGCTGGGCGGCGGCGGGACGGTCGGTCTGATCGCAGCCTACTTCATCAAGCGGATCAAGGACAAGAACGAGCAAGAGCGCGAGGCAATGGAGCGCGACCGCAAGGCGAAGATCGCCGCGATGGACGCCTACGCCAAGGACATCGAGAAGGCTGAAACCGACGAGGATGTTGAGAAGATCAAAACCAAACACGCTGAGCGCCAGAAGGTGCTCGGCATCCACGATCAACTGGCGCAAGACCGCCACGGAGGATGACATGAGCGACGGCAAGAACACTGAGCAGGTGCAGGGTTTCTTCGTGAAACTCGTCACCAGCCCTAACACCTACATCGGCTTCGGCGGCGGACTCGTCGTCATGTACGCTGTCGCGCGCATCTTCGGAGTCTGACCATGCCGCGTGGACTCGGCCTCGGTCTTGGGCTGCGGCGCGGCGGTAGCCTTGCTGTTCCGGCCTCTCTCACCGGATGGTACACCCGTGTTGTCGCGGCTGGCGGGGCCGTCACGCAGTCAATGGTGAACGCGCTTGAACCGCTCGTCACTGCCTACGCCAACGCCGGATTTACCGATGCCAACTGCCGTTTCAATCCGTACTGCGGCGTCAACTTAACGGCGGCGCGGGTCCCCGTATTCCGTGGCGGTGGGGCCGACATTGACACAAATGTCAACTTCATCGACAGCGATTACACGCCGAGCGGCGGTCTGGTTGGAGGGTCTAAATACCTCGACACCACTGTCGCGCATTCGTCGCTCGGCGGGGAGAATACATATCACTTCGGCGTTTATTCTTTGCTGTCCCCTACCGCCCTCGGCATCCAGATGGGCGCTCGCAACTCAGATTCGCAGATTCAACACCTGCTTCTGACCGATGGTACAGGTAAAGTTATTTCAAGCATCTGGTCAACGTCAGGTGGCGGTGTCCTGTCCTTCGCGTATGCGAATCCGACACGGTTCTGTTTGGCCAACCGTGTATCGTCAACCTCCCATGCCTTCTATTCCGATGGGACGCTGCGAGGATCAAGCGCAACACTACGCACTGGCACGCGTCCTACACTATCCACCTTCGTTCATGCGCGCAACAATGTCGGTTCTCCTGATGGTGTAGGCAACCACCCGCTCGGTGGGTACTCGTTCGGCTTGAACATCCCCGCCGCGAGCATTGCCGCCGTGTCCGCTGCCTGGAAAACCTACTCAAACGCCATGGGGAGGATGGTATGATCCTTGACGCGCTGGTCGTTTCCCCCATTGACCTCGATGCCATCGAGGTCATCAACGACACACAAACTGACCAGAAGCTCGTTCCGTTCCACACCACAGACGGTCGTATGGCGCTGCCTGCGGATCTTCTGACTGCGTGCCATGTTGGTCAAACCTGGGCGGACTATCGTGAGGTTCTGATCCGTCTGCCCCGCGAAACTGTCGAGATACTCTGAGCATCGACAGCGAGCTTCCCCACGCTAGGATCGAACGCCATGCTACCCGAGTCTCCCGACCCGACTGCCCCGGCAGACCCGTCTATGGCCATGGCTGTCGCTGCCCCCGAGGTTGAAGCCGAGGTCATCGTCGAGGAGAAGGCACCGGAGCCGGTGCAGCGCGAAGTCTCGCTCATCGCCCAGTTCAGCGCCCAGGTCGAGGTCGCGCAATTCCTCCAGCGGTGGTACTTGCAGTTCGATGCCGACCGCAAGTACGTCAACGAGGAGTGCCTGCTCATCGACGACGTGGACACCGTTTCGACGAACTACGTCCTGCGCAACCAGTACGTCCTGCTCGCCAACCTGTTCGCCCGCGATCCCGTCATCGCATGGCGTCCGGGTGCGATCATCGGGGAGCATCCTCCCCTCCTGCACCAGTTCGGGCGCACGCTCGACATCTACTGTGCGAAGATGGCTGAGGAGATGGAGATGCGCCGCCTGCTGCGTGGCGGAATCCAGGACGCCTCGACGGTCGGCTGGCAGGTGTACAAGCTGAATCCCCAGGAGGACCCGAAGCTCGATCCGCTTGGCGCTCGTCGCCAGAACGACCAGCTCGACAACCTCGCGCGATACCAGTGGCTCAAGAAACGGATGGCCACCCAGCACTTCACTGAGGACGACGCCATCGCCAAAGAGATCGAGGATCTCCAGAAGGTAGTCTCGAAGTATCTGCTCGATCAGATGCAGGGCGATGTCATCAACAATCCGATTGCCCAGCAACCAATCATGGTTCCGAACCCGATGACGGGAATGATGGAACCACAGCTCGACCCAGTCACGGGCGAGCCGATGACCCAGGACGACATGAGTGACCCCCGGGTTGCTCGGATGCAGGCACTCGAACAGGGCCAGATCCCCGAGGACTACGAGCCGGGTGAGATCGCCCGCTACGTCGGATTCAACCTCGACCCGATCCAGGCCGAGGACTTCCGCTTCGACTGGACCGTGCCGTCACCAGAGCGCATGTACGAGGCAGGCTGGATTGCCCATCGCGTCTACATGACCTACGATGACTTCGGCTCGAAGTTTCCGGATCTCAAGCCCGAGGAGTTCGGGCAGATCGTACTGTTCGGGGAAGATGGTAAGTCGCTGGGCAAGGACCGGCGCTGGTCGCGCACCGGACCGACCACGGGCGGTGGATCAGGCGAAAGCGAAGGCCCGAGTGATCGCGGCTCGCTGGAGACGCAGACCAACATGGGCCGCTGCGCCGTGTGGGAAATGTGGCACAAGGGCCAGGGACGCGTCTATGTGTGGGCCGAGGGCATGCAGCGGTTCATGATGAACTACTGCCCGGTCATCGTCGGTCGCCGCTGGTACCCGTTTTACATCCTGCCGTTCAACCGCGTCACGGGCCGTGTGATTCCGCTGTCGGACACCACCCTGACCCGTCAGCTCCAGGACGAGCTGAACCGCCGCCGCACCCTGGAGGCCGAGGCGCAGAAGGCCGCGTTCCCGCGCATCTTCATCAAGCGTGGTGCGCTGGAGAAGGGCGAGAAGGAAGCTATCGAGTTGTCGAATCCCTACCAAGTGATCGAGCTGTCAGATCCGCAGTCGGTGCAGAACGCTTTCGCGGAGACCAAGCCACTACCCTTCAACCCGGATCTCTACCGGCGCGACGAGACGCGCATCGAGCTGGAGATGATGAGCGGCATCAGCCGCAACGCCGCAGGCACCGCGTCGGGTGATCTGGCGACCACCGCTGCGGTGGCCAACGAGCAGATGGGCGTGCAGATGGATTTCCGCCGCACGCTGCTCGACGAGCTGATCTACGACATCCTCTACGACGTAGCCTACATGGCGATCCAGTTCGTTCCCGAGGAGAACTGGAAGAAAATCTGCGGGCCACAAGCCTACGTTCCGCTGCTGGAGCGCGAAGTCTTCCTGCGCCAGCTCAAGCTCGAAGTGCGCGCCGGATCGACCGGACGCCCGGATGCTGACAAGATGCTGGCCACGATGGAGAAGTTCGCCAACGTCGCCACCTCGCTTGGGCTGCCTGTCGATGGTGAGCCGCTGCTCGAAGACATCATGTACGAGATGGGCAAGCACGATTGGCGGCGCTACCTGCTCACCCCTGAGAAGATGATGCAGCGTGCTGCGATGGGCATGCCGGTCGGCCCGATGGGCGGACCCGGTGGCGTCGGCCCGACTGCACCGCGCGGCAACGCCGCGCAGAGCCAACCCACACCCGGAGAAGGATCACCGACGATGGCCGAGCGCGGCCCGCCGTCACCTGATTCTGTTCCCGGCCCAGTTTAGATTGAATCCACCGAGTAGGGAGATACCATGTCCGCCGACGAACCAAGCACGCTGCTCCAGATGGGTGACAAGTCGCCCATCACTCCGATCAACGAGGAGCCAGCCACACCCGAGCCGAAGCCCGCTGAGAGCGAGCCGACGCCCCCCGAGCCTGCACAGACTGGCGAGGGCAGTTCACCGCCGGAACCGAAGCCGGAAGACCCGCCCAAGGCGGACGATCCTCCGAAACCGGAACCGACTGCGCGTGAACGGCTCATTGCCAAGCTCACAGGCGCGGAAGACGACGAAGAACCAACGAACGTAGATGCGGACCCAGCACCGGAGACTCCTCCGAAAGCCGAGGCCCCTGAAACTCCCCCAGCCCCGGAGCCTGAGAAATCAGACGACGAGGAGCTGACGGAGCTGACCAACGATACGGCGTCGAAGCTCAAGCCCGGTGACTACCGGCGCAAGGTCAACAAGTTGATCTCGCGCGTGAAGCAGGCCGAGCCGCTCGCAGCCGTGGGCAAAGAGATCATCGAACTGTGCGAAGCTAACAAGCTCGCCCCACCCGACTACAAGGCGTGGGTCGAGGTCGGAATCGGTTTGCAGAACGGTGACCCACAAGCCCTCGCCATGCTCAAGAACGTGGCGACGAAGGCTGGTATCATGCCAACCTCTGTTCCGGCGACCATGTCGCCAGAACTCGATGCATGGTTGACCACCCAGGAGAAGGCCCTGGAGATCGCTCCATCGGTCGCAGCAGAGTTGCGGAAACGGCTCGGACCTCCGGCTGCCCCTCCTGCACCTCCGACTGCTCCAACCCCACAGCCCCCTCCGACACAGCGGCAACAGGCCCCGCCTGCGGCTAACCCATATGTACAGGCACAGACTCGTGCGGTGAAAGAGATTGATCGCATCGCTGATGAGTACATTGCCAAGCTCGGGGATGCTCGGTTCGCTGAACTGGAACCGAAAATCATGGTCGCCCTCAAGGCTCGCAAAGGGAAGCACCCCGATGCGTGGCCCGACATCTTCCGTGCCGTGGTAGCCGAAGAACTGGCCAAAGCGCCCAAGCTGGCGACTCCTGGCCAACCTCTGCGCCCAGGTTCAACCCCGTCTTCCGCAACGCCGCAGTTCAAGACCGAACGCGAGCGCCTCATCCACAAGTATTCAGCATAGCCCACCACCGAGTGGGCTGAAAGACCAATCCCATGCCCACTCCCATCACCCCCTCCCTCATCCGGGAAACTGCCTTCGCGGTCACCACCGACGTGATGAACCGCAAGGAAGCCATCGCCATCGACCGTCAGGCGATGCCGTTCCTGGAGTTCTCGTGGGGTCGCCGCAAGACCGATGCTGGTCAGGCTGGCGGCAAGACCCGCGTCAACCTCAAGGTCGCAGGCGACCAGTCCCTCCAGGGCTGGAATGGCCGTCAGGTCCTCGGCTTCCAGGGGAACGAGATCGACCTGTTCCTGGAGTTCGAGTTCTACAACCTGCACATGGGCCTTGAGTTCGTGCATACCGACTACCTCGACATGGGGTACACGGTCATGTACAACGAGCCGCGCACCAAGACCTTCCTCAAGAAAGCTCCGCCGGATGAAGTGAACCGGCTGTGCGACCTGTTCACCGAGAAGGTCGAGACGCACTTCGACAACTACAAGGTCCTGATGGACCGGATGATGCACTACAGCACCGATCCGATGCTGCCCCCGGGCCTCGATCAGCTCATCTCGGTCACCCCCACGGTCGGCACCATCGGTGGCCGTGACCGCGCTGCCAACCCGCTGCTCCAGAACGTCGGCGGCACGGTGCAGGGCATCAACCTGAACACCCTGGACTGCTCGGGCAACGGCAACCTGTACCGTGGCCTGACCATCGCGCTGCGTCAGGCGAATATCTACGGGCGTGGTCGTTCCGCGCGCGTGGACCGTCTGTTCGCTGGCTCGAAGTTCATCGACGGCCACTCGCAGTACCGCCTGCGCACCGGCACGTCGCATGAGGGTCTGCGCATCAGCGCCGGTTCGGCTGCCAAGATGGGCAAGCAGGACATGGCGATCCTGGACACCGAGCACTACTTCTCGGGTCTGCCCATCGAGTACAACCCGACGCTCGACTACCTCGACCAGATCGGCACCCCGAACAACGGTGTTCCGTTCGGCTGCCGCTGCTACGGCATCGCCAGCAAGGCGTTCGAGGTTCGCTGCCCGCCCAAGATGGACATGCAGGTGTCCTTCCCGGCGGATCCGCCCGACCAGCGGTTCACCCGCATGTCCACCGACTCGCGCCTCGCGCCAGTCGTGACCGTGCCGAACGCGCACTTCGTCGTGGCTGTCGATCCCGCGACCGTGTAGTGCCCTGAACATCCTAAAACACGGGTCCCTACTCCCCGTGTCCTGGGCACCCCCGAACTTGTGTTCGGGGGTGTGGTTCGTTATGCTACCGCCCGAGTAGGAGAACCTCATGACTCTGATCCGCCACGTAGCTTTCCTCATCCCACGCTCGACCAGCCAGATCATGGTGGTCCCGCTGTACGAAAAGCCGCTGCTCCAGATCAAGTTCAACGCCAACCAAGGGGACCGCTCGCTGCACATCAAGCAGCTCCCCGAGATCCCCAAGGACCTTCCACCCAGCGCCGAAGTGCGTGAGCTGAACGAGGAGGCTGAGATCGAGCGGCTCGCAGCCACCTACGGAGTCGATAACTTCCGTCGCGCATACCCCATCGACGAAGCCTTCACCAAAGCCTTTGAGTCCTCGCAGACCGTGACCCTGCCCTCGCAGGAAGGCCACGTTCCCGACATGGCCAAGGCCCCCGAGTCCCTGGTCGATGAGTTCCTGGAGCTGCGCGTACCGAACATGGACAGGGCCAAGGCGACCAAGCTGGTTGAAGCAGGCTATCAGGTTCTCACCATCTCGAACAACGACATCCGGGCCATCGCGGCTGTCACTGGTCTGTCGAACAACCTCCTCCGGGCAACCATCGAGGCAGCAAAATCGGCCACCCCGATTCCTGCGCCTCGCGGAGCGCCGAGTGCGCCGAGTGAGCTGCGTGCTACTTCTGTGGAGGCACCGGGCCTCTAACGGGGTTCCATGTCTCTCGCACTACCACCGACCCTCGCAGAAATCCGGCTCGAAACGCTCGCCAGTTGCGGCCTCGCAACTGAGGGGAACATTCCGCGCAACATCCAGGACGTGATCGACACCCGCATCCGGCGGGCGCACGCGATGCTGTACGAGAACAGCCCATGGCTGCGCACCCTGGTGGAGCGCGAGATCCCTGTCGAGGATAACGTCACCGACTACGATGTCCCTGACGACACCGAACCGGGTAAGATCGAAGCCGTAGGCATCCGTCGCGTTGATGATGGCTGGGTCTTCCGGCTGGAGCCGGGCATCCGGCTGGGCGAAACGAACGTCCTCAAGCCGCGCATGTCGCTCTCGTACCCGATGCGGTACACCTTCATCAACCAGATCATGCGGGTCGAGCCTGCGCCGACCCACCCCTACTATGACGTGCTGATGCTCCAGTACCGGCAGGTGCCGGGGCCGCTGATGCAGGACAGCGAGCGGGTGGTCGTGGATGGCATCGCGGTGAAGATGCTGGCCGAGATCCTGGTCAAAGAACACTTCGGTGGACAGGACACCCAGGCGCTTCGCCGGGATCTCCAGAGCTACGCAGACTCGATCAAGTCCGACCAGAGCGACGGCGAGGGCCTCCAGATGGGCGGTCACCAGTCGGCCTACGCGCAGACCCAGGCCCGCAACCGCTTCGTGCGCGCGGGTGCAGGCTGGGCTAATTGGCAAAACTGGAGGCCCTGGTGATCGTCGAACCCCATCGGGAAGCGGATCGCCGCATCCGGGGAGCCACCGCGTCAGCCGCGTGGGGCATCGGCGGCATTGCCATCGTGTCGCCGCTCACTGAGCATGTGACGATGCTCGAACGCCTGTTCGGGTTCCGGTTCTCCAAGAGTCTGCATCTGCCCGGTGTGGCTCCGCTGTCGGTGTCCTGCGACCGCGTGCGCAATGCCCTGTGGGTCGGCGGGGCGAACGGCATCCTGGTGCGGCTGTCGAACGACGAGTACCAGCCTGCCGAGCTGGGTCGTGTGGACCTGGGCGGACGCATCGGCTGGGTGGCGCTGGGGGCGAGCGCCCTCGACACCCGGAACCGGCGTGACACGTCGGCGCATTTCCTGGAGACCCCAGCGGGAAACCAGCGCGTCAGCAACATGCGGTCGGACTTCATGGCCTTCGCGCCGTCGCCCACTGGCATCCGGGTGTTCAACGCCCGGCTGGATGGCATGCAGGAGATGGGCGAGATTCAGGGTGTCCCAAGCTACGAGGCTGGGGCCTTCGACGCGACCACCGGCTGCTTGTATCTTGCCTCCCGCCGTGGGCAGGGCGCGGTCGTGCGCGTGAATGCTGACAACAGCTTCACCACCCTGTCGATGCTCTCGTTCCCGAACGTGCAGGGTGCGATCCAGGCGCGGGTGATCGGTGATGCGCTGCACGTCATCTGCGAGTCCCGCAACCGCTGGCTCACCTGGGACATCAGCGACCCAGTGAATCCGGTCCTGGCTGCGGACGACACCTACGACGTGGGCCTCTACTGGGAGCAGAACCCGGTGCGCTGGATCACCGCGACTGGAGAACTTCTGCGCCGCACCGGATCGTGGCCGGGATTCATCCCCCAGGACTGGCCCATCGTGGACGGAGGCTACGCCATCGAGCCACTGACCGGCGACGAGTACCGCTGGGCGCTGCACGGCGAGATCGGGCAGATCACCTGGGATCAGCGGCGCGGCGTTCTGCCCTTCCGCCTGTTCCGCTCCGGTGGTCTCATCAGCAGCCCGATCAAGAAAGTCGGATGCATCCCGTGTCCTGAGTACGTGTTCGTGGACCCGACGACCCCGGCCACGACGCTCGAAACTCCCGGGGGAACAGGTGCGGCCATCACTGAGCTGGCGGTGTGGGACGCAGACGACAACGAAGTCCACAGCGCCGTGCGTTTCGATTCCGGAACGCAGTTCCCACCGCTGACGGCTCCGATCCGGGTCAGCTACTACGACTGCCTTGAAGGCACGCAGCCACACCAATGCGGGCGCTCGACGCAGGTACCGAGTGACGGTACGAACATCGTGCGCGTGGCTTTCCGGTATCGGCGTCTGTCGGTGGATGGACTTCGCGCGCGCGTCAGCGCCGGGGCAACCCCAACGTTCACAACTTCGCAGAGTGGGTTCTTCCAGAACCCGAACGACGGTGTTGTCACCATCACCCGCTACTACGAGGGCGAAGACGGCAACACCGTGGTTCAGCTCGCCGCCGCCGTACCGCTCGGGCGCATCATCACCATCCAGGAGTCTGCCTACGCTTCCAGCACTACGGAGATCGGTGGGCCGTTCGTGCGACAGGTGCCGCCCCAGGTGTTCTTCACGGTGCTGGCGTCAGGCGCTCGCGCCTGGGTTCCTGCTCCCGAAGCCGGGTATACGTTTGACACCAGCGGTCATGTTCCTGGCACCTACCGGATCTGGTGGAAGTCCGGGGCGTTCTTCGATCCGAACACGAACCAGTATTTTGTGTTCAATCTCGATGGGACATCGAAGCTCGGTGTGCGGCACATTTCTGGACAAGGTGACGGGACTCCGGTGCCGAACACCCTGACTGAACTGTCTCCGGTGCTGGATGCCGCAGCGACCCAAGCTGCTGCCGAGGCCCTTGCCTCGGCCCAGGACACCCTGCTGTTCACCATCGCGCAGCCGAACCAACTTCGCATGGCTGTCGGTCTGATGACCCCACCCGCAGGCTGCACCGGCAGCGTTCAGGTGTACCTCGAACGCACGACGCCGTGGAGTCCGACATGACCAACGTCCGCGTCAGTGATATGCAGGGCCTCGATGTCCGCCGCATGCGCGAGTCCAGTGACCCGCGCACCGCGCGCGTGGCGAAGAACCTCGACCTCACCCTCGGCGGCGAGTACGAGGCGCGTGATGGCCTGCGCCCGCTCATGCAGCTCGATCCCCGCTCGAAGGGCCTCTATGCCCTGGGCGGCACCCTGCGCGCCGCAGCGCCAGCAGGCCAGGGCGTGCCGCTGAACGCGGTCGGGCCGGTGCGTGTGCGCTACGACCACCTGGGCTTCGGTGACGCCTACTTCTCGTCGATCATGGTGTCGGTGAACTCATCGGCTGACATCCAGATCATCGGGCGCGAATGGCCGGTGGACACGGTGGGCAACCCCATCCTCATCGGTGGCGTCCAGTCGGTCACCGTGGTATCGACGGACGGGCAGAACGCGGTGGTGAACGCGGTGGTCACGCTGCCGCCCGGCGTCTACCCGTTCGTCCTCTCGACCACGCCGGTTGCCCTGTCGCGCACGATCAACCTCGCGCCGTCGTCGGACGTTGTGACCCTGGTGAACGGCACTTGGCCCGAGAACATCGACGGGCGGAACTTCTCGGTGCTGCGTGCCGGGTTCACTGCCAAGGTCGTTGCCCGGCTGTCGGCCACACAGATCCGGGTGGATCAGCCATACCAAGGTTCGGCGCTCAACGAGGTCGAGTTCCAGCTCGACGGCACCGCGACCGCCTATCCGCTCAACACCCTGGTGCGGGTCACGGCTGTCGAGTCCTATGGCGCGAACGCCAGCTTCGGCGTGTACCCCTACCTCGTCGTCGAGCGGTGGCTCGACACTGACGACCGTTCGCGCGGCACCACCTTCGAGCACCATTGGGTGACCCGTGAAGCGACTGACCCGGACACCGCTCTCGCCACGCAGATTCGTCTGCCGTTCTCGCCGGGGGCCACGGTCCTCAAGGCGGCGGGCAAGCTGTTCGCGCCGGATGACGTGAACGGTGTGGTGCGGTTCTGCTCGACGGCCAATGGCCCGAGCGACTGGGTGACGCCAGAAGATGCGGGCTACATCCCGGTCATCACCCACGCAAGCGGTGATCGCCGCATCCAGGGCCTCGGGGTCTATGACGACAAGATGGCCGTGATCTTCGCGGACTCGATGCAGCTTTGGGCTACCGATCCGCAGCCGAGCAACATCACCCTGGTGCGGATCATCAACGGTCCCGGCACCGACCAGCCGCGCTCGGTGGTCAACGTCCTGGGTGACCTGTTCTACTTCACGCGCGGCGGCTTCCGCTCGCTGCACATGCAGACCGTGACCGGCCAGATCCAGGAGCAGGACGACATCGGCGGACCCATCGACGAGCTGGCGAAGAACGAGACGGGCGAGGTCGGTGTGGCGCTGTGGTCACAGCGGCGCGGCCAGTACCTCTGCGTGTTCGGCCCGCGCGTGTACGCCTACCGCTACAGCCCGAAGTCGAAGCGCATGGGTTGGACCACCTGGGAGCTGGAGACGGACATCGTCGCCATCGTCGAGCTGTTGGGCAAAACCTACATGCGCGGCGCGAACGACTGGCTCTACGTCATGGACCCGGACTATGACGACGGCTCCGAGTTCGAGCTGGTGCTGAACGACATCCACGGCAAGAACCCGTTCGTGAACAAGCGGGCCGACTTCCTCGAAGTGAACCAGGAAGGCACCTGCACGGTGCGCTGCTACCTCAAGCCTGACAGCACGGACTACTACATCGACGGGCCGACGCTGCGTGGCTCAACCATGAACATCAACCGGGTGTTCCTCGGCGGGCTGTCGCGCACGTTCGGGTTCCGGTTCACAGGCAAGCGTCCGTGGCGCTTCGCGGGCCTGCAACTGACCTACCACGACCTGGGATTCTGACATGAGCTACCCCCCTCCGTACCAGCGCCTTTTCAACTTCAACCGGGACAAGAACAACGGTCTGGAGTCCCCTGATGCGGCCAAGCTCGACGCCGAACTCGACACCATTCAGGTCGTCGTCGGCATGCTGCGTGACCGGGTCAAGGCGATCACCAGCGCCGATGGTCGCCTGCGGAACGTGGCTTCGCCCCTCGCCGCCGCTCTGGTTGGCACCTGGACCGACACGACAACCGGCGTTCTCGATTACACCACCACGATCCCCTGGCAGCCCGCGTTCTCCGTGAACTCGGTGCTGGTGATGATCGGCTCGACGGTGTACCGCCCGGGCCAGCTCGCCAGCGTGCAGGACGATGGTGGCTTCCTCGAAGTGAGCTTCCCGGTAGCGACTGGTTCCGGTGACCCCATCGTCGTGTGGGCCTTCGAGCCGGGCGCGGGGCTGCTGACCCAGCTTGCCAGCACCGCCGCTGGCGACGGGGCCTCGCTCATCGGGATCGAAGATGCCCTGGGCATCCTCGATGCCACGAACGTCGAGGACGCCCTGGCCGAACTCGCTGCGGAGGCAGACGCTTTCGTCACCGCTGTTGGCGACCTCGATCTCTACTTCAAGGTTGATGGCTCACGCGCCGCGACCGCCGACTGGGACCTGAGTGGGTTCAAGATCACCAATGCCGCAGACGGCGTGGCTGACGGCGACTTCGTCACGGTGCGCCAGATCGCGGGATTCATTGCCACCTGGAGCGACCTCCAGCGGTTCTACATGAAGCGCGACGGCACGACGGCGATGGCCGGGCCGCTGAACTTCGGCAACAACAAGGGCTACAACCTCGCAGACCCGGATCTCAACCAGCCACTCGACGCGGTGAACGTGCGCTCGCTTCTGCGTGCGATCTCGGTCAGCGGCGCGGCTCCAGTGGGTGTGGTGCTGCCATTCGTCGGCAGCGTGCCGCCTGCGGCTGAGTGGCTGGTCTGTGACGGCTCGGCCTACTCAGACGCGGCCTACCCGATCCTGACCGGACTGCTTGGAGGAGCGTACAAGCCCCCCGGTCTGCCTGCGCAGGGCTGCATCACTACCAAGTTCCCGGCGCTGGTGAGCGGCGACATTACCGCAGGCGTCATCACCACGCTGCCGCCCGTCAACGTCGTCGGGCAGGGCTACGAGCACATCCCACAGATCGTGTGCGAGAACACGGACGGTGGCGCGGCACCGACTGCCCAGCCGACGTTCTCGGTCGTCCTGTCCACCCTGGTCACTGACGGCCCGAACGCTTCGGGCGGCGAGCCGACGATCACCCTGGTCTCCGGCGGCACCGGCATCCGGGCGGGTGCGGTCATCAAGGTCAATCCGGTGCGCGCGGCTGACCCGACGCTGCCTGCGTTCGCCCAGCTCCCCGCAGGATACTTCCGCGTCCCCGATCTGCGCGGTCGTGTGGTCATTGGCGTCGGCACCGAGAGCAAGACTCCTGGCATCGTCAACCCGCCGTCGCAGTCCGCAGGCGACACCTACGACGCGACCACCCGCGCGGTGGGAGACATCGGTGGCGAGGAGAAGCACCGGCTCACCGAAGCTGAGCTGGCGCGTCACGACCACGGTGTCTACCCGAGCGGGCCAAGCCATCGGCAGCGTGATAGTGGTGCTGGGGCCTTCGCGGGGGACGCCACGCCGGGCTACGCTGGCAACGACGAGGCCCACAACACCGTGCCGCCGTACCACGTCCTGAACTACATCATCAAGGCGAAGTAAGCCATGGCATACGACGACTATCGCTTCGCGCCGCAGGGCCAGCAGAACCCCTGGATGCTCCAGGGGTCGCCGCAGCAGTTCTACGCGCCGAGTTCGTCGGTGTGGGGGAACTCGCTCAAGGGCGACACGTTTGGCAGTGATCTGCTAGCCAAAGGGTTGATGACAAATCCGATCACGAGGCCACTCGGCATCGCGCGCGGAGCGTTCTTCGGCAACCAGAACAAGCGCAAGCAGGAGGACGCCAAGAACGCGCGCCGCAACGCGGTTGAGCAGTACCGCCTTGGTGAGATGGGTCGCCTCGGTGATCGCCTCGGTCAGCAGGGCGCGGACGTTCGGGCGGATCTTGAAGGCGAGCTGCGGAATGCCCTGTATGCGGGCGGCGACATGGGTGACCAGGACGCCATGCAGAACGCGATGACGCAGTTCCAGCAGCGGGCGCAGCAGTACCTCATGGGTCGCCAGCGAGCCGGACAGGCGCGGCAGGTAGACGCGATGTTCGCGGATCCGAACCGGGCTGCTGACCGCGCGCGGCGCATGGGTGCCGAGCGTGAGCAGGGCCTCGCAGGCATCGCGGAGCAGTACCGCATCGGTCAGCGCGACAATGCCTTCAATCAGGCGCGGCGCGGCATGCAGGGCAGCTCAGTCGATGTCGAGAAGCAGGGCCAGCTCGGGCGCGGGCGCGACACCGCAGCGATGGGACTCCAGTCGGGCCTCGATCAGCGGGCACAGCAGTACCGCCTGGGCGACCAGCAGCAGCGCGCGGCGCTGATGGGTCTCATCTACGCCGATGACCCGAACACCGCTGCGGCATTCAGTCGCACCCTTGAGGGGATCGGCAACCAGGGCAAGCTGCTCCAGGAACAGCAAGCCGTGCAGAGCCAGCTCTCAGCTCAGCGCGGCGCAGCCGCGACGGGCTACTCGCAGGCGCTCGGCGGGGCGATGAGCGCGGCAAGCAAGCCGCTCGGGTATTACATCGAACACCGTGGAGCAGGAGCATAACATGGACCCCCTCACCATGGGAATCGGCGCGGGGATGATGGGCGTTGGCACCGCCATGAACCTCTATGGCACGCACCAGCGTGACAAGGCGACCAAGCGGGCGCTCAAGGACTACCAGAACGCGGTCAACGCGAAGGCTGGGGAAGATCGCGCGGCGCTGGGCGAGGAGCAGGGCCTCCTGTACGGGCTGGCTGATGAGCGGCAGCGCGGCATCGGTGGCTACCTCAACCAGCTCTCGATGGCTCAGCGTCCCGGCACCGACGACGGCTTCCGCCAGCGGCAGACCGGCATTCTGTCGGACATCGGGCGGCAGACGCAGGGCATGGACTCCGCGTTCGCCTACGGTGGCCAGCCGCGCATCGACGCGGAGCGCATGCAGGGCGGGATCACCGCCGACCGCAATGCCAAGTTGGCCGAAGCCCTGATGGCCGACTACGAGACGCGCCAGATCGATGAGCGTGAGCGCGGGGCGCAGACCCGCCTGTCGCTCGGTGAGCTGCTGCGCAGCGGTAAGGGGAAGACGATGCAGGAGCGGTTCGCCCTCGCCCGCGCTCTGCGTGACCTCGACTGGCAGAAGAAAACCGCCGCGATGCAGAACAACCTCAACAGCGCCCAGCAGAAGGGCCAGTGGATGAACGTCCTCGGTGGCCTTGGCACCCAGGGCGGCGGCATGGCGATCACCGCTGGGCTGGCCAGCCCAGGCGCTCCTCCGGGTCCGACCGAGACCGGATCATACCTCGCAAACGCATAGGACCTGACCATGGCACTTCGCTTCGACCCTGCTTCTATCCTCGCTCCGGGCGGCGTCATGTCGGGTCTCGATGACCTCGGCTCGGCGGTCATGAACGCGATGAACCGTCGCGCTGAGCGCAAGTACGCCTCCGAGGCGGCTGCGGCCAAAGCGGCAGCCGAGGAGTCACAGTTCGCCCGGGGCCTCGGCTCGCGGGAGAAGATCGCGGCTGAGGGGAACACGGCTGCGATGGAGCGCGTCAAGGCTGAGAACGCTGGCGCGTTCGGGCGCACCGCGCTCACACAGGGCCAGCAGTTCGCCAGCAAGCTGATTGGGGAAGGCAGTGATATTCTCCAGACCGGGATGCGCGTCGTCGGCGGCTGGGGCCGGAAGTCCGGGTCCGTCGATGGCAAGAACGAACTGGCTGCGGTGAAGGAACTCAACGACACCCTCGCGGATGCCGAGCGCATCGCTGTGGCCAAGTACAAGGACTACGTTCCGACCCTCCAGGAAATGTACACCACGACTGGAGCCGCTGCTGTCCAACAGAAGAAAGCCGCCATCGAGCAGGCGCGCAAGCAGGCCGTCGCAGACTACATGGCCCGGGCGGGGTACGCGGCATCACCTGATGGAAAGTACACCCCCCAACGTGCCACACAGATTCCGGTGACACCGGGTCTCAAGGTCGCAGGTGCGATGGGAACGCCCCCGGCTCCCGCTGGTGCTCCGGCTACTGATCCCGCGAAAGCCGAGGCGTGGTCGCGCGCGCAAAAGAACGGCTGGACCCTGGAGCAGTTCGAGGCACGGTGGGCTGCGAAGCAGCAGGGGAAGTGAACCATGCCTGACGACTTCGACGCGCCGCCGGACGACTTCGATCAGCCGCCGGTCGCTACTGAACCCACACCAAAGCCCGCTCCCATCGACGATGGGATGGAGCCGCTGAACGGGTTCACATGGCGCAGTACCACCTCGCCGCGTCCGCGCCCCGGAGAAGACCCGCTCATGTGGGCGCGTGCGCGTGCCCGGCAGCAGCTTCACGACAATCGTCGCCTGTTGAAGCAGTCCCCACTCTCGGGCGATGCCGAGCGAGCGGTCGAGGATGAGCAGGCCGCGTACAATCTCGCAGCGTGGGTCACGGAGAACACGCAGCGGGAGCAAGAGCAGCGTGCGCGCGAGGAAGCGGCCCAGGCGGGTTTCGGCGGTCCGACTGCCCCGGGGCATTTCTCGTCTCACTTCGGTTCGGATCCTGTCGAACACCTGGAGATGGCGCATCAGGCGCTTGGCACGGGGAAGTCCACGAAGGATCAGCAGGGCAAGTGGCTCGCGGCGCTCAAGGGGGCCGTAGGCGCAGGCAAGGCTCCAATGGATCTGCTCGGGGGCCTCATGGGGCCGTCGTCTCCAATCAGCGCCGCATCGCGGGAGAGCGAGCGCGGGATGGCAACGTGGAGCGATCAGTTCGCCCCACCCACGGAAGGCGAGCGGTACGCGGAGATGGGTGGAGCCGTCGTTCCGTCTCTCATCCAGTCCGGCGGTGCCGGTGCGTTCGGTCGCTACGCCGGGCAGAGTCTTCTCACCAAGGCTGGGGTCCTCGGGCGTGGTGAACGTCTCGCCCAGGGGTTGGAGCCGTGGGCGATGCCTGCGGGCGTCGGCGCGTCGTCGATGGCCAACGAGATGTCACGGCTCGGTCAGGGTCCGGGCATCGATATGTTCTCCGAGGAGGGAGCAAAGCTCGCTGGTCAGTCCCTAGCCGAAGCCTTCGCCACTCGTCTCGGTGGGCGCTTCGAGCCGTTCGTGGATCGGTTCACGAAGCCCGGCCTGCGGAGCATTTTCCCGATCCTTGGTGAAGGTGGGGAAGGTGCGCTGGCCAGCGGCTTGCAGACCACGATGACCACGGGGCAGACCCTCGCGGATGTTCCACGGTCCATGGTCGAAGGCGGCTTGTCCGAGATGGCTGGAGCGGGCTTCGCCCGGTCGGCGCAGGCTGGTATCGACCTCACCAACGCGGCGCAGAAGTCCTACCTCAACGCGCTCCGCATCCGGCAGGGCCTCGCTCCACTCCCGTCGTCTGAGGTCGAGGGGTCCGTGGCCCCTGCGCCGGTCAACGAGACAGCGCTTGCCGAGGTGCCTGGGGCGGATGTCTCCAACCAGATCGCAGACCAGCTCGCGGCGTTTGAGCAGGCCCAGGCGCTCGGCGTTCAGGTTCCTGGAAGCCGGTCGATCCTCAACCCGGCCACGCCGGACATGAGCAACGTCCCGGCCCTGCCCCCGACCCAGGCCGATCCCCTGTTCGGCGTCCTGCGGACCCGCAGTGGCAAGGGGGAAGGCGTCGGCGGGAAGCTCATCGAGTCGCAGCTTCCGCAGTCGGTGCTCGCTGCGCGCGAGGCCCAGGCACTCATCGACCAGCAGCCCACGCTCGCCGCTGATGCCCAGGAGCAGGATGTCGCTGCGCTGGCCCAGCAGGAGGCCCCCACGCCGGAGGGCGCGCAGTCCTATGAGCAGGCCATGCAGGAGTCCGTCGCCCGCCAGATGGACCTCGACAACGCTCCGGCCATCGAAGCCCAGCAGGCGGCGCAACGCGCCGCGCTGGCCGAGGAAGTCGCCCAGGATGAGGCCCGGATGCGGGCCGAGGCCGATGCGGCGGACATGGCTCGGCAGCAGGCCGAGATCGAAGCTGCCCGCGCCGAGGAGACCAAGGGCCGCAAGTTCGCGGAGGAGCTGGGGCTGACCAAGGGGAAGGCGGTCAAGCCGCCCCCCACCAGCACCACCCAGCCCGTTGAGATGGGCGTCCCCGCTGGGGAAGGCCCGGTTGACACGGATGTCGAGTCCGCACGCCGGATGGCGTACACGCTCGGGTTGACCCCTGGGAAGGCGGTCAAGCCGCCACCCACCCAGGTCGCCCCCGAGACGGACCCGGACGCCGAACAGGCCCCCGCCGAGGACCCGCTAGACCGGGATCGCCGGATGGCCTACACCATGGGCCTGTCCCTGACGCCACCCAAGGCTGCGCCAAAGCCCAAAGCAGCCCCAAAGACGAAGGGCGAGGCCGCAGCGGCGGCGATGGCCCCGACGCCCGAGATCGCCCAGGAAACGACCCCGGAGGCTGCTCCAGAGGCCGAAGTCCAGGCTCTCAGTCAGGACCTCGCCACGGGGGAGACGGCCCCCGCCGACGAGGCAGCGGCAGTAGAGTCCGAACTGGCTCGTACCTTGGGTTGGGCCGATCCGGCAGCGGACACCCCACCTGTGTCCGAAGCTCCAGCTCCGGCTGTGTCTCCGGCCAAGGCCCCCGCTCCGGCAGTCGAGGAGGCAGGCGTGGCCCGCACGCCGACCACCATCGAGCCGACCAATGGGCCGACGCGCCGGGTCGCCATCGGCAACCGGCAGGACATCGAAGTGTCCGACGCCCAGGACGATCAGGTCACGTTCACCCCCGAGAAGGGGAAGCCGCGCACCTATGGCGTGGGCCAGCTCCCCTCGGGTGAGTGGGTCCAGTGGGGGCATCACAAGGGCGGCGCGTCCCGGCGCGGCGTGCCAGATCGCGTGCTCGATGCCAACGGCAACCCGCTCGACACCTGGGAGGGTGCGCAGAACCGGATGGCCAAGTTCCCGGACAAGGCCGCTGCGCTGGCCGATCTCCAGGAGAAGTTCGGCGCTCCGGCTCCGAGCCTCGAAGCCGAGACGGCTGCCGAGCAGGAGCAGGCGCTCACCGTCGAGAACAACCTGCGTGGTCTGTTCCAGCGGTCGCGCACGCCATGGTCAGACGACCCGGAGGCCCGGCGTGCAGCCATTGAAAGCAGCAAGACGCTCTCGATGGAGCAGGCCCAGGTCATGCTCGACCAGGAAGACACGCTCGCGGGCCTGCGCTCGCGCGTGCAGGAGAAGGGGCAGATCCAGGCCGCGACGGACGAGGCTCCGGTGGTCGAGACCCCGGAGACGCCGCGCGAGCCACGCACGCCGAAGGTCCTCAAAGAGTTCGGCATCGACCCGACCCTCCAGGGCCAGAAGCTCCTCGAAGCTGTCGAGGCGAAGATCGAAGCCGGTGAGATGACGGACGTGGATGCGGACCGGGTTGCCGCTGCAATGGCCGCAGACGCCAAGCCCGGCTCGTTCCTGTCCGGCAACAAGTCCCGGCGCGGCAGCGTCTCGTTCGGTGGCCCACCGAACCCGAACTCCCCTGTCAACAAGGTTCTCAAAGCGATTGAGGATCGGGCGGTCGCGGCGTGGAACACCCCGAAGGGACTGCGCCGGGCGATGGCTGAACTGGACGCGGAACGTGACGCGGCGCGGATGACCACGGATGTCCGCATCTCTGGCGAAGACCTCGCCTCGGCTGCGATGGCGTCGTTCGTCCTTCCGTCGCACCTCGCCAACACCCACACGGAGTTCGCCCCCGTCAAGGACGCGGCGACCGAGCGCACGCGCTCGATCCACGAGGATGTCGCCATCGCCGCACACGGCACCCCGGAGCTGATGGCCCTCCAGGGACCAGAACGCGCGAAGGTCAACGCGGTGCTCGACCAGCAGCGGCGGGACGCGAAGGATTACACCGACGCGGAACTGGCTGAACGCGGACTCAACGACACGGAGATCCAGGCCGTTCACCAGCAGCGTGAGATGGTCAACGCGATCCGTGGGAACATCAAAGATGCTGCGTTCGAGCAGGCCGGGTTCGACCCCATGGACACCGCTGCGTTCAAGCAGAAGGCTGAGGAGATGGAGGCGGCGGGGGACCCGAAGGCCGCGTCCGCGATGGCGCTGGCCGAGGAGCTGGAAGCCATCGATGACATGGCCAAGCCCGGGTACACGCCCTACCGCCGCCCCTCGGGCAAGTATGTGATCTACGCGAAGGACGCGGACGGGAAGACGATCTTCTCGACGCGCACCAAGAGCGCGAAGGAAGCGGTGAAGATCGCTGCCGAGGTGCGGGCCAAGTACGGCAACGCGGAGACTCCTCCGGCCCTGACGATCAGCGAGCAGAACGCTATCGACATGGCCTACCAGTTCGGCTCCACGCCCGCGCAGCTTGAGCGCATCGCCAAGCGGGCAGGCATGTCGGAGCGTGGGCTGGCTGAGCTGATGCAGCGCGTGGCCCCGAAGCTCGCCACCCGTGGAGCGCGCAGCAGCCTGCTGCACAGCGACGACATCCCTGGGTACGACACGGATCATGTGTCGTCGCTCCAGCGCACCTACCTCGCTTCGGTGATGGCGCACCGCAACGCGCAGTTCCAGCGCGTCGTCGATACGCAGATGGAGGCGATGTCGAAGAACGGCAAGAGCCAGCTTGGGGACTACACCAAGAGCTACGCTTCCGAACAGCTCGACCCGGAGAGCAAGTCCGCGAACCTGATCCGGGCCGCGACGTTCTTCGGCACCTCAGCACTCAAGCCCGCGACCCTGCTCACCAACCTGACGCAGCCAGTCCTGTTCCATGCCCCGGAAATGATCGCTCTTGGTGCCTCGCCTGCGGTGTACCTCCGCACCAGCGCGGCGATGCTCAACAACCTGGGCGCGATCCCACGGGCCGCGTTCCACGCCGCCGCACAGAAGAACCTCGCAGCATGGAAGAAGTTCTCTCCCACGGAGGCGATGATTCTCTCCTACGAGAAGCGTGCCCCGGAGTTCGGCAAGATCCTGCGGACGCTCTCGGATCGTGGTGAGCTGGGCGACAACATGATCGAGGCGTTCAGCGAGACGGGCAAGGGCAAGGGCCTTGCCTCCAGGATCGCTGCGGTCGCCTCGTCACCGTTCGCGGAGACGGAGCGCGTGAACCGCATGGCTTCGGCCAAGGTCGCTTACGACCTGTACAACCGGAACAAGAATGACCAGACGTGGTGGGCGAACGCGAAGAAACACGGCTACCGGGGACCGACCGAAGGCCCCAAAGCTGGGCAGACGTTCGTCGAGTTCGCCATCTCCCGCTCGAACTTCGAGTACGGCAAAGCGAACCGCCCACTCATCGGCGCGGGCAAGATCGGTGGCACAAACATCAACATGCCCCCGGTCGGTGCGCTGCTCTACTCGATGAAGCACTTCCAGGTCAGCTCGCTGGGCACCGTGCTGCGGATGATCCGCAATCTGCCCCAGGGTGGGGAAGACCGCAGGGCTGCGATGGCCATGCTCACGGGCCTGCTCGCGGCTGGCGGCATCGCTGGTCTGCCGTTCGTGCAGCAGGGGTACAGCGTGATCCGTGAAATGGTCAACGCCGCAGGCGGGGACCTCAAAGGCTTCAACGAGGAAACCAACACCGCATTCAAGAACATCGAACAGTACACGGGCGAGTTCGGTGCGAACATCCTCAAGGGTGGTGCTGGCCGCGCACTCAAGCAGCCGGAACTGGAGAGCATCGGTCAGCGCACCGGACTCCAGAACATCGTACCCGAAGTGACCTCCTGGCAGCAGATGGTTGGTGTCCCGGCCTCGGCGGTCACGCGACTGGTCAAGGATGTGGCCATCGCCAAGGACATGCTCACTGACAAGGGGTCCGAGGAGGCCAAGCAGATGCGCCCCGCGCAGGCGGTGGCCAACATCATCGACGATCTCGGCCTTCCGGTCGGCGCACTCTACCGTGCCAAGCGGCAGGCTGAGACCGGAGACGTGATCGACCGCAGCGGACGGAAGGTCCACGGCACCACGATCAGCCCAGCCGGGACGGCGCTCGGGTTCCAGGACCCGTCGATGGCGGCGCAGCGTGAGATGCGTGAGTCCCAGCAGGAAGTCGGCAAGGCCAAGCTCGACCTCAAGGCAGGAGTCGTGCGCGATATCATGGAGAGTGCCAGCAGCGGAGACGACACGCTGGCGAACTCGGCCATCGAACGCCTCGTGGCCCACAACAAGAAAGCCGCTGCGGCTGAGAAGTGGGATGACATCATCACTGACAACGAGGTGAAGATGTCCGTGAAGGGTGCGCTCATCGGGCAGCTCGACGGCCCGCTGTCGTTCAAGGCGATCCAGTCGGCTCCGGAACAGAACCGCCCGCGCCTGCTCGAACTGCGCCGCTGGATCGAGAACGAGATCGAGGGCCGGAAAACAGACGAACCCGCCGAGTAGTCGGCGGGTTCAGCGTCACCAGAATGGTGTGACCTTCGGTGGGTCGTTCGCACAGGCGTGAGGCGTGCCTCCGATGGTCACCAACCTCCACCGGGTCCCCTGCATCTCCCACACCAGATCCTTCTCACCGCAGAACTTGCATGTGCCACGTTCGTCTCCGTGGTGTTCCGCTTCCGGGCGTCGGCGTGGGATCTTCGTGCCCGGGTGGTATCCGTATGGGGCGTCAGACATGGCGGGCCAACCACTTGATCCCGAGCGAGAGCGCGTGGCATGCGCAGAGAATCAGGAAGGGGACGACGGCCAGCCCGAGGATCCCGAGGAGGATGCCCCCGAGCAGGAGGAGAAGGTTCACGGGAGCATCCCATAGAGAACCCACATCATAACCAGAGGCGGCATCGGGTAGAGCAGCACCGAGCCGACAGCGCGATTGAGGCCACCTTTCGGGTGGGCCAAAAGCGCGACGAACACACAGAGCGCAGAGAGTAGGCCACAGATTGTGACGAGGATGGTCAGCGCGAGTAGGATCATCGGGGAATCTCCGTCTGTTCGCGGGCGTTCAGCAGATGCACCAGGGCCGCGACCAGCCCTTCGTTTCGTGGAATGTTCTTGTTGTAGGGGGTGCTGGCGTCGATGAGAGCAATGGCAACACCGTCACAATACAACCACGACGGGTTGGTGTGCTTCGCGTGGTACTTCCCGAGCGGCATGGCGCTCAGGTAGATCCGCAGCAGGGCTTCGTCGTAGCGGGAAGCCTTTGCTTCGGCGGCTTCGATCTCGTTGCCCAACTGCCGGATCTCGCTGCCGACGATGATGGCGCGATCATCCTTGCTGCGCTCGCACAATTCACGGGCGAATGGACTCATGGCGTCGGCCCTTTCTCGACGGTCGGCGGTGCAAGCGGTGGAAGCAGGCAACAGGTCGCTAGCCCCTCGCTGCCGGTGATGAGTAGCACGCGCTCGCCGGTCGGCAGCACGATGATCTTGGCATTCATGCCCCAGCCAACGTCGATCTTCTGCTCGACGGTCGGCTTCGTGGTTTGTTGCGCAAACGCCCCGGTGCTAGGCTTGACGATAAAGGGGATGGCGATGGCAGCGATGATCGTCAGGATCGCGCCAATAAGCACCCATTCGATGAGGGTCATTTTCATGGCTTGTCCTTCGCCGCCGCAGCGACGGGCTTCGGAGTGTGTTCGGTGATCCAGGCGTTGAGTATGGCGAGCAGCCGGGTGTGCGCGTCGGCGTTCAGGTTCGCCAGCGCCTCAACCGGGATGTCGAGGATGAATCGCTTCGGGGTGATCGTGTAGTCAATGGTCGGAGGGCAGCGATGGAGGTTGGCCACCATCGCACCTTCGAGTTGGTTTGGCATGGTTGATTCCTTGGGCATGAGAGTGGCGGTGGACAGGGGCACGTCGCGCATCCGATCCACCGGGGCGGGGCCGTAGAATCGCTGGTATTGGTTGCGGCAGGATGCGTGCCACACCTGCCCGCCGCCGACCACCCAGGCAGTATCCCCATCCTCAACCCGCTTGGAGCAGCCAGGGCAGACGTTCATGATTTCTTGCGGAATATGATCTGGGTGCAGGCCACCCCTTTCGGTGGATCGTTCACGAGGACCGACAGGCTGAGATCACACAGCACGCTGCCGTCCTCCTGCACCTTGGTGGTAAGGAAGTGTTGGGTCAGGAATATCGCCAGCTTGTCTGCGATCCGCCCAGCCATCACCGACTGCGGGATGTTGGCCTTGTCCACCATCTCCCGAGCGATGACCCCTTTGATGTTCAGCACAACGACGTTCGAGGTGTAGGTCTTATCGGACACGACGGATCCTCCGGGTAGCAGGCTGGGTCCTTGGGGCAGGGTGCGGGTCGAGAGTTCGACGCGGGTCAGTGACCGCCTCATGGAACGCAAGGTATGACCGTTGTTCTTGCGCTTGCGCTTCCGCTGCCGCGTGCTTCCAGGCTTCTGCGACCGAGACCGCGAGTTCGATGCGGGCGTAGAGCGTAGTCTTGTTGGAGCGGCGAGATACGCCAACCAGAAGGTCGGCGGGGCGTCGATAGTATGCGAGGGCATCGTTGCTCACGGGGTTGGTGCTTTCTGGCGTAGGAGACGCCGGGCGGTGGCGAGTATGTTTCGACTCGCGCGGTTGTCGGACGGGGACACGGCGCATACGAGAAGTCCTCCAACGGGGTGCTTGAAGATGTGGTGCTTGCCAGTTCGGTGCAGAACGAATCCCATGTCTCTGAGCTGGTTCAACGTTTCACGATGGCTTGACATCTTCCACCTCCGGCTCGATGTCGATGAACGCCTCGGGTTCGGTTGGTTGTGGATACCGAGCGGCCAGTTCTGCTAGACTCAGCGGTCGAAGATTACGAACCCCCGCTGGCGATAGATCCTGATTCCGGGCCATGAGTCGTTGACGCATCGCCTCCTGATACCGCTGCTCAATCGTGTTCATCTGCGCCTGGGCTTGAGCCATTGCTCGTAGACGAGCACGATGTTCGTTGTCCCCCTGCAACGCACGAATAGCACGCTGGATGTAGTCGGTTGAGTCCACCACATCTTCGTGGGTTCGAGCAGCCGCGTAGTTGATGGCCCCAGGTGCCGTGTTCGGGAGGGTGTCGGATATGGCCTGCTCGAAGCTCTCGTCCCACCGCATGGGAACACCTTGGAAGGTAGCAACATCATGCGGATTCATGTTCCGGAGCTGATTCTGCGCGGCCCGAAGGGCCTCACGCTCACTCGCGGAACGTCGGCCATCGTCAACACGTTCGTCAATCATGAGGCCAGTGTATGTTCTACCCCGGAGCTGGAAGTTCCCGGGGTCAGGTCGGTGACGTGGCATTAGAAGCTCTCCAGGTAGGTGTGAAGGGGCACCCAGTCTTCGGGGTGCAGGTTGTGGAAGAACAGCATGGCCTCGCACTCGCGGAGGTCTTTCTTCTTCTGGACTGCGCCAGCGATCTTGTGTCGGGTCTTCTCCTCGTAGCCCTTGGTCCAGACGTTCGACGGGGCGACAAGGAACGTCACGGGAGGATGGGCTGCCTCGGCGTGCCGGGCGAGGGTCGCGGCCCACGCGACATTCCAGAGCGCCCACTTGGCGAGCTGGGTCATCGCCGCGTTCGATCCGTGCCCCCGGTTGAACGACACCGGGGACGCGATCTCGAACAGCACGATGTCGTCAGGGCCATAGATGAGGCCCTGACACACGTCCCAGGGGGTAGCTCCCCGCCACGCGAAACCGTTCCGGTTCACCATGAAACTCTCGCGCAGATCGCAGTCTATCGCATAGATCATGCGTCGGAGGGGAACTTGCTGTCCGCGTAGGCTTTCGCCTGCGGGTCGATGGCACGAGGCATGGGCGGCACGACATCTTCGCGCCGGGTCATGACGAGCAGGGCGCAGCGAGACAGGAACTCGCTCCGGTCGATGCCGATGCGCTTGCACGTCCTGTCGAGCGAGGTCAGGAACTCCTGATCGACCGAGACGTTGATGTGTACTTTCATGGGATGAGTCCTGCAAAGTTCATGGTGGGTGGGGCAGAGGTGAGGCCGTGCATCGCCCCCGGAGGGGGGATGGTCTTGTTCTTGCAGATGTTCCTGTACGGGCACCACTCGTCGGAGCAATGATCGCCCATGCGCGGCACCGCATACTTGAACAGGGCCGCGCTCGACAGGTACTTGAGGTACTGCATGACGTGGACCGTCCACTCGGCGTTCTCGGCGGTCTCGAAGTTCACCGGGCAGGGGAGAACCCAATCGCTCCGGCTGGAGACGTAGAGGATCAGCCCGCGCTTGGCCCACACTCCGGTCTTCTGTGCGACCATGATGCGGTAGCCAGTGAGCTGCGCGAGGTGTGCGGCCTTGATCTTGTTCCCAGGTGGCGGACGGCTCGTGGTCTTGAGGTCCACGATGTCGAGGTAGTCCTGAGAAAGAAAGTCGATGTGACCCTGGAGGAACTTGCCCCAGGACCATTCACTCTCTGCCAGCCAGGGCTGACCATCCTGGGTCGCGGGCATGTGGCGGGCGGCGAGCGTGGCACAGGCGCGAATCTGCGTCTCGCACTCCTCCGCGCTGCCATTCCACATCTTCGCCGCGTTCGCCTTCTGCTCCGGCTCCGGCGCGAAGTCCGCAGGCGGACCAGGGAACGCGCAGCGCAGCCCATCCTGGAGATGGAAGTGCGCGCAGGTTCCGAAGTCTGCCTGCGGGCTGGAGGTCTTGTTCGCCGCCACGTCAGCGGCAGCTTCGGACTCCAGCTCGACCAATCCTTCGGCCACCGCACGGTCGAACGCGGCGCGGAAATCGCAGGAGAAGTAGTAGCCGAGGGCTGAGGCGCGGCACCGCCAACGTGGGGCGCGGGGCATATTACTTCACCTTCCCCGAGGCTTCGAGCGCGGCCCGAACGAGGCAGTCCTTCGCTTCGAGCAGTTTGCGGAGGCCCGCCGACTTCTCGGGGCTGTCGGGCAGCGTCTCCTCGTAGTGGCGAGCCACATCACAGATCGGCTTCGACGCCGCCTGCCCCTCAGGTGAGAGGTGTTCGTAGTGGAACCACTTGATGATGGGGGATGGCATATTACTTCCCCTTGACCGAACGAGCGACCGGGACACGGACCTTGCGGGCCTTCCGGCGCTTGATCTTCTCGGTGATGGTGCGGATGCCCGCCTTCACGACGAGCAGCTTGGCGACAGTCAGGCCAGCGGAGGCACGGTCGAGGGCCTTGCCGATGCGCTTGAGGTCGCGGGTGTTGAGGATGACGATATTCATGTTCACCTTTCGGGTGTGGGTGGAGTCGTCTTACACCACTTAGCCCCACGCCGGATTCCCGGCGTGGGGTTCGTGGATCTTCATTCCCTGATGCGATTCTTCCCACTCAATCGTGGTGAAAGGGATTGTGGTCCCTAAAAGAGATCGCGGGGCGCTACCGGGGATCAGACCGTGGAGACTCAGCCGAGGGTCTTGGCCTTGGCCAGCCGCCCGAGGATTTCCTCGGTCAGCTTGCGGTCGTCGCCCATGATCCATTCCTTGAGCAAGGCCTGGACATCGGGCGCGTCGGCCAGCTTGGTGCGCCACGCGGCGTAGGAATCCCACCACGCCTTGCCGCTCTCGTTCATCACCGCCGAGATGTCGAAGGTGTGGATCGACACCTGATTCGGTCCGATGGTTTCGGTGTTGGTCACCGAGCGGATCGAGCAGGGGAACTGCGAGAGCGCCCCGGTGCGCGGATCGACGTGCCGCTTGAGGTTATCGAGCGACCGCTTCCAGGACGAGTAGTGGCTCACCGTCTGGACCACGATCACGTCATCGACCGAGGGCAGATAGACGAGGAGCTGGAGCGTCGGGCGGATGTGCCCAACCCCCGAAGCAGCCATGTTCCACAGGGGCTTGTTGACGCCCTTGGTGAACTGGTACTTCTGGCACGCCTCGGCCAGCAGACGGCTCGCGTCACCGTTCATGCACGGCACGACGACGGACCACGCGGGCTTGTCCGCACCCTCGGGCTGCGCACCTGCCGCCTGCTTCTCCTGGTAGGAGATGGGCCACGCGGTCACCTCGTTGCGGTAGGCCAGGAACACACCCTCGACGGGCTTGCGACCCTGGGGCAGCATGTCCGCGATCTCCTGCGGGGTGCCGGAGAGCGGGACGAACGCGCCGCCAGCGTTGCCACCGGAGACGGTCAGGATCGGGAAGGCCGGGCCACCGCCGAAGTCCTGGACATCAGTCGCGGCGATCAGGCCCGCTGCCATGTTGATCTCGGCACCGAACAGGGACATCGCCCCGTTATTGGTGTCCTTGATGCTGACAGCGGTGGAGGTGGCAGGAGCGGCGGGCGGGGCCGGGACGGATGGTGCCGTGTGGACGACGGTCGCCTCGACGGTGCGGGTCGGCTCGGGGGCCGGAGCAGGGGTGGGGGTGGGGGTGGGGGTGGGGGTGGGGGGAGCAGCGGCGGCAGC
>Ga0210043_1000322_pt1 | contig 50754 bp, 51 predicted proteins | sample CryGeymet201501t_FD_183990 | JGI IMG/M metagenome (GOLD analysis project Ga0210043, IMG submission 183990) | Groundwater microbial communities from Crystal Geyser aquifers in Utah, USA - Crystal Geyser metaG 2015-01t (SPAdes) (version 2) | ecosystem: Environmental > Aquatic > Deep subsurface >... | reverse complement strand
TAATGGCTTTCGCAACAGAGAACGGTTTCGCAATGCGATCTACTTTCACTTGGGTGCTTTGGACCTGTATCCGGCACCCAATCAGGCAGGTTCGACTTGTGCTGCCCACACAACTTCGTGAAGCGCCCTTTTTTTCATCGAGTTCGTTAAATGTTCTTTTTACAAGCGATGGAAAATCAGCAATCGCAATAATCGCCGATTTCAGTTGCCCCAGTCTTTCATCACCATGCAGGGAACGCATAACAAACCAGCCGAAGGTAACGATACAAACAAGGGCTATGGCAATAACAAGAATTAGCAACCATACAGGTACCCGGCTCATCATAAACTTCTCAAACTTCATTCTGGATTTATTGTCCCTTTGTTGGATTTATTTGCGCGCTGGAGAGTACCTTCAGAATAGTATTTGCCACTTCTGTTGTCAGCATTTTGGTCCCCACTTCATTAAAGTGAACCTCATTTCTGTATTGCACTTTAGGCAATTGAGGAAAAACAACCGCATATAAATCATCAACCATCATGCCATTTTCTCCGCCATGCTTTTCGCAGATTCGTTCATAGCTTCTACAACCCCTGGTACAAACCCGATATGGGGAGGTATCAGCTAGTGTGTCCCATTGATCGTCGAACCCTGCCTGACTCCCAAGATCAATCACCAGTAGAATAATGATTGCAGGCAGTTACCGCTATGCACCAGTGCGAGCTGACAACCAGCGACTCGTCGAAGAGCAGGCTATGTTGATTAATTTTCACGACTTTGCTCCCTGTGAAGATCGACTGCTGAATGAGAAAGATACCCAGCCAGATAACGGGTAAAATGTTCGCTAGCCGTATGATTCAAGTGTGTTGCATCGGCAAAGTCGCGCTGTCCGAACTGTGGCATATGCTCTGCCGGAATATAGTAAAAGCCGATCTCGTGCGCCATTCGTTCAAATCTCACTCGGGTCTCGCGCCGGAAGCGTGAGTCGGGATCGTAGCGCTGCATCGCCAGGGGGTTGGTCACCCCCTCAAAGAGATAGAGTTCGATGTGCTGGTGATGCATCGCCTGTGCAAAGCGCTCGAATGAGGCAAAATTGAGATCAACCAATGCGCTGCGGTGAATCGTGTTTTCCAGGCGTCGAATATGGCCGGCAATCGCCGCTCTGGGACCGGTTTGTTCCTCTTCCCCGGCTGCTTTATCCTTTCCCAACACGATGTTTTTTATCAGATCCCTGTCACGCCATAACGGCAGCAGCGAGCTGGTCGTCAGATCGGCCAGTTGTGAGCGGTTGTCCCAGACAGCCCGCTTTTCCATCATCGTCGCAAGCTGCCCAACGCCCACCAGTGTCGACGTATAGCGCAGCCGGTTTACAGGTAATCTGTCCTCACGAAACGTATCGAATTCGGAGAGCCAGCACACCACAATATCCGGTTTTTCCTTCAGCAGTTCCGGCACAGACATCTGATACTGCAGGATACCGAAACCGGGGGCCGTAAAGCGATTGATCTTCGCCTTCGGCAACAGCTTTCCCAAATCCAGCGAATTAACAGCCTCGCTGATCTGGCTGGAACCAATCAGGGTGATGTTTTTCCGCCCGTCACCTGCACGACTGTGGAGTACCATCCATTTCCAGTCCGTGACAGCAGTCGGACCGGCACTGGTCGCCAGCGCATACAACATCAACTGTGGCCGCTGCAGACCCGACAGCGCACAAATCGCTATCACAATGAGAAGAGCAATGATTGCACAACCCGGCCATTTGCGACCACTGCGATGTTTGCCCGCCATCATTAGCTTAGCCATCTAAAACTGGAAATAGATGAATGGCTTGTCACCAAAGCTCCCCAGACCGACAAGCATCAGGGACAGCACGGAATAGGCCGCAACCCGCGAAACTGGGGAGAGTCCCATGATAATATTCATGTTACCCGACATAGCCTGAAGCAGTTGCACCAGCAGCAACGGCGCCAGAAGAATGCAGAGCTGCCAGAGCCAGGTCATTGAGCGATCTGTGAACTGCAGCGGCTCACCAAATAGCATCAGCATCTGCACTAGCTGGCTCATCGAATCGCTGCGAAAAATCAACCAGCCGAGACATATCAGGTGAAAAAACAGTACGATCCTCAGCGCCGTCCAGCCTCGTTCACCCAGCAGCGCCGTAGCGGAGACAGGCCAGCGAACACAGCTTACCTGCTTGTGCAGCACCAGCAGCATACCATGATAGCCTCCCCAAAAAATATAGGTCCAGGCGGCCCCGTGCCAGAGGCCACCGAGCAACATGGTCAGCATCAGGTTGATGCAGGTGCGACGCCTTCCTTTCCGGCTTCCCCCCAGCGGGATATAAAGGTAGTCCCGTAGCCAGGTGGAGAGACTAATATGCCACCGATGCCAGAATTCGGAAGAGTTTTTCGCAAAGTAAGGCAAACGGAAATTGAGCATCAACTCGTATCCCATCATCTTGGCAATACCGCGGGCAATATCCGTATAACCGGAAAAATCACAGTATATCTGGAATGCGAAGGCATAGAGAGCGATCAATAACTCCCCGTTCGTAAGGCTCGGGTCGTTGAACGCCCTGTCCACAATTACTGCCAGATTATCTGCAATAACAACCTTCTTAAACAGCCCCCAGAAGACCAGCCAGCAACCCTCATAAAATTGATCCAGTGAAAACACCGGCTTTTTAAGCATTTGAGGTAACAGGTTCTTCGCCCGTTCGATCGGTCCTGCCACAAGCTGAGGAAAGAAGGCAACGAAGAGTGCAAAGTCAGCAATTTTGCGCGCCGGTTTCACTTCTCCACGATAAACATCGATGCTGTAACTAAGCGTCTGGAATGTGTAAAAACTGATTCCCACCGGCAGTATAATATCCAGATGCCAGGTCGCAGGAGAAAAGCCCAGTGAGGCCAGCGCCTCATGCGCTGAATCTATAAAGAAATTGAAATATTTAAAGAAGCCCAGAATCGTCAGGTTCACAACTACGCTTATGCTGACAAGTAACTTCCGGCGTCGATTATCGCTGCTATCGGCAATGGCCTGCCCGCAATAAAAGTCGACAACCGTGGAGAGCAGAATCAGGGATAAAAAGCGCCAGTCCCAGCATGCATAAAAGAAGTAACTGGCTGTGAGCAGAAACAGGTTTCTCGGCTTGTGAGGCAGGAGCCACTGCAATAGTAAAACAGGAATAAAAAAGAGCAGAAAATCGAATGAATTAAATAGCATGAGTTATTGGTAACATTTTACTCATGGTGGGAGGAGGCCCTGCTGACAAACGCTCTTACGAGCGGTACTCTGTTCAATAATGCGGTCTCTTCCCGTCCAAGCCTGTTGGTAAATACCATAACCCAGACAATCGCAATCAAACCGCCCACGTAGAGAGCAACAGCGGCAGGCCCCATGTACCAGCGTGAGCTGATGACCAGCGGTTCAATGATCCGCTCCAGGCCGTAACAGATCAGGCAGATGAACAACGCCGGCCAGAAGATACCTGCCAGATAACGCAGCGTATCTATCAGCCTGCGCCCCTGCAGCTGGTGGAATTTATTCATATAGGCAATACCGGTAGCGGAAATAGCCAGTGCCGTCCCGGCAGCAGCCCCCTCCTTGCCCCACTGCTGAATCAGGATCAGGCTGAATGTCACATTCATCGTAATCGAAACCAGTGCAAAACGGGCATCAATCACCGTTTTGCCCATGGCCTGAATAAAATTCGACACCGGCATAGCCAGCACACTGATAGCAATACCACAGGCCAGCAGCATGAAAACCCAGCGTCCGTGATAGCCGATCTGACCAACCCAGGCAAAGAGGAAGATCGGCGAGACCGCCAGCGGCAATAACAGGAACAGTACCGCCGCCATGCCCGAGGCACGGGTCATGGCCATGTAGTCCCCCCATATCTCGGCACCACGAGCCAGTTTTTCCGTAGCCGTCGGCAACAGCGTTGTGATGGCCGTAAACGGCAGGCTGCGCAGTGCCTGACCCGCACGACTGGCGACTTCATAATGCGCTACTTCTGACAATCCTGCAAAACCGGCAATAATCATTTTGTCGAACTGGAAGTGGACAAAATACATCAGCTCATTGAACTGTAGGTTAAAACCGTGACTGAGCAGCGTCGTAATGGTTTTCCAGCGCAGGAAGTGCGGCGAGAAGTGCCATGGCTGCTCCCTTCTCGCCCAGATCAGAGAAACGGTAATGACCAGCAGCTGTGCCCCCCAATAGGCGATCAGCACCAGATCTAGCCGTTGTGTCGTCAGTGCCGCTACCCAGGCGATAATGTTCGAGGCTATCGACTGTACCATCGAAATACCTGCAACCGCCTGAAAACGTCTGGCGGCGAAAAAGGTATTCAGGCCGATGCGCAGCAACGAGCTGAGCCCGACTGCAACATAGACAAAGAGGATCAAGCCGCCGGCTGACAGCAGTGCGGTATCCGGCAGGTTGAGCCATGCGGCAAGTGGCGAGGCAAAGACAAACAACAGGATGCCCGCACTGGTAAAGCTGATCACCAGTAGTGCCGTGGCGTTGCTGATGATACTACTGACACCGTCGTTATCTGAATCGTCTGATTCTGCCAGAAATTTCACAACCGTTGGGGTCATGCCCATTTCCAGCGTGTAAAAGGCGAGGCTGCCGCCAAGCAGCACCGCCCATGCAGCGAAATTGTCCATACCAAGCTGGCTGAGCAGTACCGGGATACCGGCCAGCCCGATAACGATGCTGAAAACACGCGCAGCCATCATCAGCAGGGCCGAGTCCAAATGTGATCGAATCATCTCTCTCCCGAGTCCGTTATCGCCAGACTGCGCGCCAACAAAATACCAAGAACCATATTCACAGGGAACATTTCTGTCAGATTAGTTGTGAGACTGGCTACAGCAGCAATCATATATACTGGTGCAGCCCGTCGATCGCGCATTGCAGCGTAGCCCAGTAAAAAATAAAAAAGAACCAGACCAGTGATACCGAGCTGAGCCAGCAGAGCCATCGGCATCGCATCCGCGATAAAAATCGTGGCGTGGGAAAACCCGGGGGCCTGATTAGATTGCCAATTCATCATCAGGTTTGCTGCTGTATTCGTTCCAGCTCCCAGCCCCTGGCCGAAGAAAAGTGTAAACAAACTGTTCTGCTCCAGATACTGCTGTATGGGTAATATACGCCCCCACAGCGAATCCATAATATTCCAGCGGCCACTGATTTCGGGTAGAAAGATGATTATCACTGCACATAACAATACAGCAACGATCCTGAATGCTGCTCGGTAGTGCTGGGGAATAACCCGGTACAATGACAGTGCAATAAGCATGAATAACAAAAGAATAGCCATCGCCGAGGCGCTAAAAAAAACCAACGTGGTTGCGATTACAACTGCGTGCCAGTGCCAGCGACTTGTGCCAGAAAAAATCAGATAGAATGACAGCATGATTACAGCCGAAATACCCATACTGCTCGGCTGTAGCAAAGTTCCTACAATGCGGTCACCAGTCAAGCCACCAAAGAATTTAGCGCCGAACATATGTAAACCGGTAGTGAGCTCAATAGGAGCAAGCGCGAACTGGATTACCAGAAACAACAAAAGCACCTGTGACAGGAATCTGAAATAAACATCACGAACACACCAGTGCGCAACCAATGCAACAATAAGCAGCGAGAAAAATCGCAGCCCGGCCAGAGGCATAAGGGGGCCAAACCGGATTGCAGAATAAATTGATGAAACGGCAACAAGCAACAGAAACAGCTGCAGCGGCCATGGAGGGAATGAAAAAACGCGTGACTTGTAGCGAACCAATAGTATGAGTGAAACCGAAATAAACAGTAACAGCCAGATATCCTTGGCCAGTTTCAGCAGCACCTCGCCGCCTTCGCTGGCATAGAAGCGTGATATCATGACTCGAAGCTGTTCGTTTTCTGCTGGCGTGCGCTGGTAGAACGGATTGGGGCCTAGAAATTCCACATACTCCTGATACATCTGCGGCTCAATCCAGCCTACCCGCTTAAGCCAGAACGCCCCGCCATTGAGCACCGCTGCAGCAATCATCAGCGCAAGCAGCAACCTTACAAGTCTCAGTCGTGCAGAGGCATCAAAACCTGTATGAGCATCACTGCCGCTTATACTACGATCACACACCCGCTATGACTCAGGCGATGTCATAATAGTCACGGTACCACTGGACAAAGCGCTTCACACCCTCCGGCACACTCATTGCTGGACGATAACCGACATCCTTTGCCAGCTGTTCGACATCGGCCCAGGTTGCCGGCACATCACCGGCCTGCAACGGCAGGAAGTTCTTCTCTGCTGTCATACCCAGCGCCTCTTCCAGCGCCTCAATATACGCCATCAACCCTACCGGAGCGCTGTTGCCAATATTGTACACCCGCCACGGCGCCCTGCTGCTGCAGGGATCAGGGTGCGCACCATCCCACTGCGGATTCCCTTCGGCCTGTTGGTCCAGTACGCGGACAACCCCCTCCACAATATCATCGATATAGGTAAAGTCGCGCTGCATATCGCCGTAGTTGAACACATCAATCGGCTTGCCTTCCATGATCGCCTTTGTAAACAGGAACAGGGCCATATCCGGCCGGCCCCATGGCCCGTAAACGGTAAAAAAGCGCAGGCCGGTTGTTGGCAGGCCGTAGAGATGGCTGTAGGTATGCGCCATCAGCTCATTGGCCTTCTTTGTCGCGGCATAGAGTGAGATCGGGTGATCGACATTATCGTGTACGGAAAATGGCATGCTTTCATTGGCACCGTATACCGATGAAGATGAGGCATAGACAAGGTGTTTCACACCGGTATGCCGACACCCTTCGAGGATATTGGTGAAGCCGACGATATTGCTGTCGATATAGGCATGTGGATTCTTCAGCGAGTAGCGCACACCGGCCTGTGCCGCCAGATTCACCACCGCATCAAACGAGGCCTCGGCAAAGAGGCTCTCCATTCCCGCCCTGTCGGCCAGCTCCATTTTGATAAAACTGAAACCGTCATGGTCGACCAACTCAGCCAGCCGCGCCTCTTTCAGGCTGACATCATAGTAGTCATTCATATTATCCAGCCCGACTACCGTATCACCACGCTGCAGCAGCCTTTTGGCCAGATGCATGCCGATAAAGCCGGCAGCACCGGTAATCAGCACCTTGCGCGGCTTGACGTCGGCTTCGCCATCAGGTGAATTGTGCAACAAGAGAGTATCCTCTGGGGGATTCACCATTTGAGTTGTGCTAGTCATTGGCTGCGTTCCCCATTGCCATTCCGGTTCTGTCCCGCAACAGTCGTGCAGGCACGCCTGCAACCACACTGTTTGCAGCGACATTGCGCGTCACTACGGCACCGGCACCGATGACCGCTCCGCGGCCGATATTGACCCCGGGCAGAATTACCGCGCGCGCACCTATCCAGACATCATCACCAATGCATACCGGGGCGGATGAGCAGCCCTGGGCATCAATCAATAGTCCGGCTTTAATATTGTGTGAGTGGTCGGTAATAAAAACACCCGGCGCAATCAGCACATGATCACCAATGGTCACCTGCTCACTGACATCAATTTCAACACCCCTGCCGATAAAGCTGTATGCACCAATACGAAGTCGGGCTTCCTGACTCACCAGTTTCAACCATACATCCGCTTCCAGTTGTGTCCGGCCACCGATCCTGACCCCGTGCGGATAATCAATTCTCACACCCGCTCCAACCAGTCCCTTGTGCAGACCCGAGCAGCCCAGACCTCTGAACAACCAGGCGCGCAATCGCGCTGTTGCGATACGGCCGAAATCCACGATCTTGCCGATCATCCTGCCACCCTCTGCCGCTGCTTCCGCTCAATCAGTTTCTGATAAAATGCTACAGTTTCAGATGCAACCCGCCCCCATGAATAGTGCATGGCACTCTCTCTGGCCGATGCACCCATGCGGCAGGCCCTATCTTCATTGGAGCAGAGCTCAGCGATAGCTGATTCAAGCTGGCTGGCACTGCCGGTCTCAAACAGTAACCCGTTTCGCCCGCTGTCAATCAGATCCCGCATGCCGCCCGTATCCGATGCAATCACGCACAGCCCTCTGGCCATCGCCTCCAGCGGTGCCTTGCCGAAGCCCTCAAACAGGGAGGGAAACAGGAAAACGCCATGCGTATCGTACAGCGCCATCAGTGCATCCTGCGGCAGCGGCTGGATTCGGGTTATCTGCTGCTTTGCTGCAGGCGAGAAGAGTGATTCGGCCTCGGCCCAGTCCTGATCGGAGCAGACCCAGGTCAGGTTCAGCTCAGCGTCTCTCTCCGCCAGACGGTTCCAGGCCTGGGCTAGAATATGAACCCCTTTCCACAGCCTGGCAGGCCCAACCATCAACAGCCGCCTGGATCTCCCGGCATGCATGGCTTTCGGCTCTTGCAAATAACTATCGGGGGCTGCCTGCGCAATGCAGGCGACTTGCTCTGCCGGAACGGCAAAGCGGTTGATGAGAAAGTCGCGATCTTCCGTACAACTGATAATATGGCCGTCGGCATAGCGTGCAGCCAGCCTGCACGAACGTGCAATACCGGCATCAATCAGGTATCCGGGCAGTGAACGGGGAAAGCGGCGTTGCTCAACACCCAGCTTTTTTGACCAGTGTGCAAGTGTCTCAATCGCCCTGAGCTCAAAACCATGGCTGCGGCAAACAAAAACAGCGCGGCCTTCACGTTTCTGGTGGCCGCGTGCGGCAAGGTATGCGGCCGACTGGTTGGCATGCACGACATCATAATCACACTCCTTCATGCACGCTGCAATCGCGCTGCGGTAGGCCCGCGGCTGCTCCAGCAGGTAGTGAAGGTTTCCATGCGTGATTCTGTGCGACAGATCGGATGACCAGAGGGTATCCACCTCATGGCCCGCTGCCCTTAGTGCCCGGATGGTCTGATACTCCGTGCCGGCGGCACCCGAATCCGGATCTGGTGGTACATCCGCCACAAATAGAATTTTCACTGATTCCTGACCTGTCCAAGCATATAAGCAAACATTAGGTCAAAACTCACTCTTGGACTTTCCGGAGCCCAACAATCGTTACAATTGTGCCTCATGGATTTATCCCTGACTCCTTATAGTTTCCAGGGCAGCATGCAATTGTTCTTGCCTTGATACAGGCACTGCAAGCACATTTGTCAGACTATTTACAACGCCAGCCTTCACCGGATAGCCACAAGCGATACCACGAATATCATAAAAATCATGATACCCAAACTGTTCGAGGAGGTGGTAGATTTCACTCTGCCCATGACCTGCCGTTTCCTGGCCTGCCGGACTCATTTCAAACCAGATAAATGGCTGCAGTTTTTTGAGACTTTTTTCTCCACCCTGAAAAACATCCAACTCAAATCCTTCCACATCAATCTTGATAAGATCCATTCGACCAATGCCCATCTCCTCTACGACTGTATCCAAAAGATCAACTTTCACAGTAATTTCATGAGCGACCGTGTCTGTTGACTTCACATGCAGCTCAATAAGTGAAGCAACACCGGATGACTCTCTGGGCAGATAGAGGGTTTTACTTTCTTCTTTTGCTCCCAGTGCAATATTATGAATGTTTAAGGAAGAAAAATGATTAAGCTTTTTACTTAATTCTATCGCATGAGCAAGTCTCGGTTGAGGTTCAAAGGCATGAACGACAGCCTCATCGCCACCTTGGGAAGCGGCAAGCAGGGAAAACACACCGTGATTCGCACCTACATCAAAAAAAACACCTCGCTCAGGCATCAACATTTGCACTAACTTAGATTCCGAACTAGCTCCTGAGAGCAGAGGCAATGTATGATTGATCACCTCAAAATCAAGCAGATCGAGAGTAATGAGAAAGCGATTCCCCTGCCATGGCAGGGACACGAAATTATCACCTGCAAGCGGAAATCGACGATACCACATTCTGATAAGAGAGAATATAAAGCTACCACCCAGACTGTAACCGTTTTTCCGTTTCAACCCATATTTAACCCACGATGCATATAACCGAAAGGGCAAAGGCAGCAGGCTGACCTCATCCATTTCATACCAGTTCGGTAAATCGCCAGTTTTGCGGAGAATACCTTCGTTGTCTGTACTCATCGTTGATTCATCCTCATTCATATAACCTGCATAGCGTAAAACAGCCGGATAAAACAAATATAATCATTTCTCTTCTGCATGGGTTGGCCAGACAACCGCCTTCAGAAGTGATGCCCATGCCCTCACATGCCATGGGTGATTACGCACCGCCATCTGTAAGTACTTCCTTGCCCTGCTGTCACCTTTTGCCAACAAACAGCGACCAATAAAATATGCAGTTGAAGCATCAGATTTAGGAGATGTTGGAAACTTTCCATTTGTTCTTAGTTGTGAAGCTTCCCGTAGAAATGGAGTCTCATCTTCATCTTTCAGTCTGGCATTGTGACAAGCATGCGCAAGCCTGTCGTATTCAGCCTGAAGAGCCCCTTTCGAACCGCTGATGCTGGAGAATGACACCTTAAACCTATACAAACTCTTCTGAACATACCCCAGTTGGCCTATGTGCCCCAAACGCATCCACAGGTCGATATCCTGAGCAAAATAAAAGGCCTCTCGATAGCCACCACTGGCTTCATACGAGCTCTTTCTCAACATCACACTACCATGGGCAGCCGGCCCCTGCTTTTCGTATAGCAGCTTTTGCGTAGCCGGCCCGGGTTCATCTACTCTTTTATTTACGAACAACAGCTCTCCCTCAGGGCCGACCCATTCAGCCCAGGAAGAGACAAATCCAAGTTCCGGATTTTGGCGCAACATGGCCGCCTGCAGACTCAACCGACCGGGCAGGGAGATATCATCGGAGTCCTGGCGGGCGATAAATTCGCCGCGCGCTTCGCTGCAGCCGCGCACGAGTGCTCGCGTCAAGCCGGTATTTTGCTGGTGAATCACTCGTACGCGGCTGTCGCGCGCGGCAAATGCGTCAAGCATGTCCGCGGAGCAATCCGTTGAACCGTCATTAACGATAATAAATTCAAAGTCAGCATCACACTGGGCCAGAATACTTTCAACCGCCTCGGCCAGCTCCTTTTCCCCGTTGTATACGCCCATCACCACTGAAATTTCCGGTATACGCTTCATCCGTTATCGCTCCATGACAGTGTTCGGGTTTTCTCACTGGGGCTGCGTTTCAGCAGCAGCTCCAGCATGCTGGTGATTCTGCCGGCCATGCGCCAGCCAAGCAGCCGGGCCATCAAACCGTACAGGCGAAGCGTCCTGTCCGGATACCCGGAGGCCCGCACCGCAATAGCGAAACAGGATGCTGCTTCAGCGGCAAGCCCTGCGACACCCGCCCTGCGTGCCTCCAGAAAGGCCCAGCGGGAGAAATGCTTCATCTCGGGGCAATCGATCTTCACTCCTGCCTTCATCGCGCCTGCATAGAGCGATGCCACCAGCCGCGCCATGTCGCGACAGTGCGTAAATGTAGAGGAGCTATCGGTGATCCGGTCGGCACTGTGCTGGCGGGTATCGGAGAGGAACTGCGGGCAGTGCACCAGTTTTACCCCAAGGGCCGCGATACGCGCCTCATACTCCCAGTCCTCGGACATGCGCATAGCGCTCCACGGGCCAGCCTCATCGCAGACCGAACTACGGTAAAGCGGTGTATGGGTATTCCACCAGCGATCGACCAGCAGAGCCGGAAACAATGTATCGAATGTCCGGTCCGTCCACTTGTACGGCGCCTTCAAAATATTGCCATCAATGTCGGTCAGGCGGGTATAACCGTAGGCGATGCCGCATTCGGGATGCTCCCTCAGGGCCGCGACCTGCACGCTGAATTTTTCTGGCAGTAGCAGGTCATCGCTGTCGAGGTACTGGATAAATTCACCCCGTGCGACGAGCCGCCCGGCCTCGCGAGCCAGACCCGCACCACCATTATCGATATGCACGACACTGATCTCATCCGGGTGGTCACTGGCCATTTGATCAGCCTCCGCCCCGGTAGCATCGGTCGAGCCGTCATCTACGATAATGATCTCAATCGGCCTGTAGCTCTGCGCAAGCACCGACCCGACCGCCTGCCGCAGCATGTCAATCCTGTTATAAACAGGGATAATCGTTGAAACGAGACCTGAAATTACCATAGCAGCGGGCTTATTTACTGCTCGACTCTTTTGAACAGCAGATCACACTCAGAGAGCCACTCCTCTCCAAGCGTGGTTGTCTTGATATCCAGTAATTTGAAGCCTCTCTCGGTTAAAAACGTGAACACATCCCGGAAGTCGGGCGTGTCCTTATAAACCGAATGAATACTGGTTTCCACATAGATATATTCGATATTTTCGACATACTGGCCAAGCCCTTTAAGCACCTCTATCTCAAAACCCTGAACATCCAGTTTCATGACCTTGATATCGGTAATATTATTTGCCTGAATATAATCAGCCAGCGTGATAACATCGACCATCTCACTGCTATTGAAGTCGATCTCATCGTTCAACTTCCAGTTTTCATCAAGCTGGCAGAACGAATTGGGTTTGTGGAACGCTGCCTCATGCAACTCCAGACTGCCTTTCTCTGAGCCTACAGCCGCATTGACCAGCGTAACACGCTCATCAGCAGAGAGTGCCGGCGTCAGGATTTCTCGAAAAACGGACGTGGTTGGCTCAAAACAGTGCACTTCAGCCGTCGGGTTATACTCCAACCAACACTGGGCAAACCAGCCTTCGCACGCACCTACATCAAAAACAACATGTTTATCTGGGACGGTGCCGACCTTCCGTAACGGGTAATAATCGTCATTCAACCATCGGGGCATTCCAAGTAGATCTTTGATCTTTCGCCTGACCGGAGAGGGTAGTAGTGCCCTCAATATTTGTCTCACTGGCATGGTTCTCCGCCCCTTCATATCTTGTTCATTCTAGCGTTCACACTTGAGCCTTTTTACTGTTATGACTGGTTACGACAATAGAACTCATTGCACCCGATCATATGGAAACGGTGGTAGCCCTGCGATTCCATATAGCGGGAAACGGGATAGTCCGAGTGGCCTGTGTTGTTTTCCAGCACAACCACCTTTGGTGCGAAACGGACAAGGTCGAACCCTTTGAGTACATCCAACTCACCGCCTTCAACATCAATGGTGACAAAGTCGATCCGCTTAGGCGCCAGTTCATCCAGAATAGAGTCCATGGTTCTGAACGGAACCTCGACTTTACTGATGCTTTTGCCTGCCCTTGTACAGCGTTCAATATCGGCATCATCGGGATTCACGAAGGAGAGCATTTCATCACCTTCATCACCCGAAACGGTATGAAAAACGATCCGCTCTGCCTGCCCCGGTGCTCCGACTGCCGTGTGCACCACCGTGCTTCCCGGTCGATTCTTCCGGCACAGTTCAGCCACATCCGGGTTTGCCTCAACCAGCAACCCCTTCCAGCCAATCGATTCAAATGCAAAGGTGTTGCTCAATGAAACACCATCGTGGGCCCCGATTTCGATAAAATAGCCCTCGGCTTTACGGCCAAAGTAGTTCCATAGGAAAATATCCTCGCCATGCTGAGCGTGAAAGGGCACCCTGCCATCCCTTTTCATGATAAGCCCGGCTAACTCACCATAGGTTTCACGATACTCCTGAATGTGTTGTAACTGCAGGTTATTCAGCTCCTTCTTTAACTGTTCATGGGCCTGCCAGAGCCCCCGTATCGCTTGTCGAAAACGAAATGCCAGTAACGTGATAGCAGTAGCAAGTGTAATAAAAACCAGGGTTGTAATCATGTCATATCCTTTTGTTATGTTTCTGAATCATTTCAATCAGCTCATGTGCAACAGTCGTCGAATCGACGAGTGTACTCTACCTCTGGGCTTAACCGGCGGAAGGTCATCCAGTGGCATATCTTTGACAAGTGATTCTGTTAAACGTGTATATATCCCTGTCAGCGTGTGCCACTCATGCTTAATCGCAATATCCCTGTTTTTTCTGACAAAGGGGAGCAACTCCCGATACCGCTCCATGCTGAGACCGCGCAGTATATCTGCAAGCTCATCCAGAGATGAAAACAGAATCATGCCACGCTTATCAAACAGCTCTGTGATGGCAGGACAGCCCCAGTAGATAGGCACCGTATCGGTCAGCAGGCAATCAATCAGCTTTTCGCTGAAATAGAAGTCTTCCTGCACATTCTCCATCGCGATGGAGAATGCATACTTGCCCAACCCGTCCAGCTTGCTGTCGATGGGATTGATGCCTTTGCCGTAACAATCCACCTGCGCAAGCCCCATACAGATCCGGGCCACATCCATGCGCAGCGAATAGCCATGTGCCGCGTTATGATCAATACTGCCGAGAAAAGAGACCAGACTGGTTTTATCAAATTGCTGCCCTTCCCATGCACCTTCCAGCCAGCTGGTGCCGTAATAGAGCAAGCCATAAGGCTCGCCTGACTCAATCAATGTTTTTCTGAGTGTATAGGTTTTCCTGAACAGCGGCCGCAGTTGCTCTGCATGTTCAAACACCATTGAGATCGGACTTTCCAGCATCAGGCAGATGCGGCGCTGATGCGGGTACTTCGCAACATCTTTAGCCAGTGCCGCATTATCCAGATAGAGCGCCAGTGAGAATGCCCTGCCTGCCTTCTTTTCAGGGCTGAAAATAAAGCAGTAGTCACGTCCCTGATGTGAAACGCGTATCTCATCGACAAACGACTTGCCGTAGCAGTCGATCAGGATATCACTGCTCATCCGGAAACTCCCGGCTGGGGCCGGTTGGGACCGTCCGGCAAGCCAGATTTCATACTGCTCAATAAAGCAATGCGCTCAACAACTGGCATGTTCATTTTTGCTACAGAGAAGGCTTCCCGCTCTACCATGCCGCTGTGCTTCTCCTTCTGCGCCGGGTGCCAGAGATGCACAAAGGGCATGAAGCCGCCCGGATAGAAATTCAGCGTCTCTGCCCGCTGCAGTATCTCGTCATCCTCTCCGCCCCAGCCGTAAAAGGATTCATCGTGACCGCCGATACGCCAGTAGGCATCTTTGTTCATCACCAGTGAAATACCACGACAATTCTGCCGCACCTCGGCGATCCGCCGGACAGCGGCCAGTGAGCGCTCTGCCTGTATCAACTCGGAGGTCACCTGATCGGGATAAAATACCAGCCGCGGGATTCGTGCTGCCTGAAAACCCCTGACTGCCAGCTCGCAAACGCTGGCTGCATAACCGACAGGAGCCAGCATATCGCCATCGTGGAAAATCAAGGTATCTGCACGTGCATGACGCGCACCGACATTCATCGCCCAGGATTTATTGAACGGCATATCGGCCGATGTCGAGCGCGCGTGGATATGTTGAACCCCCGGCAGGCTCTCATCACCGAGCAGCCGCTCCCAACTCTGTTCCACGAGAATAATCTCGCAGCTCACACCCTGCTGTTCCTTTAATGTGGCAAGGCATGCCTGTAGCTGCGGCAATCGTGCCGTACCGCGAAAAGCGATAATAATGCTGACATCGGGCTCGGCCGAAACCGCTGCGCTGTCATCGGAAAATGCAATCGGCCACTGCGCCAGACAGTGTTTCAGCAGCCTCGCCCCTGTTTCGGGAAACATGCGGCATACGGTCAACATGGAGGTATCCCGCCAGTTGCATACCCTGCTGCGCCCGCCATCGACAACTGCAATCGACTCATGCCGGTTATGCAGATCGAGCCAGGAGAAGCCCGGCACGTTGAGCGCCAGTTCCGTTCGCCAGCGCTCATGCACCCAGCAGCCCAGCCGTTGCTTCAGCGACGGTTGGTTCAAGCCCGTTCGCCTATTTTTACAGCCGGCACACCGGCCATGATGTCATAGGCGGGCACATCCTTCGTCACTACGGCATTGGCACCGATCACAGCCCCCGTGCCGATACTCACGCCCGGCATCACCGTAACACCAGCCCCCAGCCATACATCATCGCCAATCACGATGCCCAGACGCGACCTGTCCGGCCCCTGCTCGAGTATCGGGTGATCCCGCCCGATTCTATGATTCGATCCGACCAATGTGCAAAACTGCGAGATCAGGCAGTGGTTACCGATACGGATATCGCCATCGCCGCAGGCACGCAGATTGTTGTATTGCCCTATCCATGTCCCGTCTCCGATTGAGATGCGCCCATATCCATTGCTCTCGTCACCGAAGGCCAGCACCGTGCCGCTGCACAGCGAGGCGTGCTCGCCGAGGTGCAGACGCTCCGGCTGATAAGCGGTGATCACCAGCCCGTCGGCCAGCTTTGCCGTCGGATAGGCCTTGCGAATGCCGCCGAGCTCAAGCAGCTCCAGCCGCTTCTCGCCCAGAAAGCGCAGAGTTTCCGGATACCGCAGTAGGGCTATAGCACGTAAAAAGTTGCCTATATGAGAGATAACCATTACCTGCTCACCTTTATAGGCGGTAACACAATTAAACCAGTCATTTATTCAGCAGTTTATTTTGTAACTGCATCTTTCCGCATCCAGAATGAACCCCCGGTATTTTTCAGGAACATCGGCATATGTTTCTGCAAGTACTGTTCAAATTTATAACCGGCAAAACTGTTGAAGAGCAGAACCTCAAAGGAGCTGTTATATTGGAGAAAGGCTCTGAGCAAATAATCCTCATTCCATGTTCGATGTCCCATAACCCACTCTTTCGGATATTCGAATGGCCAGAAAATATCATGAATATGAACAATAACACCCGGCTTAAGTACGGGCAGCACCTCAAAAAACAGATAGTTTACGTCACTGCCAATCTTGGATACATGAGAGGAGTCGATAAATAATATATCGTCTTTTTCAAGCGCCTCAAATTCAGCCAGGCTTACATTTTGCACTCTGTCTTCAATGATTCTGCATCGCTTATGATCCTCATCTGCAAGCACTGAATATAAACGTTCAGGGTAAGGGTCGATAAATGTGAAGGCGATGTTCTTGCCAAGAAACTTTTCATCCGTATCCAACATCAGGGCTGAAGAAAATCCGGAGCCGACTTCAATGACCCGTTTAGGCTTAATATGCCTGAGTATGGAGTATAGGGATAATGCATCGGCTTCAGCAAAATAGTCGTTTTTTAGGTGGAATCGAAAATCACCTTTAGCTTCTTCCGTCCAGAGAAAATCTGTATAAAACGCCTCAAAACAGTTCAACAGCTCCTTCTGTCCATGCTCATTGAGATTAATACTGGCACTGACATCGATATCCGGGCGAAACAGGTCAGCCGCGTTCATTTCCACTTCTGCCAAATCCGGGAGCGCCGAGTAGAAGTGACCGCGAGGAAACTCTTCATGAGTGATAGTCTTCATATACTCATCATGAGCAACCGCTTTCGTATAATGAGCCCTGAGCCTGGAATCAAGACGATTCACCCCCGGGATATTTCTTAGTATTTTCTTTAAATATGACATAGAGGTATCCCTTAGTTTGTCCCGTCAAGTCTGCGATCGAGCTGTTCTGACTTCGTCCAGAATAACGCATCCCCGTACTCTGTTGTGCCGTGAGAGTGAGGCCACTCCCCGCCTGCACCGCCGTCCGGCCCGGTGCTGCCAAGCAGTGAACGCAGTGATTCGGCCTTGCTGCCGCCCAGCAATCGGTCAAGGCGTCCGCTAGCCGGCTGCGTACCGATGCGGGGAAGTGATGCCAGTGCCGGCTGCTCCAGCACTGTTTTCAGGTGACGATCCCAGTTGGCTACCGATACGGCAATGGTATAGCGCTCTTCGATCAGGCGGTAAGCTGACTGCCTGAGCCTTGCAATCAGGCCGGGCTCACACCATAGCCGCTGCAGCTGCACAGCCGCCTGCACGGCATCCCCGACAGGAAACATCAGCGCGTTATCGTTATCATGCAGTGCCGACTCCAGACCCGAACCGATATAGTTGGACGAGACCACCGCAACACCTTTGGCCATCGCTTCCCAGATCACAATCGGACCGGTCTCCCAGCTCGATGTCAGCAACAGCACATCCACCTCTGCCAGCACCTGCCGCTGCAGCTGCTGCGGTGAGATAAACCCCAGGAAGGTTATCCTGCCATCATCGACTCGGCTGCCGAATTCGGCGCGCAGCTGTTTCTCATCCGGACCATTGCCCGCAATCAGCAATTCGTACGGCACTCCGGTCGCTTCGAGTGCTTCGACAATCGGCGGCAGGTCGAATATCTGCTTCTGGTCCTGCTCCAGTCTCCCCACATAGGCGATTTTCAGGCAACCATCCGGTTCCGTACGCGCCACAGGCGTGTCAAATTCAACACCACAAGGCACATGCGATATTCTGCCTGCATCCATCTTTCCCATCACTTCAGCCAGTTTGCAAGCCAGCCGGTTGGTGCAGAAAACGCGATCCAGCAGATCACCGTAAGCACTGATATCTTCGTACAGATCAGGCTGGATACCGTGCACAGTCATGGCCACCTTCAACTCCGGCCTGCCCTGATCTCTGCTGCGGGCTGCCCCCAGAATGGCATCGGGCATATTAACAGTTGCCACGATATCAGGCTTCACAACTGATATTGCTTTTTCAACCGCGCGCAGACGCCCCTCTTGCGTACCACTCTTGCAGCTGATCGGGTACCAGTTGCGATGCGCATGGCCTGCGATGTACGTTTCAGGGCGGTGATGTCGAGGCCCTTCAACCAGCCCGATCGTCACATCCCAGCCCAGCCCGGCAAGACCCGGCTCCATATAATCCAGCCAGGTGGCAAGCCCACTCAACACATAGGCGGAGGGTGCAACAAACATAACGGATGGTTTTTTACTGTTTTGCCTCATGTTAAAATCCAAACCTATTAACCACTGATTTCACGAATGAACACTGATTATAACCATTTATTCGTGGACATTCGTGTGTATTCGTCCCCCAGAGGATATTCTCTTGTTTCACAATTCACCTGATGGCTCGATTCCCTTTCTTCACTTTTCACTTGTAACCGATCCACCTTTCACTGCTTCACTATTCAACGCTTGTTCCATACTCTGCATCAACACCGGATCACTGCACCTGAAGTGCGGCCACTCTTCCCCCGCGCTGGCATGGGCAATGCGCCGATTCAACAATCTGCGGCAACGCTCCCACAACGGCCGAGGCACTCCGGCGGGCCCTTTGGCATCAAGGCTGACCGGACGGGCGGGCGGCGGCAATGCCGGCATCTGCAGGCAGGTATCCAGCGCGCTTGCCCAGTTGTGGCCGAAAATTGCCAGTGAAAATTTATCGGCAATATGCTGTGCAGCAGCGCTCCCCATGGCACTTAAACGCTGCTGATCCTGATAGAGAGCGGTAACCATATCGGCTGCACGCGTGATATCCCCGACAGGAAATACAAGCGCATTGCTGCCCTCAATAACCAGCCCGTCCGTATCGATACCGCGAAAAGCCGATGTCACCGGCACAACACCATGGCTCATCGCCTCGGCTATCGAATAGCCCCAGGCTTCCGACGGAGAGAAGTGAACCAGCACACTCAGGGCCGGGTAAAAGTCCCGGTCCAGCTGGCTGCTGCTCAACTCACCGAAATAACTGAAGTGCTCAGGAAAGTTTCCGGCAAGCCTTGTCAGCTCATCCCCGCTCTCGCCCTTGCCAGCTACCCACATCTGCGCTTCGGGACAGCGCTGATGCAGGGCAGTGAAAAACGGCAGGATATCCTCGCCCCGCTTGTCACCATCCAGGCGGCCGGCATAACCGACCCGGAACGGGTGTGTCTTTTCCTTCACCTGCTGCGCAGGCACGGCCACCGCATTGGCAATATGTTTCAGCCGCTCCGGCATAAAGCCGTCAGCCTGTGCCGCCATGGCACTGTAGCTCAGTTTGCTGACACACACAGCCAGATCAATCACATCCCGATGCTGCAGCAGGCAGGCAGCTTGCCCCGGCAGGTTACCATGGTTAACTGCAATCAGCCTGAATGCATGCCCCCTGTAACGCAGACGCCTGACCGCTTCAAATGCCGAATCGAGCACATTCACGATCACCACATCCGGAGCCACGGCCGACACCGCTCGCTCAATCGCCTGAATGCGCCCCTCTTCGGTACCGGTACGTGCATCCATGCGTATGGTTTTCAGCGCAGGCCTGAATGCCTCTACCCTGGCCGGATCATGGAATTGCGCGCCCCAGGCAAGTCCCACCGTCACATCCCAGCCCTGCTGCTGCAAGGCAAGCGATAGGGCATCCACCCATGTACCGATGCCGCAGGCGGCAATGGCCGACGGATAAAGAATCAGGGCTTTTTTCTTCAAGTCGCCACCGCTTATTTCCCGGACGTCAAACGATGCGTCCAGCCCCGCACTCGCCACTGCCAATGCCTCAGGTGGTCCCCTCGTTTTAGCGCTCGCTGCTGTTCGAGGAAGCACTCCTGAGTTCGCTCTTCATCCAGCCAGGTCTGGACAATAGCACGTTCATCAGGAGCTAGTTCATTCATCTCCGTTCTTGCCAGATCGAGCATTTCTAGCAAAAACATTTCACTGGCAGAAACGGTCTTGCTCGCACCATGCAAGCGGAATTCTGACAACACTACATCCAGCTTATCTTGAGGACCAAAACACTTGCGCAGGCGATAAAAAAACTCGAAATCGAATGCGTAGTGCATATCCTCACGCAGCACCCCCACTTCGCGCATCGCATCTGCGCGCCAAAATGTAGATGGCTGCAAAAAAATACCCTTGCGGTATTTGATATGCGTCAACCACGAAGCCAACCCCGTATCCGGCAGGATCGAAATATCCTCCATAGCGGCGCCATGCTCATCAATGTATCTGCAGCCACCACCACACCAGACCGACTCGCGATTTTCGGCAAAGTGGCGAGCAACCAGGTCCAGCACTCCCGGCATCAGCCGGTCATCTGAATTAATCCAGCAGATCACATCACCGGTAGCTTTGGCAAAACCCTTGTTAATGGCATGAGCCTGACCACGGTCCGGTTCACTCACCCAATAAGCCAACTCTGGTTCATATTTACGAACAATCTCAACGGATTCATCCGTACTGCCACCATCTACAATGATGTACTCAAGGTTTGGATACCCTTGATCAAGTACGGAGTGAATCGTCGCTTCGAGAAACGCCCCCTGATTGTATGAAGGGGTGATAACTGAAAATTTTGGTGTAATCACTTTCATGGTTTACTAAGCTATGGGCACTGAATAAAGGTGGCAAGCCATCAAGGAAATGTACTCAATACTGAATCAATTTCGGCGCAGTCGCTTACGCAACCTGACAGTCATGTGAGTCATCGGCAGTGCAACATTATTATAGATGTAGTTTCCGGCTTTAAACAATTTGAGATTAAATGCAAACGATGGACCATAGTTTTCAACCTCTTTCCAAAACATCTGACGAGCATATTCATACAACTCGGTGTCATACCTGTTGGCCTCTTCTATTTTTTTTCTCGTCAGCTCGGATATAGCTCCATGTTTAGGCTTGTCACGTGTCACATTCTGGCGCGAATAATAGACGTTTCCCCACTTCAACTTCCGGCGAAAAATCAATAACGATTCGTCGAAATATTCGGTAAGCCCTACGCACGAGAAGTGATCCCTCAAATGTTCTTTTGCACTTTCGAGAGCAGATGCCGGACAAGGAACAAATGACTTTCCTTTACCATGCCATTCAATTCCAGCCAAAATTCTAGTCTGTTCATTCTCTATCTCTGGTGTCAGCCTAGCTTCGATGAACTCATCAATAGAGAGGTTGTTATTCACCAACACATGGTGAAGATAATGATCAGGTGTTGAAGCCACATAATAGTAGTAGGAAACGACCCGGTCCACTGGGGACCGAAGCATCGTAAAATACAACCCTCCATTGGTAAAAGCCTCATGGGTCCCGAATGCGAAGTGCCCCATCAGCATCCTGACAGAGTCCTTCTTATTCTGTGGCAACGCCAAGAATTCATCCAGAGAGCTATCGAGATGGCGACTATAAATAGAATAGATAGCATCTTTCGGATACTGATTTGTAATAATTCGAGAAAGCGTTGAGCCAGCTGCTTTTGGTAGATGTAAAAAGATATTGGTTTTCATTAAGGGTTGTTACCGTTCACTATCACTTGGGAACCGACGTCATATTTTCTCGAGACATCAATCTTCTCAAAGAAAGCATCAACTGAAAGAATTCTACCATCATCAGTATTTCGCATCTGATCGATATTTCCACGATAAACGAATCCCAAATCCGTCACCATTCGGTATACCACATCAAAAAGTGGCTCTCCGACATAGAGTTCATAACAAGACATTTCGATCAACAGGTAGCGGGAATTCGCAATCGTCTCCCTCCCTCCTTCCAAAACCATTTGTTCAAAGCCCTGCACATCTATTTTGACAAGCACATTGCCTCTCAAATCAATCTCACCGGCAAGGGAGTCGAGTGGAATAACCTGAATCGTCTCTTCCGTATGATTGGCTGTGTATGGAAAACTTTTTTTGTGCTCTTGCGACATTTCCAACAGTGAAGAACTTGGCGAAAACTCACTTCGAAAAAACAATTTTTCTTCGCGAGTATTACCTAGTGCCATATTATACCCTTTCGAGCCCGGTATCGTTTTGAGAACCGCCTGCAATTTCTCGAAACAGTCGGCTATCGGCTCAAAACTGATAATCCTCGCATACGGCAAATACCCATGAATCAGTTGAGCAAATTGACCCTCATTTGCTCCGATATCGAGTACGGTATCTACTGGGTAATCACCAAGAAATTCCCACTGTTTTTCCCACCGTCGCCTAGACTCAAGACGTTTCAACTTCACTTCATTTTTCGCGAAGCGTACGGATAGCCCGAACAGCGAAAATATAGCCCTCATCATATTGCGGAATATCAATCTCATCCTCCGTTTTCTATACTTGCTTTGCGAAGAGCCACAAACAAGTGGTCTTTCATATGCATTAGATACGGCAGCTACTGTTTATGGCGGAGTCCGGCATATCTTGGAATTGACATCACCAACCTGTTTGGAAAACGCCAGGCACCGCCTCTGAGTCGCATCGAAAAAGATAATGCAGTTATCAGATCATCGATCGTATTGGACCAGCTTCCCTCTTTATGGCTGATCCGCTTGATGCTTTCAAGCTTAATGCTATGGCTGGAACAAAACGAGCGAAAGAACTTTGGTGTTGCGAAGCTTATATGCTGAAACGAATCCAGATACCAGTATTGCCCCCTCAACAATTTCCATGACCATGCATCGATATTTCCCGTGCTTAAGACTAGCAATCCGCCGGGAGTCAGGAGATCCGACATGCGGCTTAGAGCACTGACCGGATCGCGTAGGTGTTCAAGCACATCAAACATGCAGATCAGTTCAAATCTCTTATTAGATTGGTCGGTTGGGCATGCCATGATCTCATCAGCAAGTATCCAAACCCCTTTTTCTTTCAAAGCCGATTGCCCCGATTTCGAGGGCTCTATAGCATATTTGTCCCAAGTTTCCGGTAAAGTATCAAGAAATGTTCCATGGTTGGCGCCGACATCTAGGATGCTTACCTTTTGAGTATCCGAAAATTGTTCACTTATCAGTTCAGCAAAGGCCTTCCAATCGCTGCGCTCTTCTGGATCATCATTCCAGCTTTCCTCCGGCATATTCTTATAGAGGTGAAGCAATTTCTCTTCAGACAAGCAGGGATCTCTAAACCCGAAGCCGCATGCATCACAAATATAGAGTGAGCCCGGATCAAAATTTTTCAGCAGATGTTCACTCCCGAAGTTCGAAAGGTCATAAGCCCTACAGCGCCCCATCCCACGAACCTTTACAGAATTGCATGCTCGGCATTTCACTGCATGATTATCCAATCCCCGCTCTAACTTCAAACTCATGATGGAATATCCCAGCTATAGTCGACTGCAACAATGTATCGGCTCGCCTCGGGAGCTATTCCCGAGGCATAAATATCCCTAGTTGAAACATTCAGCTCACAATATGCATCGTTCCAACACAACCTTTCAATATTTGGTATAGCCAAGCCACCTGCAAGTACGTAATGGCCGGCCGAAAGGGGCCATCTCGGAACAATTAGATCAATAGCGTGATCGCCTGATTCAATCGACATTTCATATGATAAATCCGGATGCGTTGAGAACAATAACATGGACGCATTTTCCGGGGTCAGGCATTTCAAGACCACTGACCCTCGTTTGACGAATCGCCTGGCGGAATAGTGAATGCGAAATTTGACAAAATCCCAGGTCCCCAAGCTTTCCATGGGTCGATTGTTCTTGTCCAGCAACTGGATGCCGGTAATGCCGAAATCGTCAGCATCCGATAAGTCGGGTTCCTGAAACACAAAACCGGGTGACAACAGCTTCGATTGGTCGCTGCTCAATGCTCCGGTCAGGTACATGTCTACAACGGAGTTGGAATCTCCATACTGAACAAGTTCGCCATTCTTTAACCAGATCGCCTTTTCACAGATGTGGTTTATGGCGGTCATATTATGGCTGACAAAAATCACTGTCCGCCCGTCTTGGCTGACGTCCTTCATCTTGCCCAGACATTTCCTTTGGAACTCGGCATCGCCGACAGCCAGCACCTCATCGACAATCAGGATTTCCGGCTCGAGATGAGCAGCCACGGCAAAGGCGAGACGCACATACATGCCGGATGAATAGCGTTTGACCGGAGTATCGAGGAATTTTTCCACTTCAGCGAAGGCAACTATTTCATCGAATTTTGACTGAATCTCCCTGCGCGCCATGCCGAGAATAGCGCCGTTGAGGAATATATTTTCCCGACCGGTCAGCTCCGGATTAAAGCCGGTGCCAACCTCCAAGAGGCTGGAAACTCGGCCGTTGAGCTCAATTCTGCCTGAACTGGGATCGGTAATACGGGACAGAATCTTGAGCAGTGTGGACTTGCCCGCACCGTTCTTACCGATAATTCCGACTACCTCACCCTGCTGAATATCAAAACTGACATCCCGTAGGGCCCAGAACTCCTCGGCCACTTCCTCTTGCATGGAGCGTCCCGTCAGACGCTGCAATCCCCGTTTGAACGGGTTAGTCAGACTTCTGGAGCTGACAATATGGCCTAGTTGGTATCGCTTGGATATGCCTTCGACTTTAATCATGGACATGGTTAGAACCTGTGAAAAGTGATTGGTGAGTGGTGAATAGAGGCATCTTTCCCTCCCACTCGATACTTTTAACTTTCAACTTATAACCGCCTTTAAACCACATCTGCGAAGGTCTTTTCGGTGCGGGTAAAAAAGTAAGCACCGACAATCAGAAGCACCACAGTGAAAGCAACCGAATAACCCAGACTCACCCACTGCATCGGCTGATCCAGCAGCACGGTGCGAAATGCGCTGACATAACCGTGCATCGGGTTGAAATCGAGCAGCCAGCGCGATTTCTCCGACACGACTTCCGCAGGATACATCACAGGCGTCAAATACATCCAGAATGTAATCACATAGGAAAGCACCATGGCCATATCGCGAAATTTAACAATCAATGCGGAAAAAATCATGCCAACCCCGACAGCCAGAGCTGAGACCCCCAGTAGAATAAAAGGGATCAGGCATATAGCTAACAATGGAAAAATACCATACCAGGCAGCCAGCGCCATAAACACAACCAGCGCAATGGCAAAATCCACCAACCCGCTGCCCAGCGTTGAAACAGGAATCAGCAGCCTGGGGAAATAGACCTTGGTAACAATATGCGCATTGGAAACCAGACTGTTACCGGCGCGCCCCAGTGAGCCGCTGAAATAGGCCCACGGCAGCAGCCCGGCAAAGACAACCAGTTGATAAGGGGTTTCACCGGTCAGCTTGTCAAACCCGGCCAGCTTGCCGAATATCACGGTAAACACGACCATTGACATCACCGGACTGATCACTGCCCAGGCAAAGCCGAACAGCGTCTGCTTGTAACGCACCTTGATATCGCGCCAGGTAAACACCCATAACAGACTGCGGTACTGCCACAGCTCGGCCCAGCGTATCGCAATCCAGCCGGAAGCGGGGGTGATAACAGTTCTGTGTCTGCTCATTTCTGTTGTTGAATCGTTCAAGAGGTTAACTCCGGTAATTAAGCTATAAGGCAAGGGCAGTGGAAAGTTACAAGTGAATGGTAATTGGAAAAGCCCTCTTTAACTTTCAACGGCCCCCTGATCTCTCAAGCCGCAACTTCAAATTGCATGCTGCGCGCTTCTTCCACCCGCCTGGATGCATCCAGTATCTCGATACTTACTATATTGCCCAAGGCATCGTAGTCAAGGATGATACCCGGCTTATCCTCATCACTTTCGACAACAGGATCAGACTTGAGTTCCAATATAAGCGTATCCGTCCTGGAATCATAAACCGCCTTCATGACGACTTCCTGTATTTACGAGTTGTTAACCGTGTTTTTTCACCATTTCACTGGCAAACAGAGCCAGGTCGCCACAATGCGTTTCAATGATGCTGCGCACAATCACCCAATCCAGCACGCGATAATCATGCACAGCGATATTGCGAAAACCGGTCATCTTTTTCAGATGATCAGCGCACTGGGTTGATATTTCCTGCGCTTGCGCCAATAGAGAAAAGGCTGATTTACTGTCCTTAGGCAACCCCAGCCCGCGTATCCTTACAATATGCATGGCAAGATCAATTGCCGCTTCGCAAGCTCGTTGCAGATTGAGTACGATCACATCCTGCGCATCAAGCGATTGCTCCAGATCTTGTTGGTGGCGTGCATATGTGTCATGTACCCGCGCCAACGCACGCTCGATGATTTCCGCCTTATTCAGAACAATGTCATTCATGCCGGAGTGCCGCGCTGCCATACACCCTGCCGCGCTGCCTGATATCCGCAATGATCGCCGCTCGCTCCTCGTTCAGCCGTGCGTATCTGGACAGGGCAGTCATCTCGAAACGCTGCGCTGCCAGTTCATCGCCGGTATAAATGCGCTCGCCACCCGTAATGACTTGCGCTACGAACACGACATCACATTGCCGCAAAGCGACCGTATCCAGATTGTCGCCACGATGGGCTTGCGCCAATGCAACAGAAAACGCGATGGATTCGTCAAACGTAAGCGGTCGTTCGGAAAGGAAGGCAAGGTCAATATCGCTGTCGTCACGCATGTATTCCGTGCCATATGAGCCATGCAGATACACCGCGATCATCTGTAATCCGGTTTGCCGGATTGCCGACTCTACTGCCTGACGAATGGAGGTCATGTCATTCTGTTTAAGATTGCGTATCACGCGCCTCACCTCCTTCAGCCATAAATCTCATGCGGGTTTCTCGTTGCGGGTTGTGGCTGCCTACCGCCCACTGACGCGATATCCCTTGCCCATAGCATCCAGCCAGACCCGCATGATATGGGCATACTCCGGCAGGGCGGAAAAAATTCTCCGAGCCAATGACGCATTGTACGTATGCGATGTCAGATTACGATCATCCACCATGGTCAGTGCCATTCTACCATCCGCTTCTTTTAATAATCCTGCGGCTACAGAGGCACGAATCACCGACTTTGGCGATGCTTCCGAATTTCCCTCCACCACCAGCAGATAACGCTGCGCGGTTTTCCATACTGGCTCAAAGCTGTATTCGAAACGTTGGATTGCAGCATCCCGAATCACGTCCGTTGGATCTACATCCAATAATTCCTCCAATGTCGCCAAAGCGGCATCAGCCTGCTCAATCCGTTCCTTCAATCGCTCCACGCCACGCCCTCTTCCCGGATTTTATGGCTCAGTTCCGATCCTGCCGTCCTTAAGTCAACCACATCCACATGACGAAGCACCAGACTTTCCTCAAGCCTTTCACGCAAACCGGATAGCCAGTCGACGGGGACCGGCCCCTCGGGCAGCAGGGCGATATCAATATCGGAAAGATCCGTGACATCTCCCCTTGCCTGCGAACCAAACAAATAGACCCTGACCCTCCAGGGCCTTAAATACTCCAGAACAATCCTGCGCACTTCGCTCAGCTCATCCGGTTTCCTGTGTGCTTGATTTTCACCTTTCATATTTTGTCCTTCACAATTCACATTATAGTTGCAGGTACTGTTAAGACATTAGATTACTACCGGGGTGATACGCCAATTCCACTACTGCTTCTTATCTGCAGGTGAATAATAACTGGTAACCCGGAATTGGCTACTTCCAACTGCTTTTTTCAATCATAATGAACCCAGCATCGCAGCACATAAACAATGTGTTTATCCATATCAACAGCCCGCCAGTGAATAGGGAATGGTGAAGGGTGGATGGTGAATTCTGCCAACCTCCAACCATTAGCCACTGATTACACGAATTAACACTGCGTATTTACAGTTAAAATCACTCATCACAGACGCGCTTCCCAATCTTCCAGTCTCAACCCGGCGATCCGGCTGAATTCTCTTTGGTTATGGGTAACAAGCACAGCGTCGTTAGCGGTGGCAATGGCAGCGATCATTAAATCATTTGGTCCTATAAGGCGCCCCTGCATCGACAATCCATGACGGATATGAGCGTATGCTTCGGCACATCGATCATCAAACGGCAAACTGCCAAGAGGCGAAAAGAACAGCTCAAGCTTTTGCAAATTGGCTTCGACTCGCTGACTATGTCTGGCGCCATAAAGCAATTCTGCCTTGACTATGCTGCAAAGAAAAATTTCTGCCGGAACATGCTGCCGGAATTGCTGTTCAATGCCACTAGGCCGCTGATTAAGCAATCGAATACAGACATTGCTATCCAGGAGATACACTAGTCCAGCGCCTCCCGCTTTTCGTAATCACCCTGCTCAGGCCGTTGCAATGTCTCTCCTTCCCACTGGCCAAACACCTGTTCGAAATACCCGTCAGGCCAACCTGATGTAACATCTTGATTAACCAGTCTGGCAAGGTATTTTGACACCGACAGATGACTCTTTTCTGCTTTTCTGCGAAGTTGCGCGACAACATCATCAGGAATATAACAGTGAATTTGTGCCATCACATACCTCCAAATATATTTGATATATGTGGCATTATAGTTGCAGGTACTGTTAAGACAATAGATTAGGGGTGATACATTGACTGGTAACTGCCTACTGATCACTTTCAACTTTCAACTTTCAACTTTCAACTTTCAACTTTCAACTTTCAACTTTCAACTTTCAACTTTCAACTTTCAACTTTCAACTTGTCACCTTTCAACTTGTCACTTTTTACTGATTTTCATATGCCACTGCCATGCAGTTTCAATAATTTTATCCAGCGCAGCAAACTTCGGCTGCCAACCGAGATCCTGTCTGATCAGGCTGGCATCGCCAATCAGCCTGTCGGGATCACCCGGCCGGCGCCGGCCGATACGAACGGGAATTTCTCTGCCGGTAACCTGCCGGGCCGTATCGATCACCTCTTGCACCGAATAGCCATGCCCGTTGCCGAGATTATAAGCGCGGCTCGTACCGCCCTGCTCCAGTGTCTGCAGGGCCAACAGATGCGCATCGGCCAGGTCGCTGACATGGATATAGTCGCGAATGCAGGTGCCGTCGGGCGTGTCGTAATCATCGCCGTAGATAGTGATGTTTGAACGCATACCGGCTGCTGCGTCGAGCACCAGCGGAATCAGATGTGTTTCGGGATCATGATCCTCCCCGATCTTGCCATCAGGATCGGCGCCGGCGGCATTGAAATAACGCAGTGCGATATGACGCAGACCGTAGGCTTGATCGAAATCGGCAAGCATGCGCTCAACCATCAATTTGGATGCGCCATAAGGGTTGATCGGTCGCTGCGGATGCGATTCGGTAATCGGGATGCTTTCCGGCTCGCCATAGGTGGCACAGGTACTGGAAAATACGATCTGCTTCACATCATGAGCAATCATAGCCTCCAGCAGGTTCAGCGTGCCAGCCACGTTATTGCGGTAATATTTGGCCGGATCGGTCACCGATTCGCCGACATAGGCGTAGGCGGCAAAATGTATCACGGCGGCAAAATCGTATGTTGTGAACAGCTCGTCCAGACGTGCGCGATCACTCAGATCGCCCTGTTCAAATGGCCCCCACTGCACCGCCCATTCGTGGCCATAGACGAGGCTATCGAACACAACCGGCGTATAACCCGCCTGTGCCAGTGCCTTGCAGGCATGGCTGCCGATATAGCCGGCACCGCCGGTGACGAGGATTTCAGTCATGCTGAAATCCGTTACAAGCCAGAACCCAACCATTTGCCACTGATTCACACGAATTAACACTGATTATAAAGGCAGTGAAGAGTGAATGGTGCCTGTACATCGTCATTCCACCACCTTGTCCCAGATAAAATTACAGATATTCTGCGCTATCGGCATCCATTCTGTCGGATTGCACTCTTCGATCCATTGATCAGATTCAGGATATCGCCCTGCTACAGCGAAATCTGTCAAATCTGCTACTGATTCAAACTTGTCAAAGCCAGCATCTTTTTCGCTGGCAATATTCAGCAGCAGTTCAATATCATGCGTGTGCGGAGAATCCACCTCACTCCAGATTAAATAAGCCTTCAGGGACTTTTCGATTGCCTGCTGCAAATGAAACAGCGCTGTTTCCCGCATCCCCTCCTCATGGCTCAACAGCTCAGCGGCTTTCATATCCTGTCAGCTTCGTCGTTTCCATGATGCGACAAGAGCCGCCTTGTCATGCTTCATACAGGCACACCCCCTCAGCTTTCACCCTGTAACAGAGAGAGCCGACAACCTTCTGCCAGTCCTGAAACTCATCCTGTCGATAAACCAGGATATCTTTCGGAGCGTGCCAGTCACGCATCAGCTTCCTGGCCGTTCGGATAAGATCAAGATATGATGCTTCAGCATCAGTGACAAATAAAATATCTACATCTGAGTCCTCGGTTGCATCTCCCCGAGCATATGAGCCAAACAACCACGCCTGACTCGCGCACAATTCTTTCGCCGCCCTGGAGACATTGCCATGAATTTCTTCGAAATCGATTCTTCCCATAAATCCCTCTCTATGCTGTCAGGGTCACAATTCATCAATACAACTTCCAAGCCAACCCTTAGCCAAGTCAAAGTCAAAACTTTTAGCCACTGATTATTGCTTTATTCGTGAACATTCGTGTGCATTCGTGGCTAATATTTTTCGCCTTGACCGGATTCTCAAATCGCTCAAATGATGGCACTAACTTGCAACATTCAACATTTCACCTTTCACGGTGCTGTTTTCAGCGTTTACGAGTCGCCGAATGAGTTCTGCAAAATGCACTTCAGCCTTCCAGCCCAGCAGTTCCATCGCCCTGGACGGGTTGCCCTCGCTGAACATCAGGTCCGACGGTCGATAGAGTGACTCATCGACCTCAACATGATCGCGCCAGTCCAGCCCCACAGTTTCAAATGCCAGGGCGACAAATTCTTCCAGAGAATGGCTTTCACCGGTGGCAATGACAATGTCCTGCGGAGTTTGCTGTTGCAGCATACGCCACATCGCATCGGCATATTCCGGCGCCCAGCCCCAGTCACGGCGGATGAGCATATTGCCGAGCCGCAGCTTCTCATCACTGCCGGCGGCGATACGACAGACGCCAGCAACGATCTTGCGGGTAACAAAACGGGCCGGTCTGAGCGGCGATTCATGGTTGAACAGAATACCGGAACAGGCGTGCAGTCCGTAGGCTTCACGATAATTGGCCGTGGCCCAGAATGCCGCCGCTTTTGCCGCCGCATAGGGGCTGCGCGGATGAAATGGCGTACCTTCATGACTCGGTACCCCGGCACTGACATCGCCGAAGCATTCACTGGAGCCGGCATTGTAGAATCTGATCGGAGCCTTCAGATAGCGCATCACTTCCAGAACCTGCAGGCTGCCCAGCGCAATGCTTTCCATCGTTTCCATCGGTTGCGAGAAGGAGAGGCCGACCGAGGTCTGCCCGGCCAGATTATAGATCTCGGTCGGCTCCACCTGGGTAATCACCTGCAACAGATTTCTGAAATCAACCAGCGACGCCGAATGCAGCTTTACACTATCCGCGATGCCCAGCTTCTGCAGATTTGAAAAGGAACGGCTGTCGACATCGCGGGAGGTGCCGTGCACCTGATACCCTTTTTTCAACAGCAGATCGGCCAGGTAGCAGCCGTCCTGACCGGAGATGCCGAGAATCAGAGCAGTCTTTTTAATCAAATTCGGAACCCCCAACCGCCATCAAACCCTTAACCACTGATGAACACGAATAAACACTGATAATTCGTGAAAATTCGTGTGTATTCGTGGCTGGATTATCGTCTTTAATTGCTATTGCAGAAGTCACAACACATGCAGGCGTTAGGATGGCTCGGGCCACCCTCTCTGGCTTCGCCATTCACTTTGTCCAACACGAATTGACACTGATATGGTTTCTATTCGTGAAAATTCGTGTGTATTCGTGGCTCGCTTGTCGCCTTTCACTATTCACGCTTCACCTTTTCCAGATTTTTGCTCTTCTTCATGGCCATAGTCATGGCTGTAGTAACCGTATTTGCTGCCATAGCCACCATAACCACCATAGCTGCCGTAGCGGCCGTATTTCTTGTAACCGTAACCACCGGAGGAGACCTTGAATCCGTTAAAGATCACACCAACCGGCTTGATATGAACCGTGTTAAGCTGTGTCACAGCCCGCTGTACCGCATCAATCGGTGCGTGATTGGCGCGCACAACCAGAAAGAGTCCATCAACCTTTGGCCCCAACAACACTGCATCGGTCACCACCAGTACCGGCGGCACGTCAAGCAGAATCATCTCATACTCCTCCTTGATCTCATCCAGGAAGGCACTCATGGATTTTGAACCAAGCAGCTCCGACGGATTGGGTGGAATCGAACCCGAGGAGATCACATGCAGGTTCTCCACCTCGGTCGGCATGGCCACCTCGCGCCAGTCACGGCTGTGAATCAGGATATCACTCAGACCCGAATGGCGCTCCAGTCCGAAATATTCATTCACGCGCGGCTTACGCATATCGCAGTCGATCAACAACGTCTTCAGACCGGCATTGGCCATGGTCACGGCGATATTACAGGTCGTTGTTGTTTTACCCTCACCCGGCACCGCACTGGTCAGGATCAGTGTCTTGATCGTCTTTTCCAGATTGGCGAACTGGATATTCGTTCTCAGAGAACGATAGGACTCGCTTTCAGGTGAACGCGGTTTTGCAACCGTGATAAGGGTGTCCCGATTGCCGGCCACACTTTCGGTATATGGCAGCGTACCGAAGACCGGCAAGCCTGTTTTGCCTTCCAGCTCAGAGAGACTCTTGATGGATCGATCCAGATTCTCGCGCAGAAATGCAGCACCCAGGCCAAGCGCCAGGGCCGCCAGCAGCGCCATGATCGCATCATTGAAACGGTTCGGCAGGATGGGCCGGAATGGTACTTCGGCAGGCTCAATCACACGCACATCCGACAGCAGAATCGCCTGATCGATACTGTCTTTCTGTTTGCTCTCCAGCACCCGCTCCAGCAGTGTACTCAGCGCTACCGACTGCCCCTTACGCTCCAGTGCCCGGCGCAGTGATTCGGCATTGCCTGACTGCTGTTCGCGCTGGGTCTCTTTCACATCCTGTTCCAGCATACGGTTCAGAAAGGCGATCTTCTGCTGCAATGACGAGTTGAGCTGCTTGCGCAACACCTTGACCTGGCCGTTGAGGATATCGATTTCACGGTCGAGCTTGACCACTTCGGGAAACTTGTCGGTAACACCGCGGCGCAGCAGAGTGCGTCTGGCCTGCAACTTACCCACCTTGGCGGTAAGTTCGCCAAATGCGCTGCGAATATTTTCCGGCACATCCAGCACCTGCATCGCAGCCTCGAGCTTGTCGTCGCTGATACCTGCCACATAGTCGAGAATATAACGGGTCTGTTTGATCTCCTGATAGCCCTCAACCCAGCGCTTGCTCAATCCCTCAACCTGACCGAGCAGCATTTCACCCTGCATATCCTGAATCAGGTTGGACGCGTTGGTATTGGCATGCAGTTCATTGAGATCATGCTGTACACGGCTCTGGATCTGATCGAGAAAATCGATCTTCTTCTGCAACCGGCCGCTCTTGAACGCGACCTCTTCATCACCGTAAACCGAGGCCAGCGCATTGAGTACGGCTGCCGTTCTGTAACGATCATAATCGGTATAGGTGACATAGAGCATATCGGCGCCGCTCTGTACGGCCGAGAGGCGTGCGCGGATACTTTTGGCAATCGGTTCGGCCGGTCGATTAGCGATACTATAGACGGTGCCTACCGGGCCATACCAGCTGCTGATCGCCAATGAAAAACCATCAAGCTCCACCGACTGGTTCATTACCGTATCCAGCGTATGCCCGGTCAACGGGTTTTCAATACTGAAATGACCATCCTCGAGAAAGGTGATCATCAGCGAGCCATAGGCCATGTCGGTTGGCGGCACAAATGTCGCCAGATCCACATGCGTCAGCGGCACATCCATGCCGACTGCCCCCTTGATGCGATCACGCACCTTCATCCAGAAAGAGCGCCCGGCTACCAGCGTGGTAACACGATCTAGCTTCATCTCCCTGACAATGCGCACCGCCACCGGCAGCGACTTGATAACAGCAATTTTCGATTCCAGCTGGTCGGGCTGTTGAAATGGCGAAAAACCTCTGCCCATCTTCATACCCTGGGCATTGTTCATTGCACTCTCTTCACTCTGGAACTGCACCATCATGGCGGATAGATACACCGGATCCTTGGAGAGCGACCAGAGCATACCGGCAACAAACACAACCAGTGTGATGCCCAGCATAACCCAGCGCTGCCTTACGGCCAGATCCAGATAGTCCTCCAGCTTACGTTCGGACTCGCCGGAGGTCATTTCGTTCAACATACTCATACCGACCTCACCACAACCTGCCCTTGCCGATCGAATAGATCGCCATCGTCTGCAATAGTGTGTTCATACTCGGTGTAATCTCCACCAGTACATCGTTGACCTTGCCGATAAAGGAGTTCGGCACATAGATAATATCACCCGCCTGCAGGATAATATTCTGTCGCCCGTCACCCTCTTCCAGTGCAGCCAGATCAATCGTGCGCATCATCGGATTATTAAGACCGCCGCGAATAACCTTGATCTGGTCTTTCAGCGCGGTATTGGTGACATAGCCTGCCTGTGTCAGTGCATCAACCAGCTTCAACTGCCCCTTGTAGAGCGGTACAATCGTAGGTGAGCCGACCTCTCCGAGTACAAACACCTTCTGGTCACGATTACTAGGCAGATAAAGAATATCCCTGTCCGTCAGCATCAGATCGGTACGGCGGTCGCCCACTTCCATCAGGCGATGAAAGTTGACATCGACAAACTTCCCGTCACGAATCATGTAGGCGCCCGACCAGTTGACATTGGCGGAGAGCACATCCAGCTGCAACATCGCCTCGAACAGCGACACCTTGCCGCGAATCGGCACAACGCGCGAGATCGCAGCACCCGCATCTTTCTGCCCGCTTGCGGCCAGATTGTTAACCTTGTTGGATCTGCGGCTACCGGTTGATCCGGAGATGCCGGCACCACCAACCATGCCGCTCATGCCGTATGCACCGGCAAGCGTGCCCAATGCGGAACTAAGCTCCTGTGAAGCCTGACTGCCCGAGCCGAATGATTGTGCCTTGTTACCGCTTACCATGCCGGCACGCTGGAAAATATCCAGATCACCGATCAGAAACAGCTTCTTGCTGGCATAATCAGCGATATTGAGATCCAGCTGCGGATTGCGGATATAGGTTGAATACTTGTCGGTCAGCACCTCTTGCGCCTCGACCAGTGTCAGCCCTGCCAAATGCACATTGCCGACATAAGGAGCAAATATGGTACCGTTCTCCTTGATGGCAGTGGTACGCGAGAGCTTGTCATAACCCCATATCGTCACCGTCACCTCATCACCCGGACCAAGCAGGTAGGCACCAACAGGCAAATCGGCCTTGCCGAGCATGGCGCTGATCTGCTGCATATCCGGATCAGAGGCCACGCTGATTGACTGTCCATCTGCGTCGATAAGAACAGTGCCATGATCCGTGGCTCCATTTCCCGCTACTTTATCCCGGGCCCGGGAACCATCCGGCCGCTCCCAAAGCTTTGCTTCGTCCTGTGCCGAGCGGGCGGAAAAAGCCTTTCCCGTTTGCTGTTGCGCATGCTCCGGTTGCCAGCCTGTAGCCATGCCGGCACAACCGGCAAGGGTAGAGAGCAGTGCACTGCCGAGCAGCAGTAACCAGGAAGCACCTGCAACTCTGCCGCTCCTGACAGGTGTAAGAAGCTGCCTACTATTCATTTGGAATCCCCTCTAATCATTGGTGCAAGCGCCTTGCTCGCTGCCGCCACATGCAGTGCGATCTCTTGCGCACATCTGTTAAATTCTTGCTGACTTTTGCGGTAAGGATCAGCGATCTCTTTCCCTTTCATCTCTCCGGCCGAAAAATGGCTGAGCAGAAACACGCGGCCGTACAGTTGCGGGTACTTATCCACAATGTGTTGCCGCTGGTTATTTTCCATGACAAATACGATGTCCGCCGCCTCTAATTGGGGGAGGAACAGCTGCCTGCCACGGTGAGCTGAGATATCCACCCCATAGGCAACCGCTGCCTGCTGCATCTCACTGGCAGCAGGATTGCCGACCAGAGCACCGAGCCCCGCCGAGTCCAGATGAGCCGCCGGCAGTGCCTTGGCCAGCATCGCCTCGGCAAATGGCGAGCGGCAGATATTACCTACACACAAAACAAGGATACGGTTAATCGTTCTTCTCCCTGCCGTCAATCACACCCTTTTCGGTCACAAAGGTATCGGCAAAATAACGGATTGTTTTTTCCAGCCCATCCCTGAGAGCAACATCGGGTTGCCAGCCCAGAGCGCTGCGAGCCAGTGAGATATCGGGCTGGCGCTGGGTGGGGTCATCCTGCGGCAAGGGCCGCAGCACTATCGTCGACGTAGAACCGGTCATTGTGATGATCTGTTGAGCCAGTTCAAGAATGGTAAATTCCACCGGGTTACCGAGGTTGACCGGTCCGGTGAATTCGTCACCGGTTGCCATCAAACGGATAAAGCCTTCAATCAGATCATCCACATAGCAGAATGAACGCGTCTGACTGCCGTCACCATAAATGGTGATCGACTGCCCCTGCAGCGCCTGCATAATAAAGTTGGAGACCACACGACCGTCATTCGGGTGCATGCGCGGGCCGTAAGTATTAAAAATGCGCGCCACCTTGATGCGTAGGTTATGCTGGCGATGGTAGTCGAAAAACAGGGTTTCGGCACAGCGTTTACCCTCATCGTAACAGGAGCGGATACCTACCGGGTTGACATGGCCCCAGTAATCCTCGCGCTGTGGATGCACATGCGGATCGCCATACACCTCGGAAGTAGAGGACTGAAAAATCTTTGCCTTGGTACGCTTGGCCAGCCCCAGCATATTGATTGCACCATGCACACTTGTTTTTGTCGTCTGCACTGGATCAAACTGGTAATGCACCGGTGAAGCAGGGCAGGCCAGATTATAGATTTCATCTATCTCGACGTAGAGGGGAAAGGTGACATCGTGGCGCATCGTCTCAAAATGGGGATTATCCATCAGATGCACGATATTGTCCTTGGTACCGGTAAAAAAGTTATCCACACACAGCACATCATGACCATCATTGAGCAGTCGTTCGCACAGGTGAGAGCCGAGAAAGCCGGCCCCGCCGGTAACCAGAATGCGTTTGCGAACCATATCAGGCATCAGTCAAAACCTCGTGAGTGGTGAATAGTAACAAGAAGAAAGTTGAAAGTGGGAAGTGAAAAGCGGAAGGTAACTTTGATCTGCATTCGTGTAAATTCGTGTGCATTTGTGGCTCGTTTATTGCCTTTGCTGTATAGTTAAAACACTCAGCCATTAGCCACTGATACACACGAATGAACACTGACGATACTCTCTGCACTAAACTGCATTCACCTGATGTGTATTTGTGGCTCGTTTGTTGCCTTTCACTTTCAAATTTCAACTGATTGCCGCCTGCGGCATGCTACGTCCTATCGAATAATAGGCAACGCCATGCTCGGCCATACTGGCGGGATTAAACAGATTACGGCCGTCAAATACCAGCGCTTCATTGAGACTCTGTTTAAGCAGATCGAAATCAGTTGCACGGAAGTGCTGCCATTCGGTGACGATAATCAGTGCATCGGCACCATGCAGCGCCGCTTCCTGCGTCCCCATCAACATCAGATCAGCGCGATTGCCGTAGATTCGCTGACACTCCGGCATCGCTTCCGGATCATAAGCCTGCACTCTCGCGCCTGCCTGCCAGAGCGCCTCCATAAGCACCCTTGATGGCGCCTCTCGCATATCATCTGTATTGGGCTTGAAGCTCAGTCCCCACAGCGCAAAAGTTTTGCCGCCCAGATCACCATCGAAGTGTCGGCTGATCATGCCAAACAACTTCTCTTTCTGCCTGTAGTTAACCGCCTCGACCGACTTGAGTATCTCGGCATGATAGCCAATGCCATCCGCCGTCCGAATCAGCGCCTGCACATCCTTCGGAAAGCATGAACCGCCATAACCGCATCCTGGATAAATAAACTGATAACCGATACGGCTATCGGAACCAATACCATGGCGTACAGCTTCAATATCTGCGCCCAGTAGCTCGGCCAGGCTGGCCATTTCATTCATAAAGCTGATTTTGGTAGCCAGCATACAGTTGGCGGCATACTTGGTCAGTTCCGCACTGCGAATATCCATGACAATCAGGCGATCCCGGCTACGGTTAAATGGCGCATATAGCTCTCTTAACGTCTCCGCCACAGCCTCATCATCGGTACCGACCACTATCCGGTCGGGGCGCTGGCAATCGGCTACAGCCGACCCCTCCTTGAGGAACTCCGGGTTGGAGACCACATGAAATGCGTGAGACACACCTCGGGCCAGCAGAACCTCACTTACCCTGGCACTGACCTTATCCGCTGTACCAACAGGAACCGTACTTTTATCGATGATAATTTTAGGACCCTGCATATGGGTGGCAATTGATTCCGCTACCGACAGTACATATTGCAGATCGGCTGACCCGTCTTCATCCGGCGGTGTACCCACAGCAATAAACACAATATCGCCATGTGCGATCCCTGCTGCGGCATCCGTGGTGAACTCCAGTCGTCCGGCCTTGTGGTTATCGATCACGATCGGAGTCAGACCCGGTTCATAAATCGGAATCACACCCTCTTCCAGCTTGTCGATCTTGTTCTGATCAACATCGACACAGACAACATGATGTCCGACATCCGCAAGAATTGCAGCCTGAACAAGTCCTACATAACCAACACCAAAAAACGTTACGTTCATAATCAGATAATCCCACTCAACTTTTATAGTAAGCGGCACGCTACCGCACAACAGGTGCGCTGGCAGCTTGGCGGGTTACACTCTAACACAGGGAACAGGCCATGACGGCGCCGGCAAAACCATACAACCCGCTCAAAAGATCGGGTTTCCCCCTGCTATTTTAAACATTAGTGACGCCTGCTCTCCACTTTACAGATTGCACCAGACTTGTGCCTGGCATCCCAACAGCAACGTCTACAAACTCCTTCCGGTGCAGCCACCGGAAAACAGTGGCCGCAGTATAGCAGAAACAGCGGCAAAAGAGTTCACTTTCTTCAACGCTGCTGCGCTGCCTTAACGAAATGGCAGGCTGAACGAATACCCCAATGACAGGGAGGCAACCCTGGCACGGAAATTACCTCTGACTGAGCGCATGACCCCATAGGATGCCAGCAGACTATAGGCCGGCGATAGCTGCCAGCCGATACCGGCATCACCCTGCCAGACGGCACCACCACCCACATCCAGACCACCTCCGCCGGCGGCTCCGACCAGCGCATCCACCTCGGCAAACAGTGGCGTGCCCGGCACAGGCAGGTGTAATCCCGCCCCCACCAGACCCGTCATATAACCGCCACCCATGCCGCGATAAGCACCGATACCATGACCGGTCAGGTAAACATAATCATTGAGAAAATAATCCATCTGAAAACCCAGCAGATCCACATTGAGATTGGCATGATGGCTGCGCCAGTTAGGTGCATCCTTCAGGTAGCGTTGATTCACAAGGCGAATGCGGAAATGACGCGCCTCAAAACCCGACAGCGAATCGCGCTCGACAATCCCGGCCCCCATATTCGGTGAGAAAAAATGATAGCCCAGACCTGCCGAATAGGAGAGTGCGCGAAAGCTTGCCCCGGGTGAGAGTGCGTATCCGAGTCCCGCCTGGGCAAACAGATGATCACTCAGTTTCTGCTGAAAGGCCAGCTGGGCATCGACCAGCAATCCGCCGCCTGTCGCCACACCGCCGCCGCCTGCAGGACCCGCCGCGACCGAGAGCTTCAACCAGCTGCCATCGGTCAGGGCCTGACGGTATCCTGCACCAAGCAGGATCTGCATATACCCATTACTCTGCCCCTGCATGGCTCCCTCGGACTCCACCCTCATGTACAGATTCCGATTCAGATAGCGATCCCACTCCACACCCACAAGTCCGATAGAATTATGCTGCTGCTGCCCCGTATCGGTGCGCACGCCGGCGGGAATAGTATAGCGACGATAGACCACGGCGAACTCCTGCTCGACCATGGGCATGTTTCGGCTTGTTTCAGTTTCATCCTTATCCAGGCTGACCCAACCCGGCAGGATTAACGCCTGAAACGGAAAACTGTAAGAGATATAAGGTTGAAAACTGTGTATCGCACCATCGGGAAAATCAACCCAGCTGACACCACCACCCAGAGCCCCCATGCCGTCCACATGCCACTGAGCGCCTGCATGGTAACGCAGCATCAAACCGCCACCCTGCAGGGTATAGCCGCCGCGGCCACCACCGGCACCGACAAACAGTCCGGTATTGATTTCGGCATGCTCGCCGAACCGCTTGTGTAACTCGGCAGCAGCACCAATGGTAATAAAACCACCTCTCTGCCCGGCCAGAGCCCCATAGGCGCCGCCGCCGACAGCCAGCCAGTCGTAGGTATCAAACAGGAAGGTGCCACCCAGTAAACCCATTTTCTCACCCTGTGGCAGGCGCAGTGATTCATATGTCGTACGGAATTGGGTCGGGGTCGTTTGAAAGGTATCCTGCGGCTGTTCACCTGCAGCCACATCGGAAGCCATGGCAGTCAAAACCCCTCCCAGCAACAACCCCATCACCGACAACTGGTACCATATCCGCTTTATCATCAACTATTTATCCCTCGTTGACCGGGCAGCTCCCCCCTCAGGAAGTCGCTCTCGGTTCACTTTCGTGCTCAATAACGCACATTGTTCGGCACGCACACTACCAAAAAACAGATGCATCGGTAGTAACAGCGGCTGCAACGCTAACGTATTTTCTACCGGGCGACAGGTAAACAGAAATATGCTCCGCACCCGCGCATCAGACCAAAATTAGCACCAAGGCCACAAGTCTCTCTGGCGATCAGGCATAGCAAACAGTGTGCCATTGACCGTATCGCAATGCATAGTATGTGAATTTGCAGTTATTATGTAGAGCATCGACCGGAACAGGCAACGTATGGCACGGTCAAAATGACTATGCCTCACCATAAAAGAGCGTCGGATTGATCTGCCATAACAGCGACCAGTCACCCTCTCGCCGCTCCAGACAGACAACGCCCGCATTGCGAAAATGGACAACTTCGCGTTGTGGGTCGTTGCACAGCAGCACTCCTGCCAGCCGTTGCAGATGCGGCAGATGACCAACCAGAAGAATATCCTCGTGCATGTTTGCCAGAAGCGCGGCCCATTCGGCCGGATCATCAGCAGGCAACAAATCAGGCGCCTGCTCAACCATAATGTTACCCCATGCTGCGGCGAACATCTCTGCGCTCTGTCGCGCGCGCAATTTTCCGCTGTGCACGATTCTCACCGGCTGAGGTTTCTCGAACAGACCTAGAAACCCGGCCGTACGCGTTACATCATGCAATCCCTGCTCCGATAAAGGCCGCGTTGCCTCCTCGCTCGCCTCTTTCGCCAGACCGTGTTGCACCAGATAGACCCGCATATACTCCCCCATAGTAGCGATTAATCACCTCGCGTATGCATGCCAGACGCCTTCCCTATACGCCAATAATCAAGCGCTACAGATACAGCAGAGAGCGAATATTTCAGCTCTATGCGTGGTGAAGTGATTGATCAATAATGACCAGCAGCCCATATTAGGCCAGAGTACCGCACATACCAAGACGCATGCAGGAGTTCATATGGTTCAGATTAAATCACCGGCAGAGATCGAGGCGATGAAGCCTGCCTGTCGGCATGCTGCTGATACACTGGTGATGATTGAGCCATATATCAAAGCCGGCATCACTACCGATGAGATCAATGACCTGGTTCACGAATTCACTGTCAAAGCCGGTGGCATACCTGCCCCGCTTAACTATCACGGTTTTCCGAAATCGGTATGCACTTCGGTCAACCATGTCGTCTGCCACGGTATTCCCGGTGACAAGAAAATTGTTGATGGCGATATTATCAATGTTGATGTCACCACGATCATCAACGGCTGGCATGGTGATACCAGCAAGACTTTTTATGTTGGCGAGCCAAAGATCAAGGCACAGAAGGTCGTGGAGGTAGCACGCAAGGCACTGGATATCGGCATCGCAGTCGTGCGTCCCGGCGTCACACTGGGTGATATCGGTCATGCCATCCAGTCCTACGTGGAAGGCGAGAGCTGCTCAGTGGTTAAGGAGTATTGCGGCCATGGTATCGGACGCGTATTTCACGAAGATCCGCAGGTACTGCACTACGGCAAACCGGGCACAGGCCTGATGCTGAAAACCGGCATGGTGTTTACCATCGAACCGATGGTCAATTTCGGCAAGGCTGCGGTCAAGGTACTGGGCGACCGCTGGACAGTGGTCACTCGCGACAAATCCCTTTCGGCCCAGTTTGAACACACACTGGCTGTAACCGAAACCGGCTGTGAGATTCTGACTCTCCCCGGCAAATAATCAGCGGGGTATGCGTGCCCCGTTATTTTTTCAACGGACATTGAACCTGTAATTGTGATCGCGGATCAGGCATGACTACCAGACACAGCACTCTCATTCTTTCAGCCGTAGCACTGTTTCATCTTCAGTGTTGATTCGGTCAGCGCCTTGAAAAGCGCTACATTCAGGACCATCTCACTCTTCTGGAAACAGATGCCCATCCTGAAGCCGCCACCCTCTTCGTTGCTGTTCTCCACCCCGCTCCAGAGCACGGTACCGGAAACCTTGATATCATCACCGTTACATTGATATTGCAGCATGACCCTGCTCCCCGTGGCTATCTCCTCATCAACAGAGAGGCCGGTGCCAAAGGGAGAGATATCCAGCAACTTCCAGATCTCGACTGAACGCTCACCCACCAGCAGGAACAGATCACCATCTAGCTGAAGATTCAGGTTAAAACAGTACCTGTCACCGTTACGACACTCTTTTTTATTCATGGCAAACCTCCTCGGCCGGGTATTTTTCCAACGCGTTTTCGTATAAAAACAGTATTTGCACTGTCATCCTAATCGCTATGATAACTGCAACTGCCCGTAAAAATGTGATGGGGATCGCATTATTCGCATGATCCGGGCCATCGACACCACGCACGGCATACAGCGACATCCCGTTACCGCGCAGAGAGATACTATTTACTGGCTCCTGCCAGAAACCAGATTGCTATTCATGATCATGCAGTGCCTTCACAGGGAGCAGCAGCATTGATGCATCATTCGCGTTAGGGTTTGCCGATGAACAGCTACAACTCGCCCGCCTCCGGCACACAGAGTCCACCTCCGATCACAGCGATGCCTCGCTTTCGTCCCGGTCTTATCACTGCTGCGCAGTTGCCGATGAGCCGGCATGAAATGGATGCGCTCGGCTGGGATGCCTGCGATATTATCATCGTCACCGGTGATGCCTATGTGGACCACCCCAGCTTCGGCATGGGGGTAATCGGGCGGGTACTGGAAGCTCAGGGGTTCCGGGTCGGCATCATTGCCCAGCCGGACTGGCACTCGGCCGACGATTTCCGCGCGCTCGGCAGGCCAAACCTCTTCTTCGGCGTTACCGCCGGCAATATGGATTCGATGGTCAACCACTATACATCCGAGCGCCGCATTCGCTCTGATGATGCATACACCCCGGACGGTGTTGCAGGCAAGCGGCCGGATCGGGCTGTGACCGTTTATGCACAACGCTGCCGCGAAGCATGCAAGGGGGTGCCGGTCATCATCGGCAGCATTGAAGCATCGCTGCGCCGTATCGCCCAGTACGATTACTGGTCGGATAGCGTGCGACGCTCTGTTCTACCCGACTCCAAGGCCGACATGCTGGTATTCGGCAATGGCGAGCGCCAGATCATTGAGCTAGCCCACCGTCTTGCAGCAGGCGAGTCAATCAGGGCCATGACCGATATTCGCGGTACCGCCATCATGTATAACCGCGTGCCGGATGGCTGGCATGAAATCGACTCCACAGAGCTGGACAGACCGGGCAAGCTGATCGCACACCCCGACCCGTATGCCATGAAACAGAGCGATACAGCGGCCTGTGCTGATCAGAACAGCGACAAACAGGATGTGACCGATCCCGGTCTGCAACCGATCCGCCTGATGTCGCGCAGCCTCAATGCTGCCAACACGGTCATTCGCCTGCCCTCGTTTGAACAGGTAAAGGCAGATCCGGTACTCTATGCCCATGCTTCCCGCCTGCTGCATCTGGAGACCAATCCGGGCAATGCGCGCGCACTGGTGCAGCGCCATGGTTCACGCGAGGTATGGCTGAATCCCCCGGCCATACCGCTGACCACAGCCGAGATGGATGATGTCTTCGGCCTGCCCTACTCGCGCATCCCGCATCATAGTTATGGCAAGCGACGGATTCCCGCTTATGAGATGATCAAGCATTCGGTAAATATCATGCGCGGCTGCTTTGGCGGCTGTACCTTCTGCTCGATTACAGAACATGAGGGACGCATTATCCAGAGTCGCTCAGAGGCCTCGATCATCCATGAGATCGAGCAGATCCGCGACAAAACACCCGGCTTTGCCGGTACCATCTCCGATCTCGGTGGCCCCACGGCCAATATGTACCGTCTGGCCTGCAAATCTGCCGAAATTGAGGCTGCATGCCGCAAGCCATCATGTGTATTTCCCGATATCTGCAAAAACCTGAATACCGATCATACGCCGCTGATCAGGCTCTATCGCCGCGCCCGCGCCTTGCGCGGTATCAAGCGCATCTTCATCGCCTCCGGCCTGCGATATGATCTGGCGGTAACCTCCCCCGAATATATCGCCGAGTTGGCCACCCATCATGTCGGCGGCTACCTCAAAATAGCGCCGGAACATACGGAAGAGGGGCCGCTGAACAAGATGATGAAACCGGGCATAGGCAGTTTTGATCGCTTCAGGCAGATGTTTGAGGCCGCCTCGCAAAAGGCCGGCAAAAAACAGTATCTGATTCCCTACTTCATCGCCGCCCACCCCGGCACCAGCGATGAGGATATGTTGAATCTGGCCCTGTGGTTGAAAGCCAACAACTTCAAGCCCGACCAGGTGCAGGCATTTCTGCCATCACCCATGGCTACGGCTTCTGCGATGTATTATTCAGCCCGCAACCCGCTGCGCAAAATAAGCCGTAGCAGTGAAACAGTATTCACACCCCGGCGCAAAAAACAGCGGGAACTGCACAAGGCTTTTCTGCGTTATCATGACCCGGTCAACTGGCCGCTACTGCGTGACGCACTCAAGCTGATGGGACGGAGTGATCTGATCGGCAACGGCCCGCACTGTCTGGTCCCTGGCGGACCATTGCGCGGCGCGGCCCGCACAAATGAGCCATCTTCGCGTAGCAACACCTTGCGTCCGCAGAGCACAAAAACTGCGCGATCAAAGCAGCGACCGGAAAAGAAACGACGACGCCGCTAGTCAGACGCCAACCTGCTCATCCTGTCAGCAGAAGGTTCGCGACAGCCATCTGACCGACAACCCGGTTACGGCCACGCTCCTTGGCCTGGTACAGAGCCTGATCAGCAGCACCAACGAGGGAGTTTGCATCAGTCAGATGCCGGGGAGTCATCGATGCACAGCCTATACTTACCGTCACCCTGCTGATGCAGCCGGATGCATGGGTGATTTCCAGGCCGGCAATGGATCTGCGAATGATTTCCGCCACCTGCAGCCCACCATCAAGATCCGTATTGGGTAGCATGACAACAAACTCTTCACCGCCATAACGCGCGGCCAGATCGGAGGCACGATGAATCGTCTCATTCAGCATGCTTGCCACCTGTTGCAAGCAGTCATCTCCCGCCTGATGACCATAGCGATCATTAAAAGCCTTGAAGTGATCCACATCAATCATCAGCAGTGATATGGATGACTTTTCACGCGTTAAGCGCTTCCACTCATAGGCAAGTCTCCTGTCAAAACATCTGCGGTTGGCCAGCCCGGTCAGTCCATCCAGCGATGAAAGCCTTCCCAGCTCCCGCAACAGCAGATCTGCTTCCAGGTGTTTGACATAGGCTTTGGCGTGATAGCGCAGGCGGGCAAGCAACTCAACCTTGTCAGGCAGCTTCACCAGATAATCGTCGGCACCCCTGGCAAAGGAGTCGGCCTTGATTTTAGCCTCATCATGGGCAGAGAGCACAACTACAGGAATATCTTTTGCATTTTCAATCGCCCTGTATTGGCCGATCAGCATCAATCCGTCGACGTCCGGCATGACCAGATCCTGAAGGATCACGACCGGATGTATATCAACCACCATTTGTGATGCCTCTGCAGCATTGCCACAGTAGTGTAACTCCAGATCATCTGCACCGGCAAGCATCAGACGCATCACCTCAGCGATAAATGGCTGATCATCGACAAGCAGTATGCGGTAAGGCCTGGGCACGAGCAATTCCAACTCTGCCTCAATTCGCCCTGTCTCCTCGACAAAGTCGAACTTCATGATCCCTGTCCATAAGCAGCCAACCAGAGCATGTAGTCGTCAATCGGCAACGGACGACTGAAATAATAGCCCTGTGCCATAGCGCACCCCTTACCGGCAAGAAAATCTCTCTGTTCTTTGGTTTCCACCCCTTCGGCTACCACCGTGACATCCAGATTTGACGCCATCTGGATAATAGCCGTGGTAATGGCCATATCATCCGTATCATCCGGAATATCACGCACAAAGGCGCGGTCCACCTTCAGTGTATTAACAGGGAATTTCTTCAGATAACTCAACGAGGAGTAACCGGTACCGAAATCATCAATCGACACCCTGACACCAAGCTTTTTGATACTGTTCAGAATATCGATACTCTTGTCTGTATCTTTCATCGCACAGGTTTCAGTCACCTCGAGCTCCAGATGAGAGGGGTCCAGCCCGGTTTCTGCCAGCGCCTCAACAAGCTGTTCGACAAGCATATTCGACTCGAATTGTCTGGCAGAGAGATTGATTGCCAAGCGAGTGATGACCGAATCCTGCCACCTGCCACGCCTTCAGCTGATGGCAGGCTTCCTGCAACACCCAAACACCGATTTCAATGATCTGCCCGGTCTCTTCTGCCAGCGGCAGGAACGCATCGGGCATAATCAACTCATTGTTCGGCAATACCCAGCGAATCAGCGCCTCTGCCCCCCCACAGTGACCACTCGCCAGATTGATTATTGGCTGGTAATAAAGCTGGAACTCGCTGTTTTTGATCGCCTCATCTATCGCCTTTTTCATCTGTACCCGCAGCATCAGGTCAGCACCCATGCTGGCCGTGAAAAAGTGGTATTTATTGCGACCGGTCTCCTTGGCGCGGTACATGGCCGTATCCGCACACTTGATCAGCACCTCAGCACTCTGTCCATCGGTCGGGTACATGCTGATACCGATACTGGCACCAACATGACATTCGTTCCCCTGCAGAAAAAACGGCTTATTCAGGCTGCGGATAATTTTTTCCGCAATATATGCGACATCATTGATACCGTTCACATCCAGCAGAATAAGCGTAAACTCATCACCGCCCATTCTGGCCAATACGTCCGAATCACGGATACACTTACGTAATCGTTGGGAGGCCTCCTGCAGCAGCATGTCGCCGACCGGGTGGCCAAGTGTGTCATTGATATCCTTGAACCGATCCAGATCCATGAATACAACAGCGGTCTGCTGATGACTGCGCTGCTCCTCTTTTAAAATTTGTCTGAGCAGAGAATCAAACAGCATACGGTTGGGCAGCCCCGTCAGGGCATCATGCTGGGCCTGATGGGCCAGCTGCTCATCGGCAAGCTTGCGCTGCGTGATGTCAAAGAAGATGGCCACATAGTGGATGATCTTCCCGTCATCATCCTTGATAGAACTGATCGTTTGCCAGATGGGAAACGTGTCACCGCTCTTGCGCCGGTTCCACAACTCTCCCTGCCATTTTCCCGTCTCAACAATAGATGCCCACATCTGTTCATAGTAAGCAACGTTATGATGCTCGGATTTCAGAATACGGGGATTTTCCCCTATCACCTCGGCCTCACTGTAACCGGTGATCTGGCAGAAAGCAGGATTGACCGACTGGATATTGCCGTGTTGATCTGTCACCAGAATACCTTCCAGCGAGTTTTCAAACACCTTGCCAGCCAGCAGCTTGTTCTCCTCCGCTACCTGCCTGCTCTGGTTGTTCCGATCGGCAACGACCACATTGGCACAGGCCTGCTGCATCGGCTCCAGATAGCCTGCGATCGCATCATCATAACCACCGACACGATTGAATAGTCCAACAATACCGACCAGTTCATGGCCAAGCTTAAGCGGAAACCCGAGAAAATTATTGAACTGGAAGTGATCCCCGGGCAGGCCGCAGCCTTGTGCATAAGCAGCAGGGTCATTGGCAATAACCGCTTCACCTGTGCGCAGTACGTTAGCGAGCAGGGAGTCAGGACTATTCAATGCCACCGCCTCTTCCTGACATTCACCATCTGTGCTGAACACCACTTCGTTCCAGCCGCCCTTTGTCATAGCCACGGCTCTGATATGCCGCTTGCCATCTGGCCGGTTCAGAATCACGCCGATAAAACCCTGTTCACTTTGGCTGAGCGACCTGAAATCTTCAAGCATCTGGCCAAACAGGGCGAGGCGATCTGTTTGCCCCGTAAATACGGAGAGCGCCCGCGTCGTGGCTTTCAACATCATCTGGTTCTGCTGCAGTTCCTGTTTTGCTTTTTTGCCGGATATGCTGGCTGCCCGACAGCACAGACCTGTTGCTACACCAGTGAGTGCAAGCAGCGCGAGCAGCGGTAACAGCCAGTCAGCCATCGATATTCACTTCTCAATCCGGGCATCGGAGTCGGGTGCAAGCAGCTCTCGAATCTGCGGCAGCACCGACTCTTTCAGGCAGTAGAAATCACTCTCCATAGCGATCAAAGGAATAACCTTTTCAGCCAGGACAACCATCGCCTCCAGCAGTATCAGCTGTGAATCTTCAAGCCCATCGGGCAGCTGGATGCGCAGAAAGCGTGCGTAGGATGCGGCCAATCGGGCCAATTCACCGATATCTTCCCGATGAACCACCCTTGTAGCACCGTTGACCGTATCAAATTCCTGATGCAGCTGGTCAAACGCCGATGCGGTGAATCCTTGTGCATAACAATCGTTCAGTATTTCACGGATATGACCGATACGGCCGATGTATTCGGCCCTGAACAGCGGCCACAGGAACTGCTCGTAACTCGTCATGATTTAACCACCTTCTGCAGGTAGGATGGTATCTCACCCAGATTCACCACTTCATCAACTGCATTCAGCTTGATGGCCGATCCGGGCATGCCATATACAACGGCGCTGGCCTGATCCTGAACCACCGTATGACCTTTTGCCTGGCGTAGCGCCAGCAGGCCTGCAGCTCCGTCATCGCCCATGCCAGAGAGCAGCATACCGATGGCCATTTCACCACAACTGGTTGCTACTGACTGCATTAACGGCGTTACCGAAGGCCGGAACTGACCTACAGGCGGAGCATCACTGAGGGAGGCAGTCAATCTGCTGCCGCACCTGGCAACCAGCAGGTGCCGCTCATCCGGGGCAATGTAGACACTAGCGGGCAACAACGGCTCCCCGTGCACGGCGACTTTCACACGCAATGCACTGACACTATCCAGCCAGGATGCCAGCCCCTGCACAAAGCCGTGGGATATATGTTGCACCACGACAATGGGCAGAGGAAATTCTGCCGGCAACGATGACAGGATGCTTTTCAAAACCTGTGGCCCCCCGGTCGAGCAACCGATAGCCAACAGTTCAAATCGCTTGTGAACGGTGATTGATCGCTGAAAGACTTCAGCAGCCAGAACCCGACTGGCCTTTCTGTCACGCATGACCACCTTGACGCTGGCCATGGCACGAACGGTCTGGATCATTTGCTGCCGCCCCTTGTCATAATCCGGATGTTTGGGGCCGAATGGCTTCTCAATCACAGCCAGTGCCCCCATCTCGATAGCGCGGAAGGTGATGCGCAGCTCTTCGGCATCGACACTGGAACTGATCACAACAATAGGTACAGGATTGCTGCGCATAATCTCGCAAGTTGCTTCAAAACCGTCCATGACCGGCATGCGAATATCCATGGTAATCAGATCCGGCTTCAGCTCTCTGGCCAGCCGTACCCCCTCCTCGCCATTGCGCGCATGGCCTATCACTTCAAAGTCCGCTTCCGCATTGAGCATCGACTTGAGCAACATGCTGACAACGATCGAATCTTCAACTACTAGAGAGCCTCTTGCAAAAGTCTTCAAACCTGCTGAATTAAGCCTCTGAGAAGAGGCGAAAAAACTCCCTTCTGGTAGGGTAAGTCATCGACGACAACCAAACCAGAAAGGAGATCAAAGATGAATCATCT
>Ga0210043_1000321_pt1 | contig 50760 bp, 41 predicted proteins | sample CryGeymet201501t_FD_183990 | JGI IMG/M metagenome (GOLD analysis project Ga0210043, IMG submission 183990) | Groundwater microbial communities from Crystal Geyser aquifers in Utah, USA - Crystal Geyser metaG 2015-01t (SPAdes) (version 2) | ecosystem: Environmental > Aquatic > Deep subsurface >... | reverse complement strand
TTTAGCATAATATATTTTGTGTTGTACGTTATAGTTTAATTGGCCCGGATGGTGAAACTGGTAGACACGCAGCGTTCAGAACGCTGTGGGAGCAATCCCATGGGGGTTCAAGTCCCCCTTCGGGCACATTCTTTCAATAGAATACTATATCTATTGTATCAATGATTTATAGGTGACACAAACTTTAGATTTAAAAATTACTTTTAATCTGTTATAATAAAAAACACTTTGGTCGTTTGGCTCAGTTGGTTAGAGCGCTGCGTTCACATCGCAGAGGTCAGTGGTTCAAATCCACTAACGACCACCAAGAAAGCGGCTATTTTAGTCGCCTTTTTGTTCATAAAGTGCTTTTTTGAGTAAAATATGATAAAATAGCTATATAATTAACTAATTTATTTATATGAAAATTATCATTCGTTTAGTTATTAATGCCTTATTTTTACTGAGCGCCCCCTTTATTTTTAGTGGTGTAGCCGTGTCCGGTTGGTGGGCCGCTTTAATGACCGCCTTGTTCTTGGGTATTATTAATGCTGTTATTCGTCCCTTAATAATATTACTTACTTTACCTATTAATATTCTTACTTTAGGGCTGTTTACTTTAATTATTAATGGCTTGTTAGTGCTCTTAGTCTCCAGTATCGTGAAAGGCTTTGATGTGTCCGGTTTAGGCGCTGCTATTTGGCTGTCTATCTGGTTGTGGATCGGCTCTTGGCTGACTAATTATTTAATAGTTGATGATAAAAATAATAGTTAGATATCTTAATTATGTCAGAAATATTTGATATTAAAAATTTTCGTTCTGCCGAACATGAAATTAATCCTTTAATCTTGTCGCGCTGGTCAAGTCGGGCTTTTGATGGTCGAGCTCTAACCATGGAAGATCTAAGTTCCGTGTTAGAGGCCGCTAAATGGGCTCCATCTAGTGCTAACCAGCAACCCTGGCTTTTTATTTATGCTTTTAGAGACACTTCATCTTGGATTAAATTGTTTACTCTTTTAAACGTCGGCAATCAAGAATGGGTGGATCGGGCAGGAGTTTTAGTAGTTTTGATTTCTAAACAAGTTTCTGACAGAGGGAGCCTGAATGAGACAGCTAGTTTTGATGCGGGTGCGGCCTGGGAAAATTTAGCTCTAGAGGCTACTAGTCGAGGACTAGTGGCTCATGCTATGGCTGGTTTTGATTATGAGAAAGCGAGAGAGGATTTAAAAATTCCGGATGATTATAAAGTAGAAGCCATGATTGCTCTCGGTTATACTGGTGATAAGAAAAATTTATCGGAAAAAAATCAAGTTAGAGATGTTCCTTCTCAGAGAAAAGCGCTTGATGAAATAATAAGTGAAGGAGAATTTAAATTTTAATATTTTGTTAGTCAGATTATGGTGAAAAAACAAACTATAAAATTAAAAAAGAAGGACTTAGACCAGGCCATCGTTCGGGGTTTGTCTCATACTGCTTGGGAGACTAAAAAAATATTGTCTGTTAAAGAACGTGTTCATAATCAACTCAAATTTAAAAAACCGAAACACAAAAAAGATCTTACTTTAGAAGATATTTAAATATATAAAAATCCTATTATTTTTAAGGATTTTCAATTTTAAAAATATGATTAATCAACAATTACTTGATTACATCCAGCAGCAGCTTAAACAGCCTAATTCAAATAGAGCGGAGATTGAGGGGGAGCTTAAGGCTGCGGGTTGGCAAAAACAAGATGTTGACGAAGCTCTTAACTCATTGCTTAAAACCAAACAAGCCCCTATTTCGAGTAGTCAACCTTTAGTCGAGGAAAGCGTTATTAATCACAATGAAGACTCAAAGCTATCAGCCTCCAGTTTTAGATCTCGTAAGAAAATAGTGTATATTGTCTGTGGAGTAATTTTAGGCTTGTTAATAATAGGTGGTGGCGTTATGGCTTATTTTAGTTATTTTCCTACGCCGGATATAGTGATTAAAAAGATGCTAGGTAATTTAGCCACAGTTAAATCGGGGCAATATTCTGGGGAGACACAATTAAACTTTGATTTGAAAAATTTAGTTCCCAGCAGCACGGATTCTATTTTATTGGGCCAAACATTAGAACCAGCCCCGGCCTCAACTGATACTGATAAAAAAAATGCTAATTTTATAGTTAATTATTCTGGTTCAGGTGATTTCCACGATTCTAATAATATTCAAAATTCCTTAGCGCTTAATTTAAAAGCGAGCAATACTCCTATTGGTGATTTAAATCTTGGCCTAGAAGCCAGAGCGGTTAATAAAATGTTTTATTTACAGATGACCGATCTTCCTAGTTTAGGATTTTTTGATATTAGTTTTTTGGAGAATAAGTGGATAGAAATTAATCCTGCTTCTTCGAACAATCAGTTTGGTTTGATGGAGCTTAAGGTGCCAGAAGTTAATTTAACTCCCGAACAAATAGTCGCCATAAAACTGGCCGCTCAGAAAGCCGAACTTCTTCAAATAACGGAGAACATGCCCAGTGAAAAAATTTCCGGCTTAGACATGTATCATTATAAATTTATAATTGATAAAGAAGCTTTAAAGAATTTTCTGATTGCTAGTGCTAAAATCACCAACGATAAAACCTTAACAGAAGAAGAAATAAACAATTTTGATAAAGAGTTTTCTTCGCTGGAATCTCCAACGGGAGAAATCTGGATTGGAAAAGACGACTTTTTACCTTATAAGATTTCTTTAGCTTATACTGTTAAAGAGGGCGATAATTTAAAAACATCTGGTACGGTTAATTTTAGCTTATTGCTTAGTAACTTAAATCAGCCGTTTAAAGTAGAAATACCATCTCCAATCCAAAGTATTGAGGAAATAATTAGTGAATTTATGCTTGGATTGCAAACACCGGAGTCAATTGGTTCTTCTTCTACAGAAACGTCATTTGACTTGATGCCAGATGATTCTTATTTATTTCTACCTGAAAATATTTCTTCGTCTACTTTGCAGGAGTTAAATAACGACTTAGACCAAGACTTAGACCAAGACTCCGATCAAGACGGTTTGACTAATCAACAAGAATTGGATTATGGTACTGATCCGAATAATGCCGATACTGATGGCGACGGATTTAGCGATGGTCAAGAAGTCCAAGGCGGTTACAACCCTAACGGTGCAGGATTATTATCTCAGTAATTTATGCAAATTTAAATCTATGGCCCCTTTATTTTTATACAACACTCTTAGCCGCCAAAAAGAAGAATTCAAGCCAATTGTTAAGGGCTCGGTTGGTTTATATACTTGTGGTCCGACAGTTTACAATTACGCTCATATCGGTAATCTGCGAGCTTATTTGTTTGAGGATTTTTTGCGACGTATTCTGGAGTTTAACGATTACAAAGTTAAACAAGTCATGAATATTACGGATGTCGGTCATTTAGTGGGTGATATGGATATGGGCGAAGATAAAATGGAAAAAGGGGCAACGCGGGAAGGGAAAAGTGCTTGGGATATTGCGGCTTTTTATGCCGACTCTTTCAAAAAAGATTTAATTGCTTTAAATATTTTAGAGCCAAGTGTCTGGTGTAAGGCGACCGATAATATTCCCGAACAGATTAAGCTCATCCAAACTTTGGAAGAGAAGGGCTTTGTTTATAAGACTAGCGATGGTCTGTATTTTGATACCAGTTTGGTGCCGGATTATAATAAACTTAGTCATTTGCCTTTAGCCGATTTAAAGGAGGGGGCGCGTATTGAAAAAAATCCGGAAAAGAAAAACCCTACGGATTTTGCTTTGTGGAAATTTTCTCCCGTTGACGCAAAGAGGCAGATGGAATGGGATTCGCCTTGGGGAATAGGTTTTCCCGGTTGGCATATTGAATGTTCGGCGATGAGCATGAAATTTTTAGATAAGCAATTAGATATTCATTGCGGCGGTGTTGATCATATTAATATTCACCATACTAATGAAATTGCTCAGTCAGAGGCTGCGACTGGTCATAAGTTTTTTAATTATTGGTTACATGGCGCTTTCTTAAATATTAGCGGTGGCAAAAGAATGGCTAAGAGTGCCGATAATTTTTTAACTCTTAATAATGTTTTAATTCAGAAGGGAATTAATCCGCTCGCTTATCGTTTCGCCGCCCTGCAAATTCATTATCGTAAGCCGATGGAGTATAGCGAGGCGGGCTTAAAGCAGGCGGCACTGGGCTTAAATAGTTTATTCAGTCAGGTAGCAAGTCTAGGTAATGAAGTAGGAGTGCTTGATAATAAATTAAGGCAGGAATTTTTGACGGTTATTAATGATGATCTTAATTTACCTAAAGCCTTGGCTTTAGTGTCTATGGTGATGAAAGCAAAGTTGAGCGCGGCAGATAAATTGGCTACCATTTTAGATTTTGATAAAGTTTTAGGCTTGGACCTAGATAAAGCTAAAAATTTTGTGGCTGCTGATATAAAGTTAGAGGAACTTCCTGCGGAAGTAAAAGAATTAGTGTTAGATCGTCAGAAGGCGCGCGAAGCGAAGGATTGGGCTGAAGCGGATCGTCTTCGGCAGGAGATAGACAGTCGTGGCTATATTATGGAAGATAGTGCCGAGACTTATCGCTTAACAAAAAAGATTTAGTTTACCCTTATCATGACTCTTTATATTAATACAGTTTCTGCCGATCAAATGACGATTGCTCTTAATGATGGTACTGAGTTAGTAGCACAGAAAATTATTCAAGCGCCGCGACAGCAGGGAGAGAAATTGGTGCCGGCTATTGATTCTTTATTAAAAAGAAAAAGATTAAAATTAAATGATATAACAAAAATTGTCGTTGCTAATCGCGGCGGTAGTTTTACTTCTTTGCGTATCGGTGTAATTACGGCCAACGCTTTAGCTTATGCTTTAAATATTCCTGTGGAGGCGGAAGAGTCGGGTTCCCACCGTAAAAAATTTGCTTCTTATTCTTTGGTGGAGCCATTTTATGATCGTGATCCGGATATTGGTAAGCCTAAAAAATTCAAATTATAGTTATTTTTAGTTTGCATCATCTGTGCAGTAACTGTTGAAAACTTTATCTTAATTTTGCTAAAATATTTTTTATGTCAAAGGCCACTTGTTGAAAAGTGGTCTTTTATTTTGTTTTTTCGCTTATCTTAGTTTAAATTATAATGTTGACCCGAGGGGACTGGTGGTGTATAATAATACTCATAAGGTGAAATGTGGGGAGAGGTGGTGAAGTTTGCTTGTCGTCGTCTTCTCTTCCTATATATTTTAATATTATGTTCATTGGAGAATACAGTCACAATCTTGATGATAAAGGACGCTTAGCCATTCCCGCTAAGTTTCGCGTCATTTTAAAAAAGGGAGCAGTTGTTACTAAGGGTTTGGATAACTGTTTATTTTTGTATTCTCAAGAACAGTTTAAAAAAATTGCTACTCGCTTTGCGGCCCTACCTATTAATCAGGCTAAGGCGCGAGCTTTTACTCGTCATCTTTTAGCCGGAGCGATGGATGTGGAATTTGATAATCAGGGACGTATAACTTTACCGGAATACCTTAGGCAGTTCTCTGGTTTAAAGAAAAAAATAATTGTAGCAGGATTATATAATCATTTGGAGATTTGGGATGCCGCCGCTTGGAATAAATATAAGAGTGAGACGGAAAAAAATAGTAATGCGATTGCTGAGGAAATGGGAGACTTAGGAATTTAACATATGTATGAGCATATTCCAGTTTTGATGCCGGAAGCCCTGGAATATTTGCAGCCTAAAACCGGTGGTCACTTTATTGACTGTACTTTAGGGGGTGGTGGTTATACCTTCGCTTTAGCTGATAAGGTTGGTGCAAGCGGTAAAATTTTAGCGATAGATCAGGATGAATTAGCTCTGAATAATACGCGAGCCAAGATAAAAACAAAAAAGTTAAAAAATATTATTGTTGCGGAGGGGAATTTTAAAAATTTAAAAGATATTGTAGCGGATAATGTTTCTGATGCGAAGAAGTTTGATGGTATTGTCTTTGATTTAGGTTTATCTTCAGCTCAGTTGGCTGACGAGGAACGCGGTTTTTCTTTTCAGGGTGATCGTCCGCTTAATATGGCCTTTGGTCTAGATAGTACAGTAGCCACGGAAGATATTGTCAATAATTATTCTCTTTTGGAGTTAACCAGAATTTTCCGAGAATATGGAGAAGAGCGCCAGTCTTATTACATCGCTAAGGCTATTGTCGCTGCCCGTCATGAAAAGAGAATAAAGACCACGGCGGAATTAGTTGCCATTATTGAGCAGGCTGTACCATTTCGCTTTCGGACTCGTATTCATCCCGCCACCAAAATTTTTCAGGCTTTACGGATGGAAACTAATGGAGAACTGGATGCTTTGATCGCTGCGTTACCCGAGGCGGTTTCGCTTCTGAAGCCAGGTGGTCGTTTAGTTCTCGTATCTTTTCATAGCGGTGAAGATAGAATTGTAAAAAGATTTTTTAAAAATACACCGGAACTCTTAATTCTAACTAAACGTCCCCTTATTCCCCAGGAAGAAGAAATAATTGCCAATCCTCGTTCTCGTAGTGCTAAGTTACGTGCCGCTGAGCTAAGAAGAGAAGAACGAGAAGTTTAAATTAGATAATTTTTAAATTAGTAGCGCAGTACCTTTTGTTCGCTTAGAACTGGGGTAAGATCAAATTCTATGACTAAAATCGTAAACGGTCACAGTATTAAAATAAATATGGCGGATAGTCGTCGTAATTTAAATTTAAAGTATGTGAATTTCGCTTTGCTGGCCGTGATTATGATAATGGGCTCATTTTATTTGGTAAATATTAATCACTTAACGGTTCAGGGTTTTGTTTTACGAAATTTAAAAACACAAGTAGCGGAATTACAGAGTAATAATCTGGATAAAGAAGAAGCGGTTAATCAGGCCCAGTCTTATAATGCTTTAACTGCTAGAACACCGGAATTAAATATGGTGGCGATTGGTAATGTAGAATATTTGGCAGCTAGTAATTTGGCCATGGCTAGGAAATAAGCCGGTATCGTTAAAGACGACGATGAGCTTTGGCTGACTTGATTTTATGTGGTGTAATTCTTTAAAGAAAAATAGTCCGGGGATAAATAAAATAAGCGGCGGTCGCTGGCAAGTGGTTGCGGCTTTTGTTTTTTTATTGTCCGGAGCTTTAATTTATAAACTATTCAGCCTGCAGATTAAGCAGGTTGATTTATATACGGCAATGGCCGCCAGCCAGCAGCAAGTTTCCAGTCAGTTAAAACCGGTTCGCGGTAAAATATATTTTACAGAAAATGTCAACGGGCAGGAGAAACTATATCCGGAAGCGACCAGTAAAGATTTTGCCGTTTTGTATGCAATTCCCAAGGATGTGCTTGATCCGCGTTGGCTAGCAGAAAAGTTATATGAATTTTTTGATAGGCCGCGTTTAGAGGAAGAATTAAAAACTCAAGCTAGTTCTAGTCCCGTTATTGCTTCTAGTACTGTTGAAGAAATTGTTTCCGCTTATGTTAAACATTTGGATAAGCCGGATAGTTTGTATGATTCTTTAAATAATAAAAAAGTGGATACCGAACATTTATTGAAACTTTATTCTCTTTTAACCTCTACTACTTCAACGCCCGTGACGGCAGATGATTTGGAATTAAAAAATTATCAAGTTGTTCGCAAAGGTGCGACGGGGACAGAAGCTATAATTAAAATTCCCGGTTTTGATTTTAATATGACAAGTTATCGTTATTACCCCGATAATGAAATTGGTTCCCATATTTTAGGTTTTGTTAGTTATGCTAACGGAGATGGCGCGGGAAAGTATGGTTTGGAAGAATTCTTTAATGATGAATTGTTTGGGCAGTATGGCTCCTTGAAATCAGAGAAAAGCGCTGGCGGTAAGACTATCATCGTTAATAATAGGGAGTATGTTAAACCGGTGGATGGTTCGGACTTAGTCTTAACTATTGATCGGAATGTGGAATTTGTTGCTTGTCAAAAATTAAAAGAAGCGGTGAAAAAACATGACGCTACTGGTGGCTCGGTTATTGTTATGAATCCGCAGACTGGGGCTATTATTGCTATGTGTTCCGAGCCGACCTTTGATCCTAATAATTATAGTGAAGTTGAGGATATTAGTGTTTATAATAATCCGGCGATATTATATCAATATGAGCCTGGTTCGGTTTTTAAAACAGTCACCTTATCTATTGCTATTGATAAAGATAAAATATTACCTTCTACCACTTATACTGATCCCGGCGAGATGATGATTAAGGGTTGGAACAAGCCGATTCGCAATGCTGATTTTTCTACGCACGGACCGCATGGTGTGGTAGATATGAATACTGTTTTGGAATATTCTCTTAACACCGGTGCTATTTTTGCTATGCATCAAGCAGGGACTAAAACCTTCGCCGATTATGTGAAGAATTATGGTTTTGGCGAGAAGACCGGTATTGAACTCGGTGCTGAGAGTAGCGGTAACATTAATAATTTATTGGGTTCCAACGTCAAGGAAATTGACGCGGCTACCGCTTCTTTTGGTCAGGGAATTGCCGCCACACCGCTACAGATGATTATGCCTTATCAAGCTATTGCTAATCACGGTGTTTTAATGAAGCCTTATGTAGTGGAAGCGATTATTCGGGACGGTCAGCGGGAGACAGTTTTGCCTAAAGCCGTGCGTCCGGTAATAAGCAGTAAAACTGCCGCCACAATGTCAGCCATGCTAGTTAATGTGGTAGAAAGCGGTCATGCCCAGAAAGCTTATATTGATGGTTATTATATCGGTGGCAAGACTGGTACGGCGCAAGTAGCCAATCGTGGCGGCTATAGTGCTAACGACTACATCCATACTTTTATTGGTATTGCCCCTATTGAGGATCCGGCTTTTGTGATGTTAACGAAGATTGATGCCCCTAAAGACGTAACATATGCTGAGGGTTCGGCTTTACCGTTATGGACGGAGATTGCTGACTATATGCTTAAATACTACCAGGTACCAAAAACACGTAAATAATAAAAGTCTAGGTAATTATGAGAAAAATTCTTGGAGAAAAATTAAAATTTTTGGCTCGTTTGATACTTAAAAGATATCACCCGACTATTATTGGTGTAACCGGTTCTTTAGGTAAAACTAGTGCTAAGGAAGCGATCTATAAAGTGCTAGAAGATTCGCATTCGGTAAGAATGAGCCAAAAGAATTATAATAATGAAATTGGTTTACCTTTAACGATCATTGGCGCTACTTCGGCAGGACGTAATTTATGGGTTTGGTTTTTAATTTTTTGGCGGGCCTTGTTTTTGATTTTAATTAAGGATAAAAATTATCCGCAGGTCTTAATTTTAGAAATGGGAGTAGATCGTCCCGGCGATATGATTTATCTTACTTCTATTGTTTCGCCTACCGTGGGTCTGGTGACGGGTGTTAGCTATTCGCATTTGGAATATTTTGGTGCGGTGGCGAATATTAAAAAAGAGAAGCAAATTTTAATTGAGAGTGTGAATAGTCAAGGCTTAGCGATTTTGAATTATGATAATGAATTAAGTCGAAGCATGGTTTCGGCTAGTCAGGCTAAGGTTTTGACTTATGGCCTGCAAGAGGGGGCGGATTTAAGAGCCCAAGATATAGTTTATAATTTTAATAAAGGGAATTACGAGTTAGCCGGAATTAATTTTAAGATGAATTATCGTGGATCTATCGTGCCGGTCTTTATGGATCATGTTTTATCTGAGACTTCTATTTATGCGGCTTTAGCTGCGGCTGCCGTGGCTATTTATTTTGATATGAACTTGGTTGACGTTGCTAATGCCTTACGTAATTTCTATTTGCCTAAGGGGCGCATGAATATTCTCGCTGGCGTGAAACATAGTTTTATTATTGATGACACTTATAACTCTTCGCCGGAGTCAGCCATAGCGGCTGTAAAAATTTTAGGGAAAATTCAAGTGGAGGATAACGCTACTAAATATGCCGTTTTGGGTGATATGTTGGAGATTGGTTCTTATACTGAAGAAGGGCATCGTCGCTTAGGTGAAGCAATTGTTAAAAATGGTGTTAGTCATTTGATTGCTGTCGGGGAACGTTCTCGCGATATTATTCGTGGTGCTACCGAGGCTGGTTTAGCCGATGATTATATTTTTTATTTTGATAAAGCGGCTGAAGCCGGCCAATTTTTACAGAACAGGATAAAAGCCGGTGATGTTATATTAGTTAAGGGCTCACAGGGGGTTCGTTTAGAAAAAGTAGTGAAGGAGATTATGGCCGAACCGGAACGAGCGGAAGAGCTTTTAGTTCGTCAAGGGGTGGAGTGGGCAGATAAATAAGATCTAAATTATTAATAGTTTATTTCAATAAAAAAGACTGTTTTTTGGCAGTCTTTTTATAATATTCTTTTTTATTTCTAAAATTTGCTATACTAATATTATATGATAATTCTTATTCTCGGCGGTCAAGGTAATCTTGGCACCCAATTAACTAAATCGTTAACGGGGAATTATGAAGTCGTGTCTTTAGACAGGGAAGATTTAGATTTTTTAGACTTTAAGGTTTTAATTAGCAAGGTACGGGAAATAGCGCCAAATATTATTATTAATGCCGCCGCTTATAATGCCGTTGATCAATGCGAAAACAAGGAAGAGTATGAGTTAGCCATGAAATTAAATGCCTATTTCCCTGGTTTATTGGCTGATATTGCCGTTGAACAGAAAGCTGTCCTCATTCATTATTCTACGGATTATGTCTTTTCCGGAACAGAGGATAAAACATTCTTCACGGAAGAGGACACGCCTAATCCGGTTAATAAATACGGAGAAAGTAAGTTCCAGGGCGAACAAGAGATCTTACGTCGCGTTGAGTCAGGTTTAAAATATTATTTAATTAGAACCTCTAAGCTGTTTGGACCGCGTGGTTCCAGTCCGCAAGCTAAGCCCAGTTTTTTTGACATCATGCTTGATTTGGTTCAGAATAAAAAAGAGCTTACGGTTGTTAATGAGGAGCTAAGTTGCTTTACCTATACTCCGGATTTATCCCTAGCTACACGACAATTATGGGAACTAGAAAAACCCTATGGTGTTTATCATTTGGTTAATCAGGGCCCGGTAACTTGGTATGACGCTGTGAAAGAACTCTTTCGTTTAAAAAAAATTACTGCCCCGATTAGAGCTGTGCGTAGTGAAAATCTCTTGCGAGCGGCCCGTCGTCCCAAATTTTCTATTTTAAAAAATACTAAAGTCAAAAAAATGCGATCATGGGAAGAGGCCTTGCAAGAATATTTGAGAAAATAAATAATCATTTATTAATACCAGCTGCATTCCAGTGGCTTAGCAATTTATATGAAAGGAATAATTTTATCAGGTGGCTCAGGCACTCGTTTGCGCCCCTTAACAAAAATTACCAGCAAACAATTATTATCGGTTTATCATCGGCCGATGATTTATTATCCCTTAAATACTTTGATCCAGGCCGGTATCAAGGAAATTTTGATTATCGTAGCGCCGGAAAGGGCGGGTGATTACCTTAATTTGCTCGGTTCCGGGAAGGAGTTTGGGGTTACTTTTACTTATGAAATTCAAGATCATCCCGAGGGCATTGCCCAGGCTTTTCTTATCGGGGAACACTTTATTGATAATGATGATGTCGCTATGATTTTAGGTGATAATATCTTTGAGGATTATTTTGCCGAAGAAATTAAGAGCTTTAAAGGCGGCGCTAAGATTTTTGCTAAGCAAGTCTCAGATCCGGAACGTTTTGGTGTCGTGAAGTTTGATGATAAGCTAAAGGCAGAAAAGATTGTAGAAAAACCGCAAGAATATTTGAGTGATTATGCTGTAACAGGTTTGTATGTTTATGATAAACGCGTTAAAGATATTGTGAAAAATATGAAACCAAGTGCGCGTGGTGAACTAGAAATTACCGATGTTAATAATTGGTATTTAGAGAAAGATGAGTTATCAGTGGCGCTAGTTAAGGGCGAATGGTTGGATGCGGGGACATTTGACAGTTTATTCAAGGCGCAGACACTGGCTAAAGAAAAGATAGCGCCCAAGATGGTTATTTAAATATGAAGTTAGCTATTGGTTTTTTAACTTATTCGAAATTAACCGCCCGTTATTTGCCGGATTTTTTAGCTAGTTTAGAGTTGGCTTTAAATTTTTTGTCGCCTTCTCAGCATCAAATTACTGTCTTTGATAATAGCGAATCGGGCGACAAGCAAAATCAGCAAATTATTGAAAGTTTTAATCGCGGGGAACTGGGTTTTAGTCCGCATAGTCCTATCCAGTATTTAACGCAGGAAAAAAATTTAGGTTTTAGTCGCGCTTATAATATTTTAATTCGTTCCGCCTTAACTACCGAGGCGGAATATTTTTTAGTTATTAATCCCGATACGCTTTTAGAGCCGGATTCTATCTCTAGTCTTTTGGCGTCTTTAGAAAATGATTCTGGATTAGCTGCTACGGCGCCGACAATTTTGCGTTGGGACTTTGCGGGGGGAAAGAAAAAAACTGATATTATAGATACCTTGGGAATAGCTATAAAGCCGGGTTTACAATTTTTTGATTTAGGGCAAGGTGAAAATGTAGAGCAGTTTGTAGACGCGACTCGGGGCAGTTTAAAAAAATTAACGATTCTGGGACCAAGCGGGGCGGCCGGATTATTTCGTACTAAGGCTTTGTCGGATATTTCTTTTGTTCCTAATGGCTTAGAAGCAATGAGCCCTGGAGTAGAGAGGGAACGGCAATATTTTGATGAGAATTTTTTTATGTATAAAGAAGATTGCGACTTGGCTTATCGCCTGACTAAGGCCGGTTATCAGTCAATGACAGTTTCTGACTCTATTATTTATCATGACCGCACCGCGTCTTCAGCTAAACTTGGTTTAGGCACCTTTATGTCTAATCGTCGAAACAAAAGTCGACAAATTAGAGTTTGGTCTTTTCGTAATCAACACTATTTGTTTATTAAAAACTGGAAAAATGAAAACATTGTCAACAGGGTCTTTATTGCCTTTCGTATAGGCTTGCTTTTTATTTTTTCTTTAATATTAGAGCAGTTTCTCTTAAAAGAATATATTTATATTTTTCGCTATCGTAAAACTATCGTAAAGTGTTGACTAATATAAAATAATGTGATAAGTTGAGGATGTCTTAAATTTTGTTTTTAATATCTAAAATATTCAAGATTAACGAGGGAAGAAGAAGTATATTTTTCTCTCGTTTGTTAAATTTATTAGTCAAAAAATTACTCAATGGCTAAGTCTAGGGTTTATTTCAAGTTAATATGGATAATACATTAGAAGATATAATTAAGGAACGAAAATCAGAAGAATTGGCTCGTTTAGATGCCATTACGATTGTGGAATCCTTGTTTGTGGATCTTTTGGATAGAGAGAAAGATATTCTGACTCGTCGTTTTGGACTTAAAGGCGACAAGGGAGAAACTCTGGAAAAAATTGGTAATTTGCATCAGTTAACCAGAGAAAGAGTTCGTCAGATTGAATCAGCTAGCATTAAAAAAATAAAAAAATTGGATAAACTAGAGAGCTCAGTACAGACCTTAAAAGACGTGGTACATGGTCTATTAGCGGATCATGGTGGTTTGATGGGTCGCAATTATCTTTTAGATATTTTAACTGTCATTTGTTTAGAAATTAATAGTTCGTTGGACCATAATCATCCCGACTATGAGACTCGTCGTAAAATTTATCGTAACCATTTTGATTTCTTGATTTCTAAATTATTAGATGATCATTTAGAGTTAGTAGAAGACTCTGAGAATTTTAGTTCTTCCGTGAAGAAAAAGAATGGTGATGTCAGTCACTTGGAGGAGTTAGCTTCAGATTTATTAAAGAAGCTACAGAGTACTAGTAAGACCCTCTCTACCGATGAAATTTTATTAATGTTAAAACAGCTAGGTTCTTATTTAAAAAATACACCTAAGATGGCCGCTGATTCTTTGGCTGATATCAGTTCAATTTTTAAAAGCCAATTATTTGCTGATAAAGCGGAAATAATTAATGGCAATAAAACCCTTTATTCTTTGATTCAGGCTATTAAAACCTTAGAACAAAATAAATATGGTGAATGGGGGATGTCTCATTGGGGGGAAGTAAAACCTAAAACCGTTAATGATAAAATCTACTTAATCCTTAAACATTCGGGCGAACCGCTTCACTTTACCGATATTGCCAAAAAAATTAATGAAATGAAATTTGATCGCAAAGAGGCTAATGCTGCTACGGTTCATAATGAATTGATTTTGGATGAGCGTTATAATTTAGTTGGTCGCGGTACCTACGGTTTAAAGGAATGGGCCAAGTAAAATATTAGTGTTAATGTGAGATTTTAGTCCCACTTAAAATAAAATTATCAGAAATCCGACGTTAAGCGCGTCGGATTTTATTTTTTCGGTTTTTTGTGTTAAAATAGACTTATATTTTATATGGATATTGTTATTAATACTGCCGTCTTTAATCAATTTTTTGCCTTACCAGCCGATGAGATGTTTTGGGTCTTTTTTTATAACATCGGCTGGTTAATTTTGGCTGCCATATTTTTAATTGGCGTTAGAGACGTTTATCTTTTTTGGTTACGTAATCAATGGAATAATACTCATAAAAGCGTGCTGTTAGCGATTGATATTCCGCGTGGTAATGAGCAGTCCCCTAAGGCGGTAGAGAATATGTTTACTTATTTGTCCGGAGCGCACGGTAGTGTCAATTTTTTTGAAAAATGGTTTGAAGGCAAATATCAAAAGGCTTTTAGTTGCGAGATTGTGAGCTTGGAAGGTTATACTCAGTTTTTGATTTGGACGCCGGTAGAATTTCGTAATTTAGTGGAGTCCTCGGTCTATTCTCAGTATCCGGACGCGGAAATCTCTGAGGTTGATGATTATATTGAGAATCTGCCAGAAAATTTACCGGATGAAGAATATGATATTTGGGGTACCGAATTTCATCAAAAAGAATCATCGGTTTATCCTATAAAATGTTATCAAGAATTTGAGCATACCATGGGGCCGAGCGAGACGCAGTTTAAAGATCCTATGGCCAGTTTAATGGACCTTTGCGGTTCTTTGCGTCAAGGTGAATATTTTTGGTTTCAGACTATTCTTATCCCTACCGGTTTTGACTGGGTAAAAGAATCGGAAAAAGAAATTAATAAAATTTTTGGTCGTAAAGTCAAGTATAAGGCAGGCTTGGGCTCTAAAATTGTGGAGTGGATGGGAGAACTAAGTGAAGTGGTTTATTCTATTTGGGGTGATATTGAGGCCAAGGATAAGAAGGAGGATAAACCCAAGACTATGATGGATTTAACTCCGGATGAGAAAAGAAAGGTGGAAGGAATACAGATAAAAGCTTCTAAAATTGGTTTTGAAGCTAAATTTAGAATGGTTTATATCGCGAAGAGGGAAGTAAAAAATAATGCGAAGGTGGCTAATGGTATGGTGGGTTATATGAAACAGTTTGCTTCTCTAGATCTTAATAACATGAAGCCAGATTTAGACTTTACCATGACTAAAGCACAATACTTTTTTACTAATCAACGCGTTGAATCAAAAAAACGTAAAATTTTTCAAGCTTATAAACTGCGTTCTGATGGTCGCGGTCGTCTCCCTGGTTTATATAATGTGGAGGAACTAGCAACAATGTGGCATTTCCCGGTGGAAGCTAACGTTAAGGCGGCGATGATGCAAAAAGCGCCGGGACGTAAAGCCGATGCACCAGCCGCTTTACCTTTAGCCGAGTTTAATATTGAACAGTCGTCGGATATTTTTGGGAAGAATAATAACCATGACGTGACAGAGGATAAGTCTAGTCATAATAAAGATCTAGAAGAAATATTAAGACCGGAAGAAACATTTGCGGAGAATTTAGATACTCCCCAAAGCGCGCCGCCGGCTAATTTGCCTTTTATATAAATTATGCGGATTGGAATTGATGCCCGCTTCTACGGTCCAGCCGGCAAGGGTTTGGGTCGTTATACGCAAGAGGTGGTAGATAATATTATAAAGATTATTGGAGAGGAGCAAGGTGCCCCTTTTCATTATATTATATTCCTTAGTCCGGATAATTTTGATGAATTCATAATTGATAGTCCGCAAGTCACTAAAGTTAAATTATCATGTGCTTGGTATTCTTGGTCAGAGCAGATTGTGATGCCCTATCGTCTTTGGCGTGCTAATTTGGACTTGGTGCATTTTCTTCATTTTAATGTGCCACTTTTTACTCCGGTTAAATTTGTTTTAACGGTACATGATTTAATTTTAACTCATTTCCCGACCGTGCGCGCTACGACTCGTAATTATCTTTTTTATTATTTAAAGAATTTTGCTTATCGTCTAGTGATTTTTATTGCCTTACTTCGCGCTCAAAAAATAATTACGGTGTCGGAATTTACTAAGACGGACATTATTAAAAAATTTGGCATTAAACCACAAAAAATAATTGTTACTTACGAAGGAGCGGCTAATCTTGCTAAAGGTCGTGACTCCTTATTTGTCGCTAAATTAGATAGCGAAGAAATCTTGACTCAATATAATATTCCGCGACAGTTCTTGTTGTATGTCGGCAATGCTTATCCCCATAAGAATTTGGAGGCCTTACTAAAAATGTTTAGTGTTTTGCATTTAGAACGGCCGGAATTACATTTAGTTATGGTTGGTAAAATGGATTATTTTTATGAACGATTGCGTCAAACGGCGGCGGCTCTGAACCTTTGGCAGCAAGGAAATCGTAATTGTGCCGTTATTTTTCCGGGCTATGTGCCTGATGCGAAATTAGAAATTTTATATGTGGAAGCGAGTCTTTATATCTTTCCTTCTTGGTATGAAGGTTTTGGTCTGCCGCCCTTAGAGGCTATGGCTAGAAGCTGTCCCGTAGTTAGCTCCGACCGAGCTTCTTTACCGGAAGTTCTAGGCTCGGCCGCCCTGTATTTTAATCCTGATGATCAAGCTGACATGATTGCTAAAGTTCGTTTAGTTTTGGATAATCCAGAACAGCGAGATAATTTAATTGCTAAAGGACGTGAGCAAGTAAAAAAATATAATTGGTGGCAATGTGCCAATGAAACACTTCAGGTATATCAAGAAATTTTGAAAAAAAATGTCTAATATAAAGAATGAAAAATTTGGATTAGTGGAAGCGGAACGAGAGCGTTTCTCTAATTTTGTCGTGGATTTAAGGCGACAAGAAAAAGTAATTGTTAAAGATATTAAATCTCGGCAAAAAATGTGGCGACCAGATTTAAAATTGGTTCAGCTTAAGCTGGCCTATATTGTTAAAAATTTTTTTAAGAAGTCGACTGGCGTTTTTAAAGTATCAATACGACCCCCTAAACAACTTTTAATGACAGCCCAAAATTTGTTGCCTCGTGCTAAAGCTAAGAAAAAGGTTAATAAATTTAGCTGGTTTAGTCTCTCAGGAATTTTTTCCAAGAAAATAAAATCACCTCGTCGCCGCAAACATCCCTGGCTTGGTTTTGTTCGCGGTCAAGAAAATTTGTTTAGTGCTCGGGTTGTTCATGCCAATAATTCCCGGACAAATAAGTTTTATAAGTCTTCTGTTTGGGCTTTTGTTTTAATTTTATTGTGTATTATTTTACCTTTTCAATTGGCGCTCTATTGGCCTTTGGGAAATTTATCTACATTGGCGGCTAAGATTAGTAATCGTTCGGAGTTAGCACTAAATAATTTGTTGACGGCCGCTAACTCGGCTTCGCAGCGTAATTTTAAAAATGCCGATTCAGAATTTCAAGCCGCTGGTGCCAATTTTTTAGCGGCGCAAGAGGATTTAAGCGCAATAAACAGTTCTATTTTATCTTTAGCCACTTTATCCGATAATCCTAAATTTAAATTAGCGGCCGAAAGCAAGAAATTTTTGCAAGCCGGTACACTCGCTTCGTCTTTGGGAAGTAATTTAGTTCTGGCTGCCGACAGTTTGTTCAATGGTCAGCAGGAAGATTTTTCTGGTTCTTTGGATAATTTTTTAGTGTATGGGCAGCAAGCGGGTGCCGATGCCACATCTTTAAAAAAATGTTTGGATGATATTAATTTGAATAATTTGCCGAAGGCTTATCACAATAAATTTTTAACTTTAAAAAATCAAAGCACTGCTTTGTCGGATAATTTATCGGGTTTGGTTTTAACGGCACAAAAATTAAAAGAAGTGCTGGGTCTAAGTAGCGATAAGCGTTATCTGGTAGTTTTTCAAAATAATGCTGAATTACGGGCGAGTGGTGGTTTTCTGGGTAGTTATGCTTTAATTGATTTGCGAGACGGAAAAATACGTAATTTAGAAGTGCCGGGTGGTGGAGCTTATGATACGGAGGGAGGCTTGAAAGTGCGTGTAGCGGCTCCGGAGCCTCTTTGGTTAGTCAATACACTCTGGCATTTTTGGGATGCTAATTGGTGGCCAGACTGGCCCACTACGGCGCAGAATTTAATGTGGTTTTATAGTAAGAGTGATGGTCCGAGTGTGGATGGTGTTATTAGTGTGACCCCGACTGTTATTGAAGATTTGTTAAAAATAACCGGACCGATTGATTTAAACTTGGAGTATGGCCTAACTATTGACTCTGATAATTTTTGGCAAACCGTACAGATGATCACCGAACAGTCTAATTTAGTCATAGAAAATCCGGTGGCGGTGGCCGGTTTGCCAACCAGCTCGGCTGTAGTCATGACTGATTTGCCTTTGCAACAAAATTTAGATGTTAACCCCGATAATAAACCAAAAAAAATCATTGGCGATTTATTAGTTAAAATTTTAGAAATTCTGCCCCAGAAATTAACACCGGATAATTTAGTGAATATTATTGCATTGCTTGATAATAATTTGGCCGGTAAACAGATTTTGATGTATTTTAATGATCCGGTTTTGCAGTCGGCGGCCAGTGATCGTAATTGGGCCGGGGTGGTGGCTAATACTGACAAAGATTACTTATTGGTTGTTAATACTAATATTGCCGGCCAAAAAACTGATCGTTTAATACAAGAGGACGTAGAGCTTTTAAGCGAGGTAGCGGCGGATGGCACTATTATTAATACTGTAAAAATTACGCGTCGGCATCCTGGTGTTAAGGGTACTGTTTTAACCGGAGTGCGCAATGTTGATTGGTTGCGTGTTTATGTTCCGGCTGGCAGTGAACTTTTATCAAGTTCCGGCTGGCGTGTTCCGGATGCTAAATATTTACAAAATCGTCCTGACACCGGCATGTCACTGAGTCCGCGCCTAGTGGCAGAAAATGCGGCTAAAGTTGATGTTAGTAGCGGCACTAAAATATATCAAGAAAATAATAAGACGGTTTTTGCTAACTGGTTAATGTTAGATCCGGGAGAAACGGCGACGGTTAGTATAACTTATCGCCTACCTTTTAATTTTTTTGACTCAATTAGCTCTGATAGTTGGTTAAAACGTCTTAATTCTTGGCTGAATCCCAAGGCTGTTAAATTATTTCCTTATTCGCTTTTGGTCCAAAAACAACCGGGCGCATCTGCCGATAATTTTTCTAGTCGTTTAATTTTACCCGAGGCGGATACGATATTTTGGCGTTACCCGATGGATCTAAGTGGTTCCGCTACGGGTTGGGATGTTAATAGTTCGTTATCACGAGATCGCTATTGGTCAATTTTAGTACAAAAAAATCAAAGCCGTTAATATAAATATATGTCTAAAATAAAAAAAATCAAAAGAGTCTTGCGCGTCGGTCGCGCTGTTGACTCTAGTTTATCTTCATTCGTGGAAAGACCGGTGCCTAGTGAGACGGAGGTGGCGGTTTTTGAACGAGTTATGAAAAGGGAAGTACATGAACAAGAGGTTGATTCTAATTTGGCAGAGATTTATAGCGGTAAGAATGGTGCAAAAATTAATGTTCAAAAAATGAATGTTAAAAAACGTCTCGGATTTTTTGGTCGCTTATTGCGTCGCCTGGTTCTGTTATTGATTGTAGTTGGTGCGGGATATTTATTATATTGGTACGGTTGGAGTGGTACTAACAATGTTAACGGCTTAGAACTTCAAGTGAAGGCCCCAGATAAAATTTTAGCCGGAGAAGAGTTTTCTTATGAAATTACTTATTATAATCCGACGAAGTATTCTTTGTCTCAGGTACACTTGGAATTACAGTATCCTGATAGTTTTATTATAACTTCTGCCTCTCCAGCGGCCACTAGCGGTAATTATGGTTGGAATTTGTCAGATATGGCGCCTGGTGCCAGTGCTACCTTGACTGTTACCGGTCGTTTGATTGCGCCACCTGATTCGGTAGCGGTAATTTTTTCTCGTTTAAGTTATTTACCCAGTGGTTTGACTAGCGAATTCAAAAAAGAATCATCCGCTTCCACAATCTTAAGTGGTCCGGGTTTTCAGGTTGATTTAAATTATTCCGCGACGGCCTTTATCAATCAAGATAATGACATGGGTTTAGTTATCTATAATATTGAAGATAATCGCTTGGGTGATTTTAATATCAGTTTTTCTGTGCCTGCTGACGCCAGTGCGTCCGTAGTAACGTCCGATACAAGTGTCGACGCCTCAGCTACTTCCACTAAAAAATTAACGGTTACTAAGATTGGTGGCGCTAGTTGGCAGGTGAGCGGTTTAAGTCAAGAAATGGGCCGCCAAGAAATTCCTTTAACTTATCGGGTTAAGCAAAAAGCTGATAATTTGGAAATTAAAGTTCGTTTGGAAAAGAAACTAGAAGATGGTCAATCTTATACTTTTTGGGAAAAAAGTTTAAAGCCAGAGTTAGTGAATAGTGATTTGAATCTAACCATGTTACTGAATGATTCTAAAAATGACGGTGATTTAAATTCCGGGCAGTCCTTAAATTATTCTTTAACTTATGTTAACCATGGTATAAATACTTTTAAAGATGTGGTGATTATGGCTGTGTTGAAGGGAGAGATGTTAAATTGGGAGTCTTTAGCGGATGTTAATAAAGGTGATGTGCAGAGTAATAGTATTATTTGGACTAAAAATGAAATTCCGGCCTTAGCGGAGATTAAGCCTGGAGCGGAAGGGGCAATTGACTTCAGTTTGAAGTTACGCTCTTTTCAAGATAGTGACATTGCTAAGGATTTAACGCTTGTTTCTTACGGACAATATGGTATTAATAATCAGGTCGCTAAGAGCCATGATAATATCAGTAATACTGTGACTAGTCGTTTAAATAGTGACTTGTCTTTGCAGGAAGAAATTCGTTATTTTAATAGCGATAATATTCCGGTTGGCTCCGGTCCTTTGCCGCCGGAAGTTGGCGTGCAGACCAGTTTTAAAGTCTACTGGACCGTGAAAAATAATTTGCATGAGTTAAGCGAGACGCGCGTGGTCTTTACGTTGCCATCCTATGTATCTTGGAATAACAATAATATGACTAATGTCGGTAGTTTATATTATGATGAAGCTAGTCGTCAGGTAATTTGGGAAATTGGTCGTTTGCCGGTTTCAGTTTACCGAGTTGATGCCGAATTCGGTATTAGTATTATACCAAGCGATAACGATCGTAATAAGATTCTGATATTATCACCTGGCTCTATTGTGAGCGCTTTGGATACGGAAACGAAGGGAACTATTACTAAAAAAATTACTTCTAAAACCACAAAGTTGGAAGACGATGATATTGCTAACTTAAGTAACTCAGGCGTAGTTCGTTAAGAAGTTATCGGTTAGAATTATCGGCGACATTCAGATAAATTATTTATGTTTAAAGTTATTAAAACCAGCAAGGCGGGACTTAGGCACGGCTTATTAAAAATAAAGTCCGGTTCATTAGCTACGCCTTTTTTCATGCCGGATGCTACTAGGGGCTTTGTGAAGTTAACGGACAATGAGGCGGTAACACGCACCGGCACCGAAGCTTTAGTGGTTAATACTTTTCATTTATATTTACAACCCGGTTTAGCAGTCATTAAGCGGGCCGGTGGGGTCCATAAGTTTATGAATTGGTCCGGCCCCTTATTGTCGGATTCCGGTGGTTTTCAGGTTTTTTCCTTGATTCACAAGAATAAAAAAATGGGGAAGATTGGCGATGATAAGGTTGTGTTTAAGTCACCGTTAGACGGTTCTCGTCACGAATTAAGCCCGGAGAAATCTATTCAAATTCAGTTTGATTTAGGCGTGGATATGATGGTTTGTTTGGATGATTGTCCCCCGAACGATTTTTCTCGTCCTGATTTGGAAAAAGCGGTAGACAGAACTATTGCTTGGGCTAAGCGCTGCAAGCAAGAATATAATAAACAAATAAAAAAAAGAAAGTTATCCGGTCGTCAGCGACCACTTTTATTCGCGGTTATTCAGGGTGGCGCGGAAATAGATTTACGTGAGCGTTGCACTAAGGAATTAGTCGCTATTGGTTTTGACGGTTACGGTTTTGGGGCGCGACCGGTAGATAAAGACGGTAATTTTTTAGAAGAGGCTCTAAGTCGCACGGCAAATTTTATTCCTGTTAACGCCTTACGCTTTGCTTTAGGTATTGGTACGCCGGAAGATATTTTTCGTTGCGCTCAGATGGGCTGGGATATGTTTGACTGTGTTATTCCGACACGTGAAGGTCGGCACGGTAAATTATTTGTTTCTGATAAAGCTTTAATTAGCGGTCAGAAATTAAATTATAGCCATGTTAATATTAATAACTCTCGTTTTGCTAAAGATTTTTTGGCTATTAATCAAGGGAGTCGCTTAACGGAGTTAAAAAAACATTCGCGGGCTTATTTACATCATCTGTTCCGGATGAGGGAACCCTTGGGTCATAAGTTAGCCAGTTTAAATAATTTGGAATTTTATCAGAAGTTGCTGGCCAGTTTACGTGGTACTAAAAAATAGTATTAAAAAAGCTGCTTTCTTGGGATAAGAAAACAGCTTTGTGAAAACGTTACCATGGTGCTGTCGTTGTTATTGGACTGAAAATTAGCTCTACATTCGAGATATCATATTGAGTATTTTCAACACCAAAGAGGGCTGATGATAGAGATGATAAAGTGATTTTAAAAACGTTACCATCTTTAATATTTTCTGGCTTTATTTCTAGTATTCCTAGCAGAAATATTTTGTCTGCTATTAGTACGGTCTCATTTGGTAGAGATTGTAGGAATGCCTCTGTTCTTGGAACCATTAACTTTTTTCCTTCGTATTCTAAGCTATATATTGAATCAGGGGAAATGGACTCTAAGTAAAATATTGTACCGCATAGTGGATTGTAAGCGGTAATATCCAGATCAAGCAACTCCGCCGTTTCTCCATAACGGGTTCCAATACCCGATATTACATTTGAGGGAACTTCGGGTAGTAATGTTTTTGGCATTGCTTCCAGATTCATAATTCCGTTCTGGCTTAAGATGGGATCCATCTTAAGTGATTGAACTTCGCCATGAACAACTATATAAATATCTTTTTCCATATTTCCTCCTATAGGTTATGGATATTGTGAAATGTACTATTAATTAGTTCGTTGAATTAAATTAATCGTCTCATAAATTTTATGATGCGTCAATATCAGTATTATTAGTATTTAAGCTTATTTTTTCTAAATCTTGTCTAAAGCCAGTTTTTCCTTTATAATTAATAAATAATTTTGAATTTATTTACTTATGACAACTAAGATTATTGCTACAATAGGACCGAAAACGGAGGCACCGGAGCAGTTACTCGCTATTTTAGAAGCGGGAGTGGATGTAGTGAGAGTAAATTTTTCGCATGCCACTTACGATCAGTATAAAAAAATTACGAAAGTAATTAAGAGTTTTAATAGACATCATCATGAGCGACACGTTGCTTTAATGTTAGATTTGCAGGGGCCGCGTATTAGAGTTGGAGTTTTACCAACAGAAGGACTGTTATTTAAGGAAAAAGAAGTGTATCAATTTTCTTATTCTCGTAAAGCTTATCAGCCTGGTGGTGTTATTCCCATTGATAATGCGGATTTATATTTAGACATTGAAAAAGACCACCCCCTATTTTTTGGCAACGGGATGATAGAATTATTAGTTAAAGAAGTAAAAAATAAAATTATTACCGCTCAGGTTGTAATTGGTGGACGTTTACTATCCCGCAAAGGTATTAATGTCCCTTATACACATATCAAGAAGGGTGGTTTAACTCCTAAAGATATTAAAGATGTTAAATTTGGCTTACGGGAGGGGATGGATTATGTGGCCTTATCCTTTGTGCAGAATGATGATGATGTTATTCATTTGCGTAATTTATTGGGAGCGAAGAGCAAGGTAAAAATAGTTTCTAAAATAGAAAGAGCCTTGGCGTTAAAAAATATTGATAAGATTATTGAGGCGTCTGATATTATTATGGTAGCGCGTGGTGACCTGGGTATTGAAGTGCCGATTGAAGATTTGCCGATTATCCAGAAAAATTTAGTTCGTCATGCTCATTGGCAGGGTAAACCGGCGATTATTGCTACCCAGGTCATGACTTCTATGATTAAAAATCCTCATCCGACGCGAGCGGAGGTGTCGGATATTTCTAACGCCGTTTTTGACGGCGCTGATATGGTTATGCTTTCGGACGAAACGGCGGTGGGCGACTATCCGGTGGCGGCGGTAAAGATTTTAAGGAAAGTGATGAATCGTTCCGAGAATTATATTTACAAGTCAGATTTAATAAGTTAATTGTTTTTTTAAGTTCCGGTTTTATATGATGCAGCTTATCTCGTTCGCCTTTATTCTGCTTAGTTTTTTATTCGGGCATGCCTTACTATGGTATGTCAGTTTAAGATTTTTTTACATTACTTCCGCCGGTGGTCAATTAGCGCTCGGAATTGTGATGACTGTACTTTTTTTTAGTATTTTTGCCTCTGCTTATTTAATTCACAGACGAGATAATTGGTTTCTTCGTTCTTACTATGTTATGTCTGTTTTTTGGTTGGGTTTATTTGCCAACCTCTGCTTGTCTATTTTTGTCGTGATTGTTCTTAAGGTTGTCGGTCCATATTTTAATTTTTATGCGGCGCCTTGGTTATTAAATATTATATTTTTTGGCGGTGCTTTAGCCTTATCAATCTTCGGAATTTATAACGCTTTAGTACCGACAGTGCGTGAGCATGAAGTATTCATTAAAGATTTACCGGAAGCCTGGTGGGACAAGGTTGTGGTACAAATTTCCGATGTTCATTTGGGGGCTGTTTATCGTCAAAAGTTTTTTGCTCGTTTAATTAATCAAACCAATGCTTTAAAGCCAGAGGCAGTTTTTATTACCGGAGATTTATTTGACGGCATGGAGGCTGAGTTTTCTTGGTTAAATCATCCTTTTAAACAACTTATAGCACCACGCGGTATATACTATAGTTATGGTAATCATGATTTATATCTCGGTTTTAACCGCGTTAAAGAATTATTAGCGGATAACCCGGTAACAATTTTAGATAATAAGATGGTCGTGGTTGATAATTTGCAAATTATTGGCATTAATTATTCTTTTGATAATGATTTTGATTTAGAGGAGGCAATCTTAAAACAAACTGGTTATAGTGCCGGTCGGGCTAGCATTCTGCTTTTTCACGCTCCGCGTAATATCCCGCTTGCTAAAAAGGTGGGAATTGATCTACAATTATCCGGCCATACTCATGACGGGCAAATGTTTCCCTATAACTTTTTAACTAAGTGGGCGCACCATGGTTATGGTTACGGGTTTTTCCAAGAGGGAAATTTTAATTTAATTGTTAATGGTGGCGCCGGAACTTGGGGTCCGCCGATGCGTACCTCGGCGCGGGCGGAGATAATTAAGATAGTCTTAAAAAAGAAATAATATGAATTTATCTAATTTATCAAAAGTCCTGGCCAACGAACCTAAATATCGTTACGCTCAGGTTAATAAATTTCTTTGGCAAGATTATATTTCTAATTGGGATGAAGCTTCTAATTTGCCTAAAACTTTACGGGACAGATTACAAGAAGAATGTCCCTTAGAAATTGACGCGGAAATTTTGCAAAGTTCCTCGGGAAATTCTAGTGATAAAGCCATAATAACTTTAGAGGATGGCCAAGAAATTGAAACTGTTTTAATTCGTCAAAAAGGGAAAAGCTCGGCTTCGGTTCGTTCTACTGCTGAAAAAATAGGACGCAATACCGTTTGTGTTTCTTCTCAGGCCGGTTGTCCTTTGCGTTGTTCATTTTGCGCTACCGGACAAGCCGGTTTTCGTCGTAATTTAAAAGCAGAAGAGATAGTAATGCAAGTACTTTTTTGGGCGCGTTATTTAAAGTTGGAAGCTAAGGGTTTGGTCGATAAGACAGAAAAAATAGATAATATTGTTTTCATGGGCATGGGTGAGCCGTTTTTAAATTATGCAGAGTTTATCAAGGCGGTTAAATCCTTAAACAATCCGGAAACTTTAAATATTGGAGCACGACGAATGTCGGTTTCTACGGCTGGTATTACTGAAGGTATTAAACGTTTGGCGGGCGAGAAGATACAAATTAATTTGGCTATTTCCTTACATGCCACCACTGATGATAAGCGTCGTCAAATTATGCCAGTGGCTAATAAATATAGCCTGAAAGATATTTTTAAAGCGGTTGATAATTATATTACTAAGACTGGTCGTCGCGTGATGTTTGAGTATTTAATGATAAAAGGCGTGAATGACAGCGAAGAAGATGCTTATGAATTAGCAAATTTAATGTCTCAGCCTTTATATTTAGTTAATCTTATTCCTTATAATGAAGCCGGTGGTAAATTTCAGTCTTCAGACAGGGAACGGATAGATGATTTTAAACAAGTTCTGGATGATAATGGTGTGGCGGCTACCGTGCGTTTAAGTTTTGGTTCCGATATTGACGCAGCTTGCGGGCAGTTAAGAGGAAAAAGGAGTAAATAAGGGCAACGTCTTGACTATTTTTAAAAAAATGATTAATATGATAAGGACTTAATGAAAAATTACGTCGGATACGTAATTTTTTTATTTCTGGCATTTTGTCGGATTCATTTTTATCTTTATTTTTATCTTATGGAAATTCGGAATATCGCCATTATCGCTCACGTTGATCATGGTAAAACAACTTTAACCGATGCTTTAATGCGTCAGACCGGCATGACTGATAGTGATATTAGCATGGATAGTAATGACCTGGAAAAAGAACGGGGCATTACAATTTATTCTAAGAATACCTCGGTTTTTTATCGTGATACTAAAATTAATATTGTGGATACGCCCGGTCACGCTGACTTTAGTTCTGAAGTAGAGCGTATTTTGCGTTCCATTGATTGCGTCTTGTTGTTGGTTGATGCTCAGGAAGGGCCGATGCCGCAAACCAAATTCGTCTTAAAAAAATCTCTAGAACTCGGACTTAAGCCAATTGTGGTAATTAATAAAATTGATAAACCAGCCGCTCGCCCGGAAGAGGTGGGAGAAATGGTTTATGAGTTATTTTTAGATTTGGGTGCTAGTGATGAGCAACTTGATTTTCCTGTTATCTATGCTATTTCTAAGCAGGGAATTGCCAAGAAGAATTTAACGGATGAATCAACTAATCTTGATCCGCTCTTAGACTTAATCTTAGAACATGTGGCTGTTGCTTCCAATCCAGAATTAGAGACTAAACAATTATTAGCCCAACCTTTTAATCTCGCTTACGATAATTTTTTGGGTCGTTTGGCTATTTGTCGCATATATGAAGGAAAAATTAAGGCCGGTCAAAATATTTTTATTGAAAATTTAAAAGGTGATACTCGTTCCGGTAAAACTAATAAACTTTTTACTTTTTCTGGAGTATCTCGTAAGGAAGTAACAGAAGCGGTAGCGGGTGATATTGTGATGGTGGCCGGTCTACCTGATATTTATATCGGAGAGACTATTGCCGCCGCCGTTAATCAGGAACCTTTACCGGCTATTAAAATAGATGAACCGACAATTTCTTTGGGATTTTTGGTGAATAATTCTCCCTTTGCCGGGAAGGAAGGGAAATTCGTCACTAATCGTCAAATAAAAGAGCGCTTAGAGAAAGAATTGGAAGTTAATGTTGGATTAAAAATAGATTTTTCTGACATGAATTTTTACAGAGTTTATGGCCGAGGTGAACTTCATATTGCCATTCTTTTGGAAAATTTACGTCGAGAAAATTATGAACTGCAAGTTTCCCAGCCGCAAGCCATTATTAAGGAAGAGAATGGTCAGAAGTTAGAGCCTTTTGAAGAAATTACTGTAGATATTCCCGAGGCTATGGCCGGAGTAATAATTGAAAAAATTTCCAAGCGCAAGGGCCGAATGACTGATTTAAAAACGCATAATGGTCAGTCTCGTTTATTGTTTGAAATTCCGACACGTGGTCTGCTTGGTTATCGCAATGAATTTGTGGTAGATACTCGGGGCGAAGGAATTCTCTGTGCTCATTTTCTAGGTTTTAAACCTTATGCCGGTACGATTGAAAAAAATAAACTGGGATCTATGGTTTCCATGGTCACCGGTAAGTCTTTAGCTTTCTCGTTGTGGAATTTACAAGATAGAGGTGAGCTATATATTTCTCCTAATACCACGGTATATGAAGGTATGGTTATTGGTAACTCAGCCAAAGGTAATGATTTAGTGGTTAATCCTATTAAGGGTAAGCAATTATCTAATGTGCGCGCTTCTGGTACGGATGAAGCTATTATTTTAATTCCCCCCTTGGAATTAACCCTGGAAAGAGCTTTAAGTATCATGAACGAAGATGAATATTTGGAAATTACTCCTCAGAATATTCGTTTGCGTAAGCAATTTTTAACGGAAAATGAAAGAGTTAGAGCAAAACGATAGCACTTCTTAGTTGATTGAATTAATAATTAGTTGATGATTATAAAACTGGCTTTAATGGTCAGTTTTATGTTATAATAACTGAGAAAATAAATATTAAATATTAAAATTATTTTTATGAAAAAAACAATTTGGATCATAGTCGGGGTGGTGGTTTTGCTTGCTTTGTGGTTTTTAAGCTCTTATAACAGCTTAGTCACAGCCAGTGAATCAGTTGATAACAAATGGGCGCAAGTGGAAACGCAGTATCAAAGACGTTTTGATTTGATTCCCAATTTAGTAAACGCCGTGAAAGGCGCTATGAGTCAGGAGCAAACGATATTTGAAGAGTTAGCCGCAGCACGTTCTAATTATACTGGCGCTCAGACCGTTAGCGAAAAAGCGGCGGCCGCGACGCAAGTAGAAAGTGGCTTGGGGCGTTTACTCGCAATCATGGAAAATTATCCTGAGCTTAAATCTATAGATACCGTGCAAACTTTAATGGCTCAACTGGAAGGAACGGAAAATCGTATTAGTGTTGAGCGTAGTCGTTTTAACGATGAAGTTAAGTCTTATAATGTGATGATTAAGCGTATTCCTATGAATATGGTAGCTGGCATCTTTGGCTATACAGAAAAAAGTTATTTTGAAGTTGCTGCCGGAGTAGAGAATGCTCCTGCCGTTGATTTGAATATTAATTAAGAAAAGATGTTAGGTCGGATTGTTTTAATTGTATTTTTGGCCTTATTCACGGCCGGTTTGCCTGCCCGGGCCTATAATAACCCGGGGCAACCGGTCGCTTTTGTTAATGATTATGCCGGTGTTTTAAGTTCTGAGCAGAAGAGTAGTTTGGAAAATAAATTAACACAATTTACCGCCAGTTCTACTAATGAAGTAGCGGTGGTTATTATTAGTAGTTTAGAAGGGGACAGTATTGAAAATTATGCCAATAAACTTTTTGCGGACTGGAAGATAGGTACGGAGAAGCAAGACAACGGAGTTTTATTGTTAATTGCTATTAATGATAAGAAAATGAGGATTGAAACCGGTTATGGTCTGGAAGGGGCTTTACCGGACGCCACCGCCAATCAGATTATTACTAAAACTTTACGACCCGCGTTTCAGGCTAATGATTATTATAGTGGTATAGACGCCGCTACTAACCAAATTATATTGGCCACGCAAGGTGAATATAGTGCTGACGCTAGCGCGGGGGGTGGTTTGGGTAATTGGAGTTTTGATAGTATTGTGTGGATTATGATTATGTCCCTTTATCTTTTATCGGCCTTATATAGATATTTGGCAAGAAGTAAAAGCTGGTGGGAGGGCGGTGTTTTGGGTGCGGTTATTGGCCTGATAGTTTCTTTAATATTCTTTTCTTCTCTGGTTTCTATTTTGACACCAGTTTTGGCTGTGTGTGGTTTTATCTTTGACTATTTAGTCTCAAGGGTTTTTCCGGCTCCTAAGCCCTTGAAAAAAGGCGGTGGTATTTGGTTTTTAGGCGGTCCGGGAGGTTTCGGCGGGCGAGGCGGATCGGGCGGCGGTTTTGGTGGTTTTGGCGGCGGGTCTTCCGGCGGCGGTGGGGCCAGTGGTGGTTGGTAATATCAGTAATAAAATTATTTGGCGCTTATGAAAAATATTAAGATGGATATTTTTAATATTGTTACCCCTAAAAAGTTGGTGCTACGTTCTATATTTTTAGGAGATAAGAAAGCAAAAAATGTTTTTGTTTTTGTGCATGGTTTAGGGGGCAATCTTTTTTCGCGCATTGAATTTTTAGAGACCTTGGTTGATAAGAAAAATACGGCAGTTTTAACTTTTAGTAATCGGGGTAACGGCACGATAAACATGTTGAAGAAAGTTAATCCTAGAAAATCATCGGGCTATGATTGGTTTAAAGCCGGTATGGCGCACGAAGTATTTTCTGACTGTGTTGACGATATAGATGGGGCAGTGCTCTCGGCTCAGGCGGCCGGAGCAAAAAATATTTATTTAATTGGTCATTCTACCGGTTGTCAGAAGAGCATCTATTATTCATCAAAGAGGCCTAAGTCGCCGGTTAAGGGGATTATTCTCTTGGCGCCGATGAGTGACTATGCCGATGCCTATGCTTATAATGATAGAAAATCTTATAACAAAGCTTTAAATAAAGCTCAGCAGATGCTTAAGAATGGTCAAAAACATGAATTAATGCCGGCAGGTTTTTGGCCAACAGTTATTGACGCGCAACGTTGGTTTAGTCTTTATTCACCGCAAGGGAAAGAGGAAATATTTACTTATGCTTCCGGGCGTCGTCCCTTGGTATTATTAAAGAATAAGAAACCGGTCTTAGTAGTCTTAGCCGAAGCGGATGAATATAGTGACCGACCGATGTCGGAAATTGCTAGTTGGTTTAGTCAGGCTTTAGCCGAGCAGTCAGCGCAAGTAAAAATTATTAAAAAAGCCCCTCATAGTTTTGTCGGACAATTTAAAGGGCTAAAAAAAGTTATAAGTGATTGGCTAGAGACAGGGAAGTAGTAGATTTGTAAATTATATGTTGGATATTACTCTGTTGATTATTGGCAAGGTTAAAGAAAAGTATTGGCAGGAAGCTCTGGCGGAGTATAGTAAACGCTTGTCTCCTTATGTGCGTTTACGAATAAAAGAATTAGCGGCTACGCCATTTTCTGAAAATAATAAGATACAATCTAAAGAGTTAGAAGCCAAGAGAATTGTAGAATATTTGGAATCAAGTTCTGTCAAAAAAAATTCGGCTCAAGTTTACTTATTGGCGGAGCGAGGAAAAATGTTTAATTCTCCGGACTTTGCTCTTTGGCTGGAAAAGACTCAGCCTTTAGTTTTAGTTTTAGGTGGAACTTTAGGCTTTAGCGATGAACTTTATCGTCGTTATCCGCAAATTTCTTTATCGCCCTTAACTTTTCCCCATGAGTTGGCGCGTGTTGTTGTTTTGGAACAAATTTATCGCGCAACCACTATTTTAAATAATAAAAATTACCATTATTAATTCTAGAAATTACCATGCCAAGACTTGAACAATTACAGAAGGAACTGAGACAGAACGCCGATAAGTCGCAAGCTGCGATTTTACAGCGTTTTTTTAAAACCGGTCCCGGCCAATATGGCTCTGGTGATGTGTTTTTAGGCTTACGAGTGCCGCTCCAACGTCAAATAGCCGCTCGGTATACAGATTTGAGCTACCCGGAGCTTGAAGCGCTTTTAGCTGATATTATTCACGAATTTCGCTTAGTCGCCCTTCTTATTTTAGTGCAAAAATATCAAAAGACCGCGACTTTAAAAGAGAGAAAATTAGTGGTGGATTTTTACTTGTCTCATAGTAAATGCATTAATAATTGGGACTTGGTAGATTTATCGGCCCCCAAGATTTTAGGTGATTATTTAGTACAGGGTAAACGCGGTTCGGCCTTACTTTTGAAAATGGCAACTTCAGATAATCTTTGGGAAAAGCGTATCGCCATGGTGTCTACTTATGCTTTTATTTTGGATGGTGATTATAATGTTACTTTTTCTGTTGCTAAAAAATTATTAAAAGATAAGCATGATTTAATTCATAAGGCTGTCGGTTGGATGCTGAGAGAGGCGGGGAAGCGAGTGAGCGAAAAAGCGCTACTCAAATTCTTAGATGATAACATTAATTATTTACCGCGCACTACTTTACGTTACGCTATTGAGAAATTAACGCCTGCTCAGCGACAGGATTATTTACATCACTCTTTATTGTAGTTTTTAAATGACATGTTATAATAATGGTGTTTTAAATAATATTAAATTTTAATCATTTTCTACAATTTATATGAGTGGTAGCGGCAATTCCGACCCCAGCCATGGGTCTTTGAGCGGTAAGACACTTCTTATTGTTAATTCCTCTGGCGCTAACGATCCCTTGCACTCCAAGAGAGCCTTTATTAAAAAAGTAAAGAGTTTGGGCTTAAAAGTTATTGTTTTAAGTCAAGAGGCCAATACCTTCCAGTCTTATGTTGATTATTGCGTAACTGCTAACACTCTAAATTATATTGAAGCCTTAGCGGTTTTAGATAATTTTTTCAAAGATAACGCCGATCTAAAATTAGATGGCGTTATTACTTTTTTAGAGGATGATGTTTTGTTGACCTCTAAGATTGTTGATCGTTATAAACTAATCGGTGTGCCTTTTAAGGTGACTAGTCAGGTGCGTAATAAATTATCTTTTCGAGCTTTTTGTGAAGCTAATGGTTTACCCTTTGTTAAATATTATGAATTAAAAAACAGTCGCGACTTAGATGATGTTATAAAACTTTTGAATTTTCCCGTGGTAATGAAGCCGGCTTTTGGAGCAGCCAGTGCTTTTGTGGTTAAAGTTAATAATGAAGCAGAATTACGCGCCAGTTATAATTATTTAAAGAAAGAAGTTTCGCCTAAAATAGAATCGGCCCTTAATGATGGTTTAGATGTTTTTGTGGAAGAATATATTGACGGTGATGAAGTGGACATGGACATTTTAGTTCAGAATGGGAAGATAAAATTCTGTGCCATTAGTGATAATGGTCAAACTAAGGAGCCTTTCTTTATTGAAACGACACGCATGACTCCTTCCAGTTTACCGATTAAGAATCAGGCGGAACTCTTGGCGATGGCGGATGAGACTTTAGAAAAGTTAGGAATTTTAAACGCCTGTGTCCATTTTGAGGCAAAGTCAACCACGTGCGGTCCTATACCTCTAGAAATAAATTTACGGGTCGGCGGTGATGAAATATTGCCCAGTGTTAAAGGGGCTTGGCATGTGGATTTAATAGAAAATTTACTTAAGATTTCTTGTGGTATTTATATCCCGAAGTTTGAATTCCCCGACGGGCCTTTTGAATATTTAGCCGCCAAGACTTTTTGCGCCGACTATTCGGGCATTTTAGTTAACCTGGACATTCCGGAAGATTTGAAGAGACGACCTTATGTGCAAGAATTTCAATTTGATAAAAAGATTGGTGATTCGGTTTTGGCGCCGCCGGATGGTTATGAATATCTGGGTTGGGTATTAGTTACCGGTTTTAATGCTTTAGACGCTCGGGATAATTTAGAAATAATTGAGCAGGAAGTCGGTTATGAAATTGCTCGTTTTCATCCCGCTTCTTCTATTGGTAAGACGGCGCGTCGCTCGCCTTTTTCTGTCTCCGCTCTTAATACTGACATGTTAAAGCGACGGAGTAAGATTGAAAAAATTAGACGCATGGCAATTTCTAATCAGCGCAATTTGCATATTGGCATTGCTTGTAATTTATATGAGGAAAATCTCACTAATCAGGAAACTGTAGTAGAGAAAGATTTAACCGTGATTGGTAAGGATATTGAAAGGAATTTAAAAGAGCGAGGTTATAAAGTTAGCTTTTTTGATTTTAATGACTTGCCACAAGCTTTTAATGATTTGCGAGTTAGTGAAGTGGACTTAGTCGTTAATGTTTGTGAAAGAATTAATAATTCTAGTTTATTAGAACCTCATGTGGCTGCTATTTTAGATACTTTGCAAATTCCTTATACCGGTTCTAATCCTTTTACGCTCGGTTTATGTATTGATAAAATTAGAGTCAAAAAACTATTAGCTTATCATAAAATTCCTACGCCGGAATGGGACTATGTTTATTCTCTAGATGATGATATTCGGGAAGATTTGCGTTACCCATTGATAGTTAAACCGGCTAATACTGATAATTCTATCGGTATTACCAATGATTCGGTGGTCCGTAATAAGGTGGAATTACAGGTGCAACTAGAGAAAGTTATTAAAGGTATTGGTCGCCCTGCTTTAATTGAAGAATATATTGATGGCGATGAGTATGATGTGCCGATTATCGGAAGCGCTGAGGACGATCTTCGCATTCTACCCTTAGCCCGTTCTATGTTTGATAATTTGCCTGATAATTTGTGGCATATTTTTCCTTTCCAATCTAAATATATGGATAAGGGGGAATATAATAAAATTATTGTTCAGCGTCCGCCCAAGAATATTGGTAAAAAATTAGAAACTTTATTGGGTGAGATTGCTCTTGATACTTATAATATTTTAGATTGTCATGATTATGGTCGCGTGGAAATACGTGTGGATAAGAATAATAATCCCTACGTTTTAGAACTTAACCCCAATCCTTCTTTAAATGCGACCGGAACTTTCTCTCTCTCGGCTGGAGTTATCGGTTTAGATTATGGAGATTTTTTGGAGGAAATTATTCGTTTAGCTATTAAGCGTTATAAGAATAATCCGCCTTATTATCACTTACAATCTAATTTAATGTAACTATATATTACGTTTAGCCCCATGTTTAGGGGTGTTTCGTAATTATTATTAAAATCATTAGTCTTTTAGCGCTGATTATAAAAATTTCTTAGAGCTAAGACATCTAGGACTAAAAGGCTAAAAACCCCAATAATACTAGCATGTTTTTAAGGACTATGTTATAATAAGCTTATAAACATTAGGGGAAACAAAATGTTGTTTAAAAAGACTAATAAAAAAGCTAATTAAGATTAATTTTTAATGGTTGTTATTAAAAGGGACTGTTTGTTGCTTTAAATAATTTCCATATCAAAACTTATGTCAAAATTGACAAAGTCACAGTTGATCGCCACTTTATCAGAGGCGACCGATATGAGCAAGAAAGACGTTGCAGATTTTATGGATAAATTAGCCGGTGTTGTTTACAAAGAAGTAAAAACTTCCGGTGAATGTATCGTTCCTGGTTTTGGAAAGTTGGTTAAAGCGCATCGTAAGGCCAGAGATGGTCGCAATCCTGCGACCGGTGAAACCATTAAGATCCCGGCTAAGACCGTGGTGAAGTTTCGTTTGGCCAAGGTTGTAAAGGACACTGTCCTTTAATTAGAAGTCGTTTAATCGCAAACCAGCTTTTTGTTTCTCAAATAAAGAACCATCCCGTCGGAATCCGGGGTGGTTTTTTTATTGGGTATTATAAGTTTATAAATTCCAGTCTTTGACATATTGTCCTAAGCCGGAATTCTTTAATTTGTTTTCTAGTTTAGTGTTTTTATGGAGAAAGGTTAAGAGGGAGGCAAGATCAATCTGATAACGATTTTTGACTATTTTATATTTTAAATTAGAATCATTCTTAATAGCCCGACGAATAGTTTTACCCTCAACCCCTCCTAAAGACGCCGCTTCAGAGACGGAAAGCCAAATTGGCCTGTTGATATCTTTATTTGTAGGTATGCTATTAATTGGCATCTTTTTATTTTAGATTTTAAGTCTAAACTGCTCTGGACTTAAGTATCATTATCTTAGTTCCTTTTAAGAATATATGTCAAGAGTAGGGAGACAGTGAGTCATTTGCTTTTCCGTTTTTCTCGTGATAATATATTGTCAGATTAAAGCATAGTAAAATGGTGGCGGGTAAAATATTCCCGTTATTTTTTGTTAAGATATAATGGCTATTAATTTTGTTAGAAAATTTAAAAGTCGTCAGATTCTTGGTAGGCTAAAAAGCCACGACAAGGAGGCTTTTATTAAAGTTTACGATGCTAGTGTGGATGATATATATCGTTTCGTTTATTTTAAAATTGGTCATAAAGAAGAGGCTAAAGACTTAACGTCAATGATCTTCTTAAAGGCCTGGAATCACATTCAAAGCAACACCTTAGAAGACGCTAAAACTTTGCGAGCTTTACTATATAAAATAGCCAGAAACACTATTATTGATTACTATCGCGAGTCCGGTAATAAATTAACAGCCTCTTTGGACGATGAAGACCATAAAATAGAGATAGTTGATGATGCTCCCGCACCAGCTGCACGCTTAGATCAAGCAACTGATGTGGATCTTATTAAGAGGCAATTACCACTTTTAAAGGAGGAATATCGTGAGGTCATAATTATGAAATTTATCAATGATTTGTCTTTAGAGGAAATAGCCGATATTAGCGGGAAAACTAAAGGAAACGTGCGCGTGCTTTTACATCGCGCTTTAAACGCTTTGCGAGAACTAGTGGAAAAAGAGGGAAGACTGTAACGTTTTAGCCATTTTTTCGTATATTATAGTGACGTCATCATGACATCATTAAATACGAACAATATGACTAATAAAGACCTTATCGCCAAATTAAATAATCTGAAAAAAATCAGTCCCGATTCGGCTTGGCTATCAAGTAATCGGGAACTTTTATTATCTCAGGTTTCTAACTCCGGTGCGGAAAATTTGTCTTATTGGAAAAATTTACAAATTAATTTATCAAGCGCTTTTAAAACTGCGGCTCAACCCGCTTACGCTTTAGTCGCTTTTATTTTGATTTTATTAACGGGCAGTTTAACTAGCGCGGAATTTTTGGCTACGAGCAAACCGAATGACTCTTTATATATCGCTCGTATTATTTCTGAGCAGGTTAAATTGAGTACAACTTTTAATACTGACGCTCGCGATCGTTTGGCTAGCCAGTTTGCCTCTGAACACGCTCAGGATATTAGCGCGGTTTTAGCTAACCCGGAATTTAATACGGAAGAGAATAAGGATCGGGTGGCGGTTTTAAGTGATAGTTTTAATAAAGAAGTAGATACGGTAAAAAATAGAATTACTAAATTAGCAGCTAGTAGTGCAGTAAAAAATTCTGAAGTTAATAATAATTCAGAGTTACTTACGATTGCCGATAGTGCTAAAGATCAAGATGGTATTCAATTGTTAGAAAATAATCCCGGTTCTAATCCTTTAGCTGATAAGACTTTTGAACAGGGACAGTCAGGAGTAGAAATTTATTCTACTTCCAGTTCTGATTTGTCGGAAAATAAAATAGAGACAATTAAAGTTGAAGCCGTTGAGGATGTTGCGGAGAGTTTAAACCCTACTTCCACTCTTGTTAACGCGAGTAGTACTGTCGCTAGTTCCACTGAAGCTTCGGATGAAGTGATTAAAATTTTAGATGAAGCAAAAAAATTGTTTGATGCCAAGGATTATGATCAGGCTTTAAATAAATTAAAAGAAGTCGATCAAATTATTAAGTAAATTTTAAATTTAAATATTTAGCCCTGGCGCTAATTTGTTAGTTTATCTCTACTGCGCGGTTAATCCTTTTAGAAGATTCGTCATCTGATTTGGACAACCCGATGAGATAAATTAACAAATTCGCGTCTTGAACTTCGGTTCGGCGAATTGGCAGGCCTCGTAAATGGTCGAGCTCGCTGTCGCGAGTAGGTTTGTCCCTTATAAACCTTAAATATCTAATATAAGCTCTAACATTATTAAAGAGAAATCCAGTAAATCGGTTAAGCTTTTCTCCAGCTGAAGGCAACACGCGCCTGGCTGGCAGAACTTATTTAAAGATCAGTCAGCCTTCGCTTTAAGCCTGAAAGGGTTGGTGAAGCGGGATTCCGACTGATTTACAGCTTGACTCTGATTAGTGGGTGAGCGATAAATTAGAAATAAAATCATTATTAATTTGTTCCGACTACTATTGTCTGGACAATTAAGATGAATTAACTATTACTTATGAAAAGATTACGCAAATTCTTTACTGTCAGCGTAATGGTTCTATCGGTTATTGCCATGAGTGGCTTAAGTGCTGCTACCGTTAAGGCGTCGGCTTCGTCCGGTGACTTGATTAAAATGGCTGGCAATACTTCCGTATATTACCTAGGCGCCGATGGTAAGAGATACGTTTTCCCTAACTCTACTACTTATTTCTCCTGGTACTCTGATTTCAGTGGCGTGGTAACTATCCCGTCTGCCGAATTACAGAGCTATCCTTTGGGTGGCAATGTCACCATGAGAGCTGGTACTAAGTTAGTGAAAATCACGACTGATCCTTCCGTGTACGCTGTTGAACCTAATGGCGCGCTCAGAAAGATCCAGAGCGAAGCGCAAGCTGCCGCTTTGTATGGTACAAATTGGAGCAAAAGAGTTGTTGACGTTCCTGATGCTTTCTTCACCAACTACACTGTTGGTGCGGTTTTAGCTAATGGTTCTACTCCGGCCGGCTCTTTGGTTAAGAACGCTTCAGGCGCTGACGTATATTACTACGATGGTACTAACTATCGCGTGATTGCCAGCGAATCAGCTTTCAATTCCAACAGGTTTGCTTGGGGTGATGTTATTACCGCTCTTAGTACTGTTAGCGCCGGTGGTACTGCTATCAGCAGTTCCGAAACCGGTTTAGTTAACGTTGCTCAGAATGGTGGTTCCGGCCCAGTTGTTACTGGTTCTGGCTTAATGATGTCATTAAGTTCTATGACCCCGGCTTCTATTTCCGTTCCTAGCAATGGTTCCCGCGTTCCGATGGCCAAGTTGAACTTGACCGCCGCTAACGATGGTTCCGTTTCTTTGAACTCTTTGACCGTTAAAAGAATTGGTTTATCCAGTTATTCTAACGTTGATAAGGTTTGGGCGGAAAAGGGTGGAGAAATTGTAGCTTCTAAGAAGTCTATGAACTCCAATGATGAGTCTATTTTAACCTTCTCTCCAGCTTTGTTAATTCCGGCTGGTCAGACTGTTTCTGTTGACTTATTGGCTGGTTTGACTGGTTCTGGTGCTGGTACAGTTGGTTTGAGTGTAGCTGCCGCTTCGGCGGTTAGTTCCACTGCCGCTTCTGTTACCGGTTCTTTCCCAGTCAATGGTAATTTAATGTCCCCAACTTCTTACACTGTGGCTAACTTAGCTATTTCCTCTACCTCTTCTTCCGCCGTTACCCTTAAGGTTGGCGATGAAAACGTAGAATTGGGTCATTTTACTGTTGAATTCAATGGTACTGCTAAGGACACTACTATTACCTCCATCATGTTGAAGAATAATGGAACTGAGGATCTCTCGGCTCTTATGAATCTTTACATTGAATACGCCGGTAATAAGGTATCTACTAGTTATAGTGTTGATGGTCGCTATGTGACTTTCAACTTTGCCAGTGGTTTACCTCTCTTGAAGGATGACGGTTCTAAATTGTTATACCTCAAGGGTGATGTCATTGCTAAAGAACAGTCTGGTGCTGGCTACAGCTTCAACTTCTCTTTGAACAAGAGTACTGATTTTGTCGCCTATGAACAGGCCACCGGTTTCGGTGTCAATGTTTATAACGCTACCTCAGGTTCTACTGCGGCTGATAATTATGTAATTGCTCTCGCTACCGTTGACGCTGGTGCTGTTTCAGTCTCCAAGAAGTCTACTTCTCCGACTGACACCACTATCGTTAAGGGTTCCGATGTTACTGTCTTGTTAGCTAATGTACGCACTGATGAAGCCATCACTGCTGACGGCTTGAACTTAGTTTATAGTTCTACTGCTACTGCTTCTCTTACTACCGATCAGTTTGAGAACGTTCGCGTTTACGTTAATGGTATGTTAGTGGATTCCTTTGATCCTGCTACCAGTACCGGTACTATTTCTGAGGCTTTAGACAGCGTTATTACCTTTAATAAGGGTGATAACTCTGTAGAAGTTAAGGTTAAGGCTAAATCCACAGCCAGTGCTTCTTCCGCCTTTATGGCGAAATTAGATAGCACCATTTTGACCAGTCAGAATCCGGAATATGTAGTTTCCGGTAATGCTGTAAGTGGTTCTATTGGTGGTACCGCCACTGGTGGTATCTTTACTGTTCAAGGTGCTGAGTTAACAACTGTCCGTAATGATGGTTATGGTTCTGGTACCACGATTGTCCAAGGCTCTACTGATGTATCTTTGGGTAAATTCGTTGTCAAAGCCACTAACGATACTGTGAAGGTTACTTCCATTTCGTTTGACAAGACCTCTACCACCACTATTGATGTTGCTAACATCTCAGATATGAAGTTGTACGTAGATGGTGTCCAGGTTGGTAATACTACCGACTTTGGTTCCACTGGCGTTAACTTCTCTTCGCTTAACATTTCTATTGCTAAGGATGCTACTAAGAGTATTGAATTAAAGGGTTCCTTTGATTCTTCCGCTTCTGGTAATTTCCAGACCACTATGACTGTTAATGCGATTGATTCTCGTGGTGCAACAGTTACTAACGGTAATACTACCGCTCAGACAACTGATTTTGCTACAGCCGCTGCAGGTACTTTGCAGGTTGCCCTTGATGGTGCTACTCCGGTAGCCGGTCTATTGGCGACCAAGGCTGGCGTTGAACAGGAAGTTGCTAAGATTAAGTTTACCGCTATTGATGATAGTGCTAACTTAACCGAAATCAACTTAATTAACACCCCGATTGCTTCAACTACTGGTGAAATTGCGCCTACTTCAGTTGGCGTCAGTACTGCTGATTCTAGAATTGCTAGCGTTAGATTGTATGATGGTACAACTTTGGTTGACTCCTTCGTACCGGTGAGTGGTGCTGGTAAGTTCACGATTACTAATAACAGCATTATTATTCCGGCTAGCGGCAATAAGACTTTGTCTGTTCGTGTAGTTTTGAATGACATCAACAATGATGATACTGCCACCAATAAGGATGTTCACCTCGGTGTTACTACCTTGAAGTTTAAGTCTTCGGCCGGTTCTGAGAGTACTCAAGATGCTTTGATCTTGGCTAATAACTTCCGTCTCCGTAAGACTGTTCCGACTGTTGCCTTGCAGACTTTACCGTCTACATTGTTGACTGCCGGTACCGTTGTGGCTTCTAAGTTCACTGTTACCGCCGACGCTAATGGTGATGTAACTTTGGGCAGAGTGGTTCTTAACTACTCGACTTCTACTGACGTTGTGATTGCCACTATGGCTTCTAACGGTGTGAGAATCGATGGTTCCACTAACGCGGCTGCTTCTACGGTAAGTACCGCTAATTCTACTATTACTGTGACTTTCGCTACTCCGGAGGTTATCAGTGCTGGTACTACTAAGACCTTTGAGATCTTAACGAATGTGACTGCTACAGGTAGCAACTCACAGTCCTTAAGTACTTCAATCAATAGTTACGGTTCATACTCCACTAGCGCTACTGCTAGTTCCGTACTCGGTAACTTTGTTTGGTCTGACGGTGCCTCTCTAACTGCTTACACTTATGCTAACGATTACAACGTATCTGGTCTTCCGACCTATACGCAGAGCATGACTAAATAAGTAGTTTGCGAAGCAAGTTTTCCCGATTTACTCATAAATCGGACAAGCAAAAGAGCCCGCCTTTCGGCGGGCTCTTTTCTTGTGACTGACCGGGAGTGTTTAGAAAAATTTTAAATTTATTTCATTTTTATTTGTTACAGTAAGAGTGAGCGAATCGTGTAATTGACATCATATCATATATGATATATTATATTGTCATAAACAATCCTCAAATATATGAAGACTAAAAAATTAGTAAATAAGAATCTTAAAGCTTTAGATTTTGATGATTATTTAGCTGAAGAATTAAAGAATAAGAGATTTAAAAAACTTTTTGACGAATATGGTCGTCAACTGGAGATTTCTTATCAAATTTTGCAATTACGCAAGAAAAAAAATATGAGTCAGGCTTTGTTGGCTAAAAAGATTGGCACGACACAAAGTAATATTGCTCGCTTGGAAAATGGTCAGCAGAATTTTACTGTTAATTTTTTAGATAAAATTGCCACGGCACTAGACACTAGTTTAGAAATTAATTTTAAATATTAAATTAATAAGAAGAGCTGCTGACTGTCTAACTAGTAAAACGGGCTATACCCTTTTTTTGTCAGCTTTTCGCTATTATGTTATAATAAAAGCAACAATAATTAATAATAAACTTTATGTTGCGAGTAAAAATGGGGAAGTATTTATTTTTGGCCGCCTTTTTATTTTTGCCTTGGCCTAGTCTAGCGGCAGGAACAAATATTTCTAGTAGTATTACTAACCCGGTTTGGACGGCCGATAATAGTCCCTATATAGTAAACGGAACAATAACTGTCACGAAAGGGGCGGTGTTACGAATTGAAGCCGGTACGGAAGTGAGATTTAATGCCGGAGCTAAAATAGTGGTAGAGGGAGAATTGGATGTTTTAGGAACTAGCGACAATCCTGTAACCATGACCTTGAATACCGCTTCTTCTACGGCTAGTTCTTGGGGAGGAATTGAATTTAATACGGGCTCTGTAGACGCTGTTATGAAAGATGGACAATATGTTTCCGGTAGTATCATCACCAACGCCATTATTAAATTCGGTACCGGTATTAGATTATATGATTCCAGTCCTTATATTGCCAACAACCAAATTACCAATAACAACATTGGTTTAACTTTAGATGGAATTAGCGCTTCTAATGGCGCCTTGATTCTTAATTCTTCAGACGCTACCAATAATTCTTTGGCCGTTACCCCAGTTTATATTAAAAACAATAGTTTTAGCGACAACAATATCGGCCTGATTATTAATCGCAATAATGGTCGCGATTATGTGGCCACTCCGGCCGGTTATGCTTACTTAGGCAATAAAGTCGTGACTGCTTACTTGCTGGACAATACTTTTAATAGCAACGGCGTGGGTGTCAGTATTCTAAATGGTGATAATAATATTTTATCGGGTAATACTTTAAAATATAACTCCAGCCTCGGTTTACAGATTGCTACCGCCAGTAAATATAATGTTCTGGAAAAAAATAATATTAATAATAATGAGATTGGAGTTGATGTTGCTGGCATGGGAACGATAATTCTGCAAAATAATATTAAAAATAATTTTAATATTGGCTTAAGTTTAAGTGCTAAGCCGGAGTTACTGCGCTGGAATAATATTTATAACAATAAGAATTATAATTTGAGCAATAAGGTTTACAGCTTGGTCGCTGATAATAACTATTGGGGGGATATTTCAGCTAATGCGATTGAAACTAGCATTTCCCATTCTATTACGACGGGTGCGACCGCTTCCAGTAGCGCTCAAACAGTCACTTATCCTATTTCTTTTAGTCCTTATTTAAATCAGGAAGCTTCCACATCGGTTGTCGCCAGTCCTATTTTTAATGACTTTAGCGCCAGTACTGAAGCTACCAGCACAGAAATTTCCGGTATTAAGCCGGTTAATGCCGCAGTAATTATTAATGGCAAGTCGGTGGTTAGCGGCGGTAATGGGCCGGAATGGAATACTAAAGTAGATTTAAGTCTTGGTGATAATATTTTTTCCGTTTATTATCAGGAGGTTTCCGGACAGCAGAGCACCCGGTCATCTATAACTATTCGTCGGAATAATGCTTTAGCAGCCCCGGTCTTATCGGCTATGGTAAATTCTACTACTAACGGCAGCGTAGTCCTGGGCGGTTCTAAGCCAGCCGGGTCTAGTATTATTCTTAACGATAAAGAAGTGATATCAGCGAGTGATGATACAGTTTGGACTTACAACTGGCCATTAGCTATTGGTGCTAATAATGCAGAGATATTGGCTCATAGTGGTGAACAGTATAGCGTGGTAGTAACAGTTAGCGTTAATAGAGTAGAAAATAAGGCTTCTGATATTATTGCTGCCGAAAAATTAGTCAGCACTACTCCGGATCCTAAACTAGCAGCCAGAGTTTCCGGTCGCCTATTGCTGCAAGTAGAAAATAAGGGTTATATTTGGTACGTTAACCCTAATGATAATAAACGTTATTTGATTAGTCAGGATAGTGCTTTAGATATTTTTAGATCTTTAGCTTTAGGTATTACGGAGGCTAATTTGGAATTAATTACCACTAAAGAGAGCGGCAAAAAGGGTAACGCCGCTTTAAGCAATAGATTGAAAGGAAAATTATTACTTCGCGTGGAAAACCGCGGACAGATTAGTTATGTGGATCTTGACGGTTATCGTCATGATATCGCTCAAAGAAATTTAATGAATATTTTTCGCACCTTGAGTCTGGGAATCAGTAATTCTGATATTAGAAAAATCAGCATTGGCGAAACAAAATAAGTTACATCACCAGATAAATTAAACTAGAAAATAAAGGGCGTTATGCCAGAACTTTTGATTAACTAATGATATATTTATGACTGCAAAAATAAAAAAAATTTTAAACGAACAGATACGAGAAGAGTTTTATTCATCTTATCTTTATTTGGCTTTTTCCGGTTATTTGAATAATAATAATTTAAAAGGAGCCGCTAACTGGATGCATATTCAAGCTCAAGAAGAGGTTGATCATGCTATTGGTCTTTTTCGTTTTCTTTTAGATCGTGAAGAAGAACCAGAATTGCAAGTAATTGATAAACCTAAGATGGAAGATATAAAAGATATTGAAGCGGTATTTGCCGCTTCTTTAAAGCATGAGCGCCATATTAGTGAATGTATCAATAAAATTTATGAAGCCGCCCGAGAGGAGAAAGATTATGCTCTAGAATCGTTTATTAAATGGTATATTGATGAACAGGTAGAAGAAGAGGCTAATGCTATGGATATTATCGGGAAGTTAAAGATGGTGGGTGCTGATAAGGCTTCTCTTTATCTTTTGGATCAGGAGCTCGCTGCTCGAGTTTATGTTCCTTCCGGTCCTTACGCCGCTAAAAAATAGTTATTAATTATGTCCGCTAAAATTTATAAGCGAGTTTTGCAGGGTGGTCTCATTGCCTCCTTCGTGATAGTCTTCTTTGTCTTTCAGGATTTATTATTTCCTTATATCACCTCTAAGCAGTTATCATTCAACATTCTCATGGAGATGTTGCTGGCTGTTTGGTTGGTTTTGATTTTACGTTATCCGGAATATAGACCGCGTCGGAATTATATTATAGGTGGCTTAGTCGCCTTTCTTTTGGCAATTTTAGCTTCTTGCGCAGTGAGCGTAGATGTTGGCTTGAGTTTTTGGGGCGACGCCGAACGCATGTTAGGTTTATTTCACGTTCTTCATTTCTTTGTATTTTATTTAATATTGATTACGGTTTTTCGTTCCTGGAAAGAATGGCAAGCCCTACTTCTCTCATCCGTTGTCGTTGCAACAGCAATATCTTTAGTCGGTATTTTTGGGCCTAATGTTCATAATACTATTGGAAATACTACTTATGTTAGCGGTTACTTGATTTTTAACATATATTTTCTTTTCATTTTGTTTCTGCGTAGTACGAGTAAAACTGGACGTTGGCTGTATGCCGTACCTTTAATTCCTATGTTGTATGAATTTGCCTTGTGTCGTACTTCCGGCGCGATAATTGGTTTATTTATCAGTATAGTTTTGCTAGTTTTTCTCTTTGGTCTATTTAATCGGAAAAAGCTATGGCGACGAACAGCCTTACTCGGCTCTTTAGTAACAGTATTAATTGTAGCGGCCATTTTTTCGCAACAGCAATCGGCTTGGTTTCAAAATAGTTTTTTACGCAATTTAACTTTTGCCAAAAGTACTTTTCAGACCCGTCTTGTCTCTTGGCGGTCGGGAGTCTATGACTTTCCCAATCATTGGTTATTTGGTACTGGATTTGGTAATTACGCCATTACTTTTGATAAGCATTTTGATTCCACCTTCTTTAATTATTCTAAGTCAGAGAGTTATTTTGACCGGGCGCATAATAATTTAATTGATATTGCTTCTACGTCCGGTACGGTTGGGCTGCTAGCTTACTTAAGTATCTTTGTGGCAGCCTTGTATTATTTGCGTTTAATTTTTAAACGTAATGGTGGCTATGTCGCTTGGGATGATGCCGGTGGTCGGCGTAATCTTGAGGTCATTGTTATTGTCTCGTTAATTGCCGCTTACTTTATTCAAAATTTAGTGGTTTTTGACTCTTATGTTACATATATCGGCTTAATGATTACTTTAGGCTTAATTTATTGGCAGGGAGTATTACCGATTACAGAAGAGGAAATTGCAGAAAAAAAATATCGCCTTGTTCTTAGTCGCCGCTGGGAAGGAATATTTTTAGTGTTTGTTCTTTTAAGCGCTTATCTTTTTGCCAGTAGCTATAACCTGAAACCATGGCGAATGTTTCAGGGTGTCATTAAAGGCTATAGTAATATTGCGGTTGGTAATTTTGCCACTGGAGTTTTAGAGTATCAACAAGCTTTAGCGCCGGGCATTCCTCTGGAGCATGACGGTCGGGTGACTTTAATTAATCTTGTGATTTCTAATTCTAGCGCTTTAGATAAGTTACCTAAAGCGGGGGCGGAGGCGGTTTTAGAGTATGTTATTAGCTTAGCTCAAGATAATGTTAAAGAAAATCCCCAAGACAGTTTAACACAATTACAACTGGCACAAATTTTAGATACGGCAGCGCGTTTTAATTATGATGATTTAACTCAGTTTAATGAGTATTCTAGCCAGGCTCTACAGGCCATGGAACGCTCTATCGCGGCCAGTCCGGGTCGCGCTCCCTTGTATTTGGCACGAGCGCAGATGTTATTATTCCGAAGCGAAAATGAGCAGGCTATTCAAGACGTGGAGTATGCAATAAGTTTAAATCCGGAGTATTCTGAACCTCATTGTCGCTTGGCACAATTTTATTTATTGCTGCAAGATAATGATAAAATGGCCGAACCCTTGAATAAATGTGTTGATTTGGGCGGTGTAGGCGATATGAGTTCTACTGCTTTAGTCCAGAAATTCACTAATTATTACATAGATCAGAAAGATTATCCGCGAGTGATTAAACTAGCGGAACGTTTAGGCCGACTTAATCCTAGTAACGCTGAAGTTTGGTTTAATTTGGCCAAGATTTATTGGTTAGTAGGAGAACACGATAGAGCTAATCAGACGGCGGGGACGGCTAGTGTTCTAGACTCAGAATATAATGCTGAGTGGCAGGCTTTCTTAGAGATTGTTAAGGATTTGCCGGCAGTACAATAGAAATAAAAAGATAAAATATTTTTTTAGAAAATCAGACCCGACGGTCTGATTTTTTCTTGTGTTGAAATCGTCCGTTCGGCGGGGAATTATTATGATTTTATGCTTAGCGCTTTTTAGAAATATTTTAACGTTCCGTCAGGGTGTTTTTGTTATATTAAATAGGCAGTTTTATTATTTAATTTAACTTTATGGGCATGCTTAATTTTCTCAATAAATTTAATTGGGGACGCGGACGTTATAAGCGTTTGTCGCGGACGAAGAAAATTATATACAGCTCTGGGCTGGTTTTAATAATTTTATTAGTCCTTGTCTTTAGTTATTTTAGTTTTAAAATGTGGGCCATTAGTCCGGCGGAATTGGAGCTAGCTAAATTAGCCAATTCCTGGGATAAAGAATTGATTTGTCACGAGACTTGTCGAGCGCGACGTCAGCAAATTAGTTCCGTTATAGTTGGAGATTTAAAGCAGAATAAGGAGTCGGTCGTAGCGCAAAGACTGGAAGAATATTTTTTAAATGATGCCGTTAGTTCCGGTTTTAAAGAAAACATAATAGACATCTTAGCCGTCGTATACGGACCGAATCAGCCGCCAAGCTATATTCAGAGCTATTTTAAACAATTAGACGCTCAGCCGGCCCTACAGGCCTCTATTTTAGGGTTATTTAGCCCGGCCGCGCTGGGTGTCACGGTTTCGGGCGCCAATCAAGCCTCTAAAATATTATCTAAGCAAAATCCTCTGAATGACTATTTTTTAATTCTACAAAGTGAGCGTAATTTAGCGGTAAAAATAAAAGCCGTGACAGCCTTAAGTAACGTGACCGATAAAGAACATAATTTTTCGGCCGAACAATTATCGTTGATTCGTAATTTAATTTTAGACTCGTCTACCCCTAATTATTTACGCCAGTCTTTGATTTTATTGTTAAGTGATTACTATGCTTTTTTTCCCATTGAGACGGGAGAGGTTTTACGTATTGTTTATGACTCCGGTGTGACTGGTGACGAAATCAGTCGAGCTTTTAGTGCCGATATTTTAAATCGTGTCGCTGGAGAAAATTTAATTGTGCCCGAAGTTAGCTCGGCGGCTTGGGCGGAATACTATAATAATTAATTATTAAAATATGAAAATAAAATTTTTGAGTTTTTTCTTTATTGTAATAATTTGGGGGCTGACGGCTAATTTTTGCCAGGCCTTGGCGCCGGGAACTTTATTGTATCGTAGCGGTAGTGACGGAAAAATGTTTGGTTATAGCGGCGATTCGTTGTTAGAAGTTAAAAAAGGTATTTTAAGCGGTTTGAATGCCGGTCATGTCGCCGTTTATATCGGAAAGATAAATGGCGAAGATTATGTTGTGGAGGCGGGCGCGGACGGTATTGTAAAAACACCGGCTCGTTATTTTGTTAATGAAGCCGATGGAGAAGTTTTTTTAGGTGCGAAAATTCCGCGTGAGGCTGATCCTTTACGGCAGGCGCGCGTAGTCGCTATCGCGAAAAACTTAGCGGATAGTAATTTAGCCTATGATTTTGACTTGAAATATCAAAAAGGTCCGGATAGCGGTAAATGGACCTGCGTCGGTTTAAGCGAAAAAATATATGAAAGTGCCGATATTTCCAATCCAAATAATTTAGCGGCTTTAGAATATGATTCCGCTTATTATGCTATAGATATTACCCCGGATGGCTTTGATAATTATAGTCCGTCCAATACGGATGGCGATCGTTTTTCTCGCGGGCAAGAATTTTCGCAAATTGCGCGGCGCGATAAAATATTGATACCACTTCCGGAGTTAATCGGTTTTGATGCCGGTCGGGAATATCAGGGGCAGCGTTATGTTTTTGTACCTTATACGCAATTTTTACAGCCTACTTTAATACCGGTTGATTTAGACATAGAAGTATCTTCAAATTTTTCCGACGCCGAAGTTCGGGGGAAGTTACCGGCGACCTCTTTAGCTTTGCGTTGGAGTTTGATTAATAATCCTTGGTCTTCCTTGAAGACCTTAGCTGTGAAAACTAAGGAATCCTTAGTGGCGATAGTAAAAAATATTTTTGGAAATACGCAGGAGACAGTTTTAGTTCTAGGCGATGACGGGGCGGAGAAGCCCTTGGTCTCCGACCAGGGAAATAAATCGGTTGCTTTACCCCAGGCCATTGTGACAAAAAATACAGCAGTAAAAAAGGCTCAAACCCTAGAGAATATTAGTAGTGAGAATAATGCCGAGTCTGCTAATGGTGTATCTTTTTCTAATAACGTTTCTTCAGGTGCTGACAAACCAGCGGTAACTGTTACTAAAGCAACGACAGTAAAAGTGAATACAAAAATTAGTGGTACTAATGAGACGTTTGGCGTAGAAGATGAGTCGGCCAGTGTAGCCGCAGTTTTCAATTTATTGGGGTCAGAAAATACTTCCGCCAATAAAACTGCCTCCTCCGCTTCGGTGTTAGTATCATCTAATTCTTCAAATCCAAGCACTACGCAGCCTAGCGCGTCAGTATCTGCCGTTAGTGCCAGCAGTCAATCCGCTCCTGTGAATATTAATAGTAATACTAATTTGAGCGTTAATACGACAAGTGCTGATGACTCTCCTAAGTTAGCGCGAATTAATAAAATTTATGCCACCGGTTCTAATGATTGGGTGGAATTAATTAATCCGACTGACTACGATTTTGATTTAGCGGAAGCCGGTTATCGTTTGGAGAAAGCTAAAACTGCCGAAGATCCCAGCTTAATAATGCGTTTAGGCAATAGCGCCGATGGTGTTTATCCGCGTGGTACGATCATTAAAGCCCATGGAACTTATTTAATTGTGCGAGTTGATGCCAGTGATTATTATAAAAATAAAGCTGATGCCATTGCGACGCGTCAGGATTTTAACTGGGGTACTTCCGGTTATACTTTGTATTTAGGTATAGATGCCATTAGTGCTAGCAGTGATCCCGATATTGTGGAAGCTATTGGTTTTGGCCCGGATGCCACTTATTATCAGGGTAGTGCGCCGGCTCCGGCAATCACTGATAATTATATTCTCAGTCGCATAATGACAGCCAGTAATAACCAAACGGATTTTATTTTAATTGCTTCCGATGACCCTTCTATAGTTTGGGAAACCGCAGATAATACAAATAATAATGACGATAGTGGCGATAATGGTAATGGTAATGATAATTCCGGTGATAATAATAATGACAGTGGCGATAATAATAATGCTACTTCCACTCCCGTCGCGCCGCCAATTTTAATTAATAAAATTTATGCGACGGATAGCAATGATTGGCTGGAGTTATTTAATTTTGGTGATGATGATTTTGATTTAGCCCTGGGTGAGTATCGTTTGGAAAAAAGTAAAACAGCGGAAGATCCTAGTTTAATGGTGCGTTTAGGAAATTTAGATGATGGTTCTTATCCGGGTGGGACAATAATTAAGGCTCATGATAAATACTTGGTGGTTCGCGATGATGCTAATGAATATTAT
>Ga0210043_1000316_pt1 | contig 51529 bp, 76 predicted proteins | sample CryGeymet201501t_FD_183990 | JGI IMG/M metagenome (GOLD analysis project Ga0210043, IMG submission 183990) | Groundwater microbial communities from Crystal Geyser aquifers in Utah, USA - Crystal Geyser metaG 2015-01t (SPAdes) (version 2) | ecosystem: Environmental > Aquatic > Deep subsurface >... | reverse complement strand
GGCGAGGGCCTTCGGCGTGATCGCGTCGGGGGCGGTGGTGGAGTCATTGGCCTTGGTCATGTCATTTCCTTTCGTCATATGATCGGTATTGATCATGCTTCTATTATGCCAAACGCCGTCGACGAAGTCAATGAAATCGGCGAGCCTTGATCAAGCCTTGACATTGGCACTCGAGGCGGCAATACGACGAGCCGACGGCCAACTCGACAAAGTCAAGGCGTTCGGTCCAACCTTGACGAATCCTTGACACGACGAGCCCACGTCATCCGGGCGAAAGTCAAGGACTTTCTTTGGCACGCTCGGCGCCAGAATCGCCACGACGAGCCGACGTCGTCGGGCGGAAAGTCAAGGCGAAACGGCAACCTTAACGAAGCCTTGACAAACCGGAACTGTCCGCAACCGTGACACAACGCCGAACCGCACGCTCCGAAACGGCGGCGATTGCCCCGTGCACGGCGTCAGGCCGCGGCGGGCCGAGGACGCCTAATAGGATCAACCCCACAAAGGGGGTCGCCCGGCGCACGCGGCAAATGAGGGGGCAATGACGGGGGGCGCTCGAGGGCGCCTCTTCGGCAGGGGGCGAATTGTCAAGGCTACGTCAAGGCTGTGCCCCGATCCTTGACTCGGCAGGGGCGGACGCGCATAATGACTGCATGATCAATCACGACATCACCCCCGACCCGACCAACGCCCCCTTCCGGCCCAACTTCCCGATGAACGCCGATGACACGCGCATCGCCGCACGCGAGGATGAAGCCCTCTACCGCGAGGCCCTTGACCGGGCGCTCGCCTTGATCCTCGAGCAGGGCTGATGCCCCGCCGCATCGCCTTCTGCCTGCGGCACCCGGGCATTGCCCGACGCTTCTGGCAGGCTGCTCACGCAGAGTGGCCGCCCTTGCCCGCCAATCCAACCACCATCACCACCATCACCAAGGAGAACCCATCATGAGCCCACTACTCGCCATCGCTGCCGCACCCCTGCTGCTGCTCGTTGGGCAATGCGCCCCGCCGCCTGCTGCTGACCCTGCTCCACTGCCTGCCTGCTCTGGATCGATCATCGAAGTCGCCCCCGGCGAATACCCGGGATGCGATGTCACACCGCCTCAGATCATGATCGAAGTTGGCACCGCCACTGCCGATGATTGCGACCGCATGGGCGGGACCTTCTTCTCCTCTGCCTGGGAGGGGCGACCTAACCTCTGCATCGATCTCGATTACTGACCCGCGACTTTGCCCCCCACTGCGGGGGCATTGTCGTGTCGATGACCTCCGTCTCGTTGATCCATCTCGCCATCGCCGAGTCGACTGCCGTCGCCCTCGCCGGAAACTGCCTCCAACCCCCCCGGTCGGCAAGATTGACCCCTCCCCTCTGCAGCACACCGCACCGTTCCACGCGCGATCTAGACGAGACTCCCCCCACTTTGTTAACCACGTCCCTCTCCTGACGAACCTTCAACTCGGCCGAGAAAATGCCCAGCATCCCCAAGTGGACATCCAGCACCTCTACCTGAACCAGCTTCTCCCGAGCGAGCAGCGATGAACCCCCCAGGTGTTCAAGCGAGAATGAGTCATTTGACACAAGGACCCCCGTCTTATAGCATTATGCTATGGAAAGGGGCAAACTAAAGCATGACTACCACCACGGTTAAGGAGCCCGAGACACGATGCAGGGCATGTGACCAGCTGGTCTTCCACGCCGCCTATCGCTGGGCTAACTGGCGATCTGTCCGCTGGGATGATTTCCCCCACACATGCGGCTACACAATCGACAAAGTTGATGGCCGGACGGGGAAGATTACGATGGGCACTGTCTACTACAAGATCGGGGCTCTCCCCGGTGACGGTCGTCCCGTCTACCGCCTGCACAAGTGCAAGAAAGCGGACCGAGAGTTCATGGAGAGGTACAACCTCATGATTCACCTCCGACGCAAGTGGGAGATGTTCTTCGCCGGCAATTCGAGGAGCTCCTCATGACGACGCCTGAGCCTGCCACCCTTAAAGTCCAGTGCACCTACTGCACCGGCTGGGTGACGATCGCCCTCGATGACTGGCGAGAGGGTGTGGCCCGTCACGTTGCCGCCTGCCCTACCTATCCCACCTATTCGTACGAGATCGGGACGATGGCTTCCACTAAGCCAATCCGCTCGGTCTTGTCCAAGAACGATATGCTAGAGGCGCTGGGCTCTAGCTTTCGTATTCCAGAACCCGACCCAGCAGAAACTGAGGAAACATGAAGACGGTAATCAAAGCGGTGACCACGTGCTCACTGCTGGCCGCCATGCTTGTTCTCTGGCTTGCCTACAGCGTCGCTCCCGCGTCTGCTGCTCCGGCCAGCTACGAGACTGCCTGGTCGTCCGATATGAACAAGACCAGCTACTGGCTGGACAACTTCGGCTGGACTTGCACGAAGTACAGCGACCACAATGGCTGGATTCCAGCTGAGTACGATGCTGCCGTGATCAAGGATGGCTCATCCGTTGTCAAGGTCTACCCTGACTTGACAAGCACGGGAGCATTCCAAGCCACTGGAGCAATCAATCCGAACAACCAGAAGCCTTACGAGGCGCCACACAGTTGGGTGATGAAGTGCAAGCACGGAGAGACCACGACGACCACATCGTCGACCACGACAACGACGACCACAGAGCCAGAGGAGACGACAACGACGACTCAACCGGAGACGACGACGACGACGACGGTAGTGGACACGAGCACGACAGCTCCACCCTCCACTTCCACCGAACCGAGTACGACGGTTGGTCCTACTACTTCAGTGCCGACGACTATTGCCACTTCCCTTCCGCCTGCGACCTCAGTCACTACACCGTCATCACTCCCGCCTCAGTCTCTCCCCGAGACCGGGTCGAATCTGACGATGGCGCTGATCGCCGGACTGCTGCTCCTGGCGGGCACGGGCTTGACGATGGCGACTAGGAGGGGCTGATGAAGTTCTGGTTCCTTTACACGAGGGCCTATGGCCTCGAGCCCGAGGTGTTCACATCTCAGAAAGGGGCTCAAGACCGGAGGGACATCCTTCGGAAGCACAGGGCCTACGCCGATAACTACATCACCGTGACATCGATCGAGCCTGAGCTGTTGATCTCAGCCCTGGGGCTTGATGAGGAGGAGGACGAAGTGGAGGTATTCGACAATGGGTGAATGGGACCCGCCTTCCCGCATCGACAAGTATCCTCGATGGACAGTCTTCCTGGCTGCGACCGTCGTTATCGCCTTCTCGGTGACGATGATCCTAGCGGGAGCGGCCCTGGTTATCTGGGCGCTGTGATCGATCCGATTCCGCTGGCCTTGATCATAGCCGGCATAACTGCGTTATTCGTGATAAAGAACTGGGGCAAATAGGGTGCAGACGTTCCTCCCGTACGACAGCTTCAAGAAATCCGCCCGAGTACTTGACCAGAGAAGGTTGGGCAAGCAGCGGGTTGAGTGCCTTCAGATCTTGGGGGCACTGACCGATATCCACAAGAGCGATGCTCGGCTGGATTATCTTGAGGCTGGGGAGGTATCGTCTGCCCCCTGGGCCTTCAGAGCATACGACGACTCGATCTGGGTGTGGAACCCAAACTATCATGGGATTGGGTGGCAGAGGCATCCTGCAGTGCTGATGTGGAAAGGCTATGAGGCTGCCCTGGTCCACTACTCTCTTGCGATCTGCGCTGAGTGGATTGCTCGAGGGTACAATGACACCTGCTCACTGAAGATCGAGAGGATTGCTGACCTCAGCATGGATGTTCGGCTTGCTGGGCTAACCGTGCGAGGGGTCGATCCGAAGGTGTACACCCTTCCGCCCTGGCTAGGCGATGAGGAATTCCACACCAGCCACCAATCGAACCTACTACAGAAAGACCCTGATTACTATGGCAAATTCTTCACCTGTCCTCCCGGCCTCCCTTACTCCTGGCCAGTCTGATGAGCTGGTGCGGCACATTGACGAGATCTTGATGCATCGCCGAAACGTGGTGCACCGTCGAGGCTCACCTGAGTTCTATCGCCAGGAGGGTGAGACGAACGGGCTAAGGCTTGCTATGAGGATCATCCAGGGTACACGAATCCCAGTTTGCATCCACTGCCAGACTCACCACATCAACGACCATGAGAACCAGGACCGGGACATCTACCACTGCAATGAGGGCCACCACTGTACGGCGATGGACGCTTACTGCGCTGCTCAGTCGAGCCAGAAGGATCATCCTACCAAGTGCTGCTTCTGCGGTGCCGAGATGGTGAAGCGCCAGCCTCAGAATCACCTGGAGATCGGATGAGCTACCAGATGTTGGTCTGCGGCAGTCGAACCTTCGACCAGTATGCCGAGATGAAGTCCGTACTTGACTGCTTGGTGGCGATCAAGGGCCACCCCGAAGTGATCATCCATGGCGGAGCACATGGTGCTGATTCGCTAGCCTCTCGCTACGCGTACGAGCGCAAGATTGATCTGCACATCGAGGGGGCTCAGTGGGGTACATATGGCAACCTTGCTGGGCCGAAACGAAACACGAGAATGTGCTCAATGTTGATGCCGAACGACGAGGTCTTTGCCTTTGTTGATAAACCGCTTGAGCAATCACGGGGCACTGCTCACATGATCTCCTTGGTCGAGGCAAGAGGTTTCATCCCATGTATTGGTGTATTTCCTGGGCGATGATCATGCATCGAAGCGATCCGCTCATCCCTAATCGAATCCTAGCGCTATCTAGAGGTGATTCTGAATGCCTCGAGTGAATGATGCGCCGAACGCCCGAGAACTAGAGCAACGAGCGGGTTTATTGCGAGCCCTGGAGCGAAACGCTGAAGAGCTTGCTCATGTTGAAGAGGATCGGCTAGACTTGATAGCTGCGGCGAGACACGTTGGTATCGCTTGGGATTCGATCGCACAGGCGCTTGGTTACAAGTCGGGTCGATATGTCTCGGAGAAGTATAAGAGCAAGATCTGACAGTAGACGAGAATGAATTCTCGATATTGCCGGCCGTGGCTCCTTGACAAATCACCCGTAAGATGATAGACTGAGTATGATCCGTTGAGGAGTCGCCAAAGGGATTCCCCCTCCCCTACCCCAGCGACACACTGACGGGTCATTTCGCTGTAAGACCCAACGAAGGAGATCTTCCATGGGTGCCACCCCGGTAGTTATGGACATGCGCTTGGCTGAGATGAAGCCGAACGGTAAACCAATGATGGACAAGCAAGGCAGACTCCCTGAAGAACAGGGTGGGCGCCCGGCGACCGTCATGACGAAGAAGCAGATCCGTGCCAGGGCCCGGCGTAAGATGAAGATCGGTGAAGAGGAGCTTGCTCAGCTCTACAAGCCGCTCGATGAATGGGACCACGAGGAGCTGGCGAGAGGCCGCCCTCGAGCAAAGGATGGTTCTTTCAAGGGCGCCACACCGAAGTACATCGACAGGGCAATTCATGAGCAGATTGTCCGACGGTTCGAGGAAGTTGTCAAGTCGGAGATGAACGGTCACACAGTGGCTGCTCTTGAGCTGATCGGCAACATCATCGACGACGATGAGAGAGACGAGCGGGGTAAGCCTATTGTTGCGGCTGGCACCAAGCTCGATGCTGCCAAGTTCTTGATCGAACACGTGATCGGCAAGCCCAAGCAGAGGGTGGAGACTGATATCTCAGTCAAGCTGCAAGGGCTTCTTGGCACAGTCATGGTAAACCCAAACAATTCAGTCCCAGGAGGCTTTGCACCGACGCAAGGGTTCATTGAAGCCAAAGCCTGGGAGGCGGAGGATGACTACGATGAGCGATCCAGTGAATGAGGAGTACTGCACCGTATGTGGTAAGCCGAGGAGTAACCACCCCTTCCGGCACGCATTTGCTACCACCTCAACTGGCAATACACTGAAGGCTATCGCTGCTGAGCAGGCTGAGCCCGAGGCAAGTGAACAAAGGACTCAGGTGGTCGAATCGGCCATCGGAGGAGATCCAGTTCTTCGGCTGGCCTTGATTCGACGGGGTATCATCACCCCGGATGATCTGGCCTATGTTGAACAAGAGTTGAAGGGGGCTGGAATTGCATTCGCTGAACAAGGCATGGCCCAGCCCCGAGATCGTTGACCAGATCCTTAGCTTGGGGATGGAAGCTCTTCCAGCTGAAGCATGCGGGATCATAACACCTGATCTACAGGTGGTAGAGTTGCCGAACTGCCACCCGACTAGCAAAGAAGATGCCTTCGTCATCGATGCTGAGGATCTGGTCGACGCCATTGCGGCGTACATTGAGAGGTCTGGGGTTGACCCGAATAGCCTCTCACGCGAGCATTTCATGGTGTGGCATACACACCCTTCCGGTCATGTGGGCCCTAGCAAGGGCGACATGGAACATCGCATCGAGGGTTTCCAGTACTTGGTAGTCACGCTACCCGACGGGCCTGCTACAGTCTTCTAAGGAGAAACATGGGCCAGAGGCTTGCATACGACATGGGTATTCGCCCCGCTGCAGCTTATGGAGCAGGAGGGGGTGGGGGACCCGTTTATCTCTCCGCTGGAAGGCCTACTTACCTGGGCAATAACAGTGGAGCGGGTACACTTAACCCTGTTAACTGGGGTGAGACTGCCGGCCACCAGGGCATGGTTTTCTTTGCTGCTGAGGCCTTTACCACGGGTGGGCCATACGCGTTTGCTCCAACTAACGGCATGGAAGTCATCAACTATGCCGAGGCCAATGATGGAACTACCTTCTGGTGCGTAGGGGTTGGGAAGTACACTTACGATGGTACAAATAACCCTTCGCTGGGGATAAGCATAGAGGGCGGCACAGTCAACACGGTTTTCCAGTCGGTGGTGTTCTACTCCGAGGCAGAGATCAATGTTTACTGTCCAGACATTGCAGCAGCCATAATTCCAGGGGTTGCTTATACTTTCGGTGACAACGATGAGTGGGGGGTAGACGGGTCACAGGCCCTAGTTACAGCTCCAGCTCTCCCCATCGAGGATGGCACAGATTGGCAGCAGTACCGGATCTTGTTCGTTGGAGATGACGGGGCGGTATCGGATGTCGATACATCATACGACCGGTTGACCGGCGTGAACACAATCAGCGGCACCGATATGTCGTTCTACGCTGGTCACTACGCTAATGCTGCAGTATTACCCAGCGATTCTTCAGCCTCGTTTCGACTTCAACAACCAGATCTCCAGGTTAGCGGAACCGGAGTAGGAGCTGCTCATGTACTCGTTGGATTGGCGGCATAACGATGGCTGAATCAGAATACACAGGCCTTACTCGGCGAAATACCTTGCCGGCAAAGGACGCTGGAGCTCCGATCTCAGCTCAAGAACGTATGAGGTTGATGAAGCTCACTGGAACTGAAGACATCACTGCTGAACCCGATGGACGCCGTTCGTGGAACGGCTGGGCGAGACGCCCTGATTCCTGGATGGATAAGCTCGACAGCTAAGGAGAAAGCATGGCTACGGCTACAATGCCGGGGCTTGAAGGTGGAGTCCTGAGAAAGGACCTCTACTTCGAACAGACTGGCTACCAGCCTCACGCAGGTCAAATCCCCGTACACTATGACAGTCACCGCCACCGAGTCCTCTCGAATGGTCGACGCTGGGGTAAGACCTACTTGGGCGGCAAAGAGGTTGAACCCACTGCGTTCGTCATGAACCGCCTCGGTCAACCTCAGCGAGGCTGGATCATTGGGCCGAACTATGCTGACTGCGAGAAAGAATTCCGTATCGTATACGATACATTCAAGAGCTTGGGCATCGATGAGGTTTCTTCTAAGTTCTTGAAGAACACTGAGAATGGCAGCATGACCATTCAGACCAACTGGGGTTGGGTACTGGAATGCCGCTCTGCGGCCCACCCTGACTCCTTGGTTGGTGAGGGGCTGGACTTCGTACTTATGGTGGAGGCTGGGCGATTGCACCGCACCACCTTCACTGAGTACGTTCGACCGGCTTTGTCGGACAAACGCGGCTGGTCACTCACGACGGGGGTGCCCGAGCTCGCTACCGACACCTCACTGCTCTACTGGGCTTTCAAACGAGGCCTTGAACATGAGACGAAGCCTTGGAAGAGCTGGCGCATGCCGAGCTGGACCAATAACATCGTCTTTCCCGGAGGTCGCCAAGACCCTGAGATTCTTGAAGCTGAAGACGACCTTACCACCGATGAATTCCGTCGTCAGTACGGCGGCGAGTTCGTCGACAAGGTGGGTCGTGTCATGGCTGAGTGGGATGATGAGATACATCTCAAGCGGCTCAAGTACAACCCGGATTGGCCCCTGTACGCAGCGGTTGACTACGGGTACACGAATTACTGGGTGTGGCTCTGGATTCAGGTTGACGAGTTCGACAACGTATACGTGCTGGGAGAGCACTATATCAAACAGATGGATACTGAGCGCATCGCCAAAGAGGTGCTTAAGGACCATCCTTGGACGTCGAAATGCGTTGCCTTCTACCCAGACCCGCACAACCCCGATGACACCCAGATGCTACAACGGCATCTGAACATTCCTGCCCGCAACAATACGGGTGGTGCCATCTCGACAAGGAATGCAATGATCCGGACAAGGCTCAAGCCACGACCGGAGGGTGCGCCGCCTGACCAGCAGCAAGCCCAGATCGTCTTCGACCGAGACCGCTGTACTCAGCTCGCATGGGAAATGCGTGAGGGTTATAGGTGGCCACACAACAAGTCGGAGGCAAGAAACGAGTCCGAGGTGCCTCTTGACAAAGATAACCACGGACCAGAAGCCCTGAGCCGTTTCATCTACGGCTACTTCACAGCGAACGGGAGATCCGAACGCCGCAACCGACAGAGTCGGGCCAAGATAAAGGGATAACATGACTGACGCAACAGTAACTCCATACAGCACCGTCACTCCATATGCTACAGGCTTCCCTCAGTGGGTTGATGAGGCTGATCAGGAGAGGCTGGCTGCGTACACCGCCTACCAGAACATGTACTGGTCGGAGGAATCTTCGTTCAAGCTGATCCGGCGTAACGATGATGGGCGACCCATCTACGTACCAAAGCCGAAGATGATCGTTGATACCACCGCTCACTACTTGCTCAAGGGGCTGACGATCGGACTCATCGACCCCGAGAAGGAGGCTGAGTTCAACGAGTTCTTCACCCGGTTCATGTACCGGGAGAGGTTCTACAGTCGGTTCCAGGTTGCTAAACTGGCTGGTGTTACCAAGGGAGACTGGATCTTCCACATCACGGCTGATGACACTCAGCCAGAGGAGAGGAAGGTTTCGCTGACATCGGTCGAGCCGGCGATCTACTTCCCGGAATATAACGAGGATGACATTGAGGAAATCGTCGCTGTTAAGCTGGTTGATCAGTGGGCTCATCCTACTGACCCTAACAAGACTGCGGTCAAGATCCTCCGCTACTGGTATGAAGATACCGGCCTCGTTTGGCGGGAAGAGAACATCTGGGAAACTGAGGGATGGAACAACCCCAGTAAGGCGAAGAAGCTTAAGCAGCTCATCCCAGCTAGTCCGCTGCCACCGGATATCACCACGATTCCTGTGTACCACTTCAAGAACGCTGAGTGGGACGGCTTCCAGTACGGCAACTCTGAGCTCAAGGGCTACGAGCGAATCTTCCAGGCTATCAACCAGGCGATCTCTGATGAAGAACTTGCCCTGGCCCTCGTTGGACTGGGTGTATACGCCACCGATGCTGGACGACCAGTCAATTCACAGGGTGTGGAGGAAGACTGGGAGGTTGCCCCTGGAAAAGTCTGGGAAATGCCTGGCGCCACTATGGTCAAGAGACTCGAGGGCATTACTTCTGTCACGCCTGTCTTGGATCATGTTCGTTACCTTGAGAGCTCCCTCATGGAAAGCTCGGGTACATCTGACGTCGCTGTCGGTAATGTCGATACTCAAGTCGCCGAGAGCGGAATTGCCCTCGCACTCAAGTTCCTGCCGACGCTTGCCAAGATTGAGTACCGAGACGATGCTGGCGTCGACATCCTTCGCCAGATGTTCTATGATCTAAAGTTCTGGTTCAAGGCTTACGAAGGTAAGGATTGGACTACTGTTGAGTTGGTTCCTCGATTGGGAGATAAGCTTCCGGTCAACAGGTCGAAGACCTTGGAAGAGCTCAACAACATGTTGGACCGCAAGGTCATCAGCAGGAAGTTCTACCGACAAGAGGCAGAGAGAGTGCTCGGGTATACATTCCCCATCACGATCGACGCCGATATCTTGAAGGAGGAAGCAGCCTTTGCGCTAGCCCAAAGCAGCGTAGGGAATGCGGAAGATTCTGAAAGGGTATCGGGCCCTGGAGGAAGACTCGAAGGCGAAGGGGACACGCTGGAGAGCGGAGATCAGAACCGCTCGAATAACGCGAACCGGGTCAACGAGTCGAATGGCACCGAAGCGGATGCCAGCTAACAATTCGGGCGAGAGGCCCACTATGAAAGGAACGCGAGATGCGTAAGTACTTGCTCCCAGAAACCCTGACCAACATTACCCTTCGGGGGTTTGACGACGACGGCGACGACGACGACACCAATGGTGCTGGCGACGAAGGCGGCGACGACGATTCCGGTGAAGGTGGTGAAGGAAAGGGAGACAACGGAGACGAGGACGATGGTAATGCTGGTCTGAAGTCTGCGCTTCGGAAGGAACGCCAAGCTCGGCGGGCTGCTGAGAAGGAGGCCAAAGAGCTGAAGAAGTTCCGGGAAGATGCGGAGGCCAAGGACAAGACCGAAACCGACAAGGCCAAGGATGAAGCGGCCAAGTCGACAGCCAAGGCTGAGAAGCTCGCTGCGAAGCTGCGCAAGAGTGCAGTGGACACCGAGATCATCAAGCATGGCTCGAAGCTTGGGTTTGCTGACATCGAAGATGCGCTGACACTGATCGACCGAGACTTGATCGATGTTGAGCAGGACGAAGATGAGCCTGATGACATCGAGATTGACTCCAAGTCAGTCGAGGAGGCATTGAAGGCTTTGGTGAAGAAGAAGCCACACCTACTCGCATCTCAGGGTGAGGGTGGGGGTTCAGGCCGAAGCGGATCCAAGTTCAACAACGGCCAACAGCGAAGCCAGCAACAGATGGACGACGATGCTCTTAGGAGCAAGTACCCAGCACTGAATCGTGGTTCGCACAAATAACCCACCAATCCTACAAGGAGGATAGGCCACATGGCCAGAATCGATAAGTACGACCCGATCTCGGGCGGCTTTCGTGCACCTCTCGCTGCCGCTTACACCGGTGCCGCTGCTCCCATTGCAGTAGGCCTGAATGCAAGCGGCCGAGTTGTCACGCCGACCGACTCGACCTGCGGTATCGTCGGGGTGCTCTGCTGCCCCTACGACAAGGCTGCCGGTGATGTCGTTGACATCATGACAGCCGGAGAGCTCACGGAGTTTGGCGGTGCCGCCGGCACTGTCTACACCGCGAACACCACCACCGGAGTTATCTCCGACGCTGCTGCGAGCGCCACGCAGACCCCCGTGGGGTTCACCGTCGAGGCCGATCGTTTGATCGTCCGCAAGGCCGTGGCTCCGTTCGACGCCGTCGTCTGAGGAGGCTGAATAACATGACGATCACCAACATCAGGGAGCGTAAGCTCCAGATCGCCGACCTCCTGGACCTCCAGGAACTCAGCGGCCGAGACATCAACGCAGCTCAGAAGCTCGCCGAGGCCATTCGTGGTTTCGATACGACGGGCTACAACGAACGCGGCGATGTCATCACCGAGACCAGCGATGGTTTCCCCCTCAACCGTATGTGGGACGAGTTCCAGCGCACGGTTCGCATGTGGAACACCCAGCGGGATGCCCTGACCAACCTCCTGACGTACAACGTTTCGCAGAACGTTGAAGGCGTCCGGTACCCGGTTGAGCAGGAGTTCCAGGAAGCTTCTGAGTTCGGTGTGCCTACGGGTACCCGCCTCGGCCCGAGCTTCAAGATGGGCTTCGACTTCAAGTGGTGGGACCTCGCCATCCGGTACACCTGGATGTTCCTTGCCGATGCCGACTCGCGTCAGCTGCAGGCACTCAACAACCAGGCACTGGAAGCGGACAACCGCCTCATGTTCACCCGCGTCATGCGGGCGATCTTCAACAGCGCCACCCGCACGGCGGAGATCGACGGCGAGTCGGTCAACGTCTACCCGTTCTACAACGGGGACAGCATGGTGCCGCCGAAGTGGAAGAACACCACTCACTCATCGGGTCACACCCATTACCTGGAAAGCGGTGGTACCTCCATCGACCCGGGTGATGTGCAGACGATGATTGACCACATCACTCACCATGGCTACACGCTCAGCGGGGGCTACAAGTTCCTGCTCATGGTGAACCAGCAGGAGGGTGCTCTCATCCGAGCATTCGTCAAGGGCACCGCTTCGGCGCTCTACGACTTCATCCCCTCGGCTGGCTACGGCGGTGGGGTCTTCCTGCCGGCCAACTCGGGTATCGTGGGTGCCCCGACGATGGAGTCCTTCAACGGGCTCAACGTCATCGGCTCCTATGGTCCTGCCCTCGTCATCGAGGAGGATTACATCCCCGCTGGGTATGCAGTCCTGCTCGTCTCGGGCGGCGAAGACAACATCGGCAACCCGGTCGGTATCCGCCAGCATGAGAACGCTAGCCTCCAGGGCCTGCGCCTCGTCAAGGGTCTGGATAACGACTACCCGCTGATTGACTCGTACTACGTGCATGGCATGGGTACGGGCATCCGGCATCGGGGTGCGGGAGTGGTCATGGAGATCGCCAACGGCGGCTCCTACACCGTTCCGGCGGCCTACGCCTGATAACCTCTGAGGGGGCCTAGGGAAGAAGGCTTTCGAGCTGTAAACCTGGGCCCCCTCTGGGCTCACCCATCGCAAAGAAAGAAGTGACGAGATGTCCCTGAAGATTCCGCAAGACCACCTGGACAACCCAGAGAAGCTCACCGAGTACGAGAAGCTCTACCTCTACGATCGAGGCAAGCTGCCCGAGGGTGTGGAGCCCCCGGAACGGCCTGCACCAGGCGAACCTCCTGCCAAGCCCAGTGGTGTTGTGCCGCTGGAAGAGCAGACTCAGCCTCGGCTGGGAAACGCTGGAGGCATCGTCGAGGACGAGGATGAAGAAGGCGAAGAGGACTACGAGGAGGGGTGGAACAACGACGAACGTCGTGCTGCCCTTTCTGAGCGGGGTCTGAGCATTGACGGCAAGAAGGACGATCTCATTGCTCGTCTGCGTCGCTCTGACCTCAACCAGCTCACCGAAGAAGACCACGCAACAGAGGAGTGATCGATGAACCGCACACCGGGAGAACAACTGCGAGCACTGCTTGGGGAAGCAATCCCGACGGGCGGTGATGACTCTAACACAATGTTCACTGACGAGGAGATCGAAGACCTCCTTGAGAAGGGGAACAACGTGGTTGAAGCTGCGGCCTATTGGGGCTGGCAGGAGAAGGCTGCTAACTACAGCAATCTTGTCAACGTCAACGAAGGTAACGCAGCCCGAGAGCTGGGTGAACTTCACCGACAGGCTATCCGCATGATGGATCGCTTTGTTGGATGGGTTCCTACACCCAGCCGAGGACGAGCCCGACAGGGCAACATCTCGAGGGTTAGCGATAACCACTCGAACAGGATCGGGGCTCAGAGCTAATGGCCGCTTTCACTGAGCAGCAGGTTCGGAACCGTTTGCTTGACCACTTCATCAGTGAAGACCCCATCACCATCGATCTTCAGCGCCCCACATTTGCTGCGACGGCTGCAGGGGGTCGAATCGAGACGGGCGTTACTGCAGTGGGACCTCAGACGTTCTACTTCTACCCGTTCAAGCGACGGTTGACTCAAGAGTACCGGTTTAACCCTCAGTCGTTTGGTGAAGACAAGGTGGAATATATCCACTACGTCTTGATCTTCGACGGAGAAACTGATATCCTAGCCAACGACTACTTCGATGCATCCGGTACAGATCGGCTCGACGTGGGTCGATATACGGTTGAGTTCGTTTCCCCTCGACGATGGGACCGGGGTCAAGCCGGCGTTCTCTTCCGAGGTTAACATGGGCACTCGCATCCGAAACAGGAACGGAACCTTTGGATCATCCAAGGGCTTCTTCGAGACTAACACCCTCGAGCGAGGGCTGGCTCAGTTTGAGTTCAAGATGCGAGACCGGATGATGGAGATTGCCGAGGAAGTAGCCAAGGACCTCGAATCCCACGCTAAGTCCAAGGCGCCTTGGGAGAATCGCACTGGTGCAGCTCGAGAGGGGCTGACAGCCGAGGTCCAGGAAGAACGAGACCTCATCGTTGTCCAGCTATTCCACACCGTTGATTATGGTGTTTGGCTGGAGGTTCGATGGAGCGGTAAGTATGCGATCATCCTCCCAACAATCGAACAGAAGGGACCTGACGTCTTGGCTAAGATGAAAGGCATGATGGATAGGATCATCTTCTATGAGTAGTCGCACATGGGTATACTCTCGCCTAACGACCGGAAATGCGTCACTGCAGGCTTTGGTTGGTACTAGGGTTTACTCGAGCACCAGCCTCGATGTTGCGCCGACCACTAAGCCCTTCTTGGTAACCCGAGCTTTGGCTCACTTGCCTACGTTGAGCGGTGATGACCGCAACCAGGCATACACCGATTCCTACCAGATCTTCGCCCATGACACGCCTGGCGACTACATGAAGATTGACACCATCCTCGACCTAGTCCGAGGCCAGTTCGATGGTGTGGTTGATCAGGCCAATGGCATCGTTCGAGCTACCTGGGTTGAAGACAGCGAAGACTTCCGAGATGATGACATGGGCACTATCTTGAAGTACTGTCGCATCCAGCTAACGGTCAGAGAACCCTAGGAGGGCTCATGAAAGTTCAATACCTTGCCAAGCGAGACACGCATCGTCGTATTCTCGACCAGCAGGCAGTCAACAATCTCGGCTTGGGTCTTACCCTCGCTGAACCCCTCGTCTTCGAGAAGGCCAATGGCTTTACCTTGGAGATGGACGACGGGGCGTGTGATACGCTCGTCAAGATGCTTCCAGACGAGTTCACCGTCTTGGAGACGCCCGCACCGGAACAAGAAGTCACAGAGGAAGCTGGGAATCCTCTCCCTGAAGCATTCTTGACGCTTGCGAGCGAAGCAGAACCTGAGGGCTCTCCCGATGAGTCCCCAGCGCCTGCGGTCAAGTCAGTAACCCGATCATCGCAGCGGGCGAAGCCCAAGCAATAAGGAAGCGTAGGGACGATGGAACTTCGATGCTCGAACAAACTCCATGCCCGCGTTGTCGAAGATAGCTTCGGTGTTATCGAAGTTGCCTGCGACAGTCGCTGGTGTGGGAAGCGACCGGGCAACGTGGTCCTTCATCGTTTCAGCCTCACGACTGGGGAAGTCATCGAGACGCTTCAGTTTAAGGCACCACACAAGCCCCACAATTCCCACAAGGAAGGATAACATATGGCACTCAGCGATCCGGCATTGCCCTATGGCATCAGAGATGTCAAGGTAATTCCGATCAACTCCGACGGATCGCTCGGCTCCGCTGTTGACCTCCCGGCTGCTCAGACTCTTAGCTTCAGTGAAGCTGAGGAGTTCGAGACACTCCGAGGCGACGACCGAGACGTAGCGATTCATGGTAAGGGGCCAAAGGTCAACTGGGACCTCGAAGCTGGTGGTATCAGCCTCGAAGCCTGGGAAGTCATGACCGGTGGTACCCTCAGCCAGACTGGTTCTACCCCGAACCAGACCAAGTCCCTGAAGAAGCTTGTGACCGAGTCACGACCGTACTTCATGATCCAGGGCCAGTCGATCAATGACGTGGATGGCGACACCCATGTTACGATCTTCAAGGCCAAGGTCACCGACCAGCTCGAGGGAGACTTCGCCGATGGCGGCTTCTTCATTACCAGCTGCAGCGGCGAAGGTATCGGCAACGCGAACGATGAGCTCTACGAGATCACCTGGAATGAGACCTCCTCGGCGCTGACCGCAGGAACGAACGAGCTCCAGTTGATTGTCAGCGATGCGACGGGTGGCACGTTCACCATCACCATCGCCGGAGAGACCACCTCGGCACTCGCGTTCGACATCACGGCTGCCGACATGCAGACGGCACTCATTGCACTGGCCACCCCGGTTGCTGGCGACCTCATCGTCACTGGCGCAGCGGGTGCTTGGTACGTTGAGTACGCAGGCAACTACGGCAACACGAACTGGGCCTTGCTCGCCATCGATGACGCCCTGGCAACAGGCGGTACAGTCATCGCTACCACAATCCGAGACGGCGCAGCCGCCTCCTAATCCAACCCCACACAATCTTCGGAACCCCAGGAGGTCAGGAAGATGGCAACTGCCAAGAAGAATTCAACCGGTCGGGTCACCCCCGCCAAGCCAAAGGTGTCCTCGACTCCGACAACAGCTTCCGCATGGAAAGCCAAGTCGGTAGAGGGCACCCCACTTGTTGTTCCCAGCGGTAACACCTGCCTCGTCAGGGCGCCGGGGCTTCAGGTGTTCATCAAGCAGGGGATGATTCCTAACTCTCTGCTCCCGATCGTTAACGACGCGATCAAGAAGGGCTCCGTGCCCACCAACGACGACTTCAATATCCAGGATGACCCTGAGATGCTGAATGAGATGATGGAGCTCATGGATGCGGTTACCGTATACTGCGTAGTCGAGCCTGCGGTTGAGGCCATGCCGGTCGATGACGAAGGCGAGCCGATCCCATTCTCCCAACGCGATCCTGACACGCTCTACGTCGATGAAGTGGACTTCACCGATAAGATCTTCATCTTCCAGTATGCAGTTGGAGGTTCTGCCGACCTGGCCAAGTTTCGTAAAGAACTTGGTCAACACATGGAAGTTGTACCAGGAAGCTAAGACCTGGAAGGTTCGACCCAGTGAGATGCTTGGGATCGACAATGATTACTATGCCTACTGCCTCGACGAGGTCGTTGGGCTATGGGGCTCTCACGTGACGTCTGAGCTTGAGAAGATTGAAGGAAAGAACGACAAGGACGTCAAACGGAAGAGGGAGAGGAAACTCCTTTCCCTTCTTCAAGCCCCGGACGAAGTGCGCTTCAAGCAGATGCGTCGTCCACCCACGAAGTAGGAGGTGAACATGGCAATCTATAACCTGGGCACAGCTCGTGGTAAGGTCGAGATCGACACCAACGACCTGAAGAGCGCTGACCTGGCCCTGCGAAACGCAGGTCAGTCTGGCGTTATCATGGGCGCAGCTCTGGTCGGCGCATTCGGCTACGTCATCAGTAAGGGTGCCGAGTTCGAGAAGCAGATGAGCTTCGTCAAGGCGGTTACAGGAGCCTCCGACGACGAGATCAACAAGCTCAGTGAGTCTGCCATCGAGCTGGGTAAGAAGGGCCCCTTCGGCCCCACTGAAGTTGCAGCAGGCATGGTCGACCTTGCCAAGGCTGGTTTGAGCGCTGACGAGATTATTCGAGGTGTGGCTGACGCCTCGATCTCGCTTGCTGCTGCCGGTGACATCCCTCTGACTCAAGCGGCTGAGACCTTGGTTAACGTCATGAGGACGTTCAACCTAGAAGCCGAGGATGCAACCAAGATTGTTGACACCCTGGCCGGTGCTGCTAACGCATCGACCATCGATGTTGATGACCTGGCAAATACCTTCACCTACGCAGGTGCTCCTGCTGCGCAGTTGGGGGTGTCTGTTGAGGACCTGGCCACCGCCATCGCTATCTTGGGTAACCGGGGTATCGATGGATCGGTGGCGGGTACTTCCCTCCGCCGTATCTTCCTGCAGTTGGCCTCGCCAACAAAGCAGGCTACTGAGCAGATGAAGGAACTCGGTTTGATTACCGAGGACGGAACTAACAAGTTCTTTACTGCTAGCGGTCAGCTTCGACCTCTGGCTGAAGTGTTCGATGAGTTGAGTGCATCGATGGAGGGGCTCAACGACCAGCAGAAGTTGGAAGCCCTCAACAAGATCTTCGGTGCTCGAGCGGTTAACTCAGCTGCTATCTTGGCAGGCGAGGGAGCTGAAGGCTTCAACGCGATCAATGACCAGATCCAGGGTATCTCTGCAGCAGACGTTGCTGCTGAGCGACTGAACAACCTGTCTGGCGCAATCACCCTGCTCAAGGCTGCTCTCGAGGCTACGTTCATCGAGGCAGGCTCACCATTCCAGGCATTCTTGACCGACTTGGTTCAAATTCTCCGTGAAGTTGTACTATGGTTCGGTGCACTGCCTAGAGGGCTGCAGACATTCATTCTTGGTTCGATCGCAGTCGTTGGTATCCTGTCCTTGATGTCAGGGTTGTTCCTGCTGACTATTGGCAACATCATTCGAGCGATCCGAGTCTTTGGTGAACTCGGCAAGGCATTCAAAGTTATCGGAGGAGTTGCTCGAGTTGCTGCTGGCGGCGTTCGACTGCTGAGTGCAGCCTTCTTGACGAACCCGGTGTTCTTGATCATCGCTGCCATCATCGCACTCGGTGTGGCCCTCTTCGTTCTCTACAAGAAGAATGAGGCTTTCCGGAAGTTCGTTGACAAGCTCTGGCAGGATATCCAGAAGGTCTGGGATGCCATCCTTGACTTCTTCCGAGGCTTGCCGCAGTTCTTTAGCGACCTCTGGGCTGATATCACCGAGGCCTTCCAGGGGGCTAAGGACGGGATAGTCGATGGCTTTAAGGGCATAGCTGAAGACGTAGGTAACGCCATCGGGGCTGTCATTAACTTCTTCCAGGAACTGCCAGGTAAGGCTGCAGAATTCCTGGGTAAGCTTCCCGGCATCGTCAGCTCGGCCTTTGGCTTGGCGCTAGATGCGGTTCAGGAGTTCATCTCTGAACTGCCTCGACGGATTGGCTTTGCCATCGGCTTCGTCCTGGGCTCAATCGTTAGATGGGGCTTTGAGCTGGTTAAGCTCTGGTTCAATATCTGGCAGACCATCATCACAACGGTGATCGATATTGGTGGCCAGATCATCTCCTGGGCTATTAACTTCGGCATCAGTGTCTTCAATGCCATTGTTGACTTCATCACTCAGCTACCCGGTCGAATGATCGATGCCGTAGTTGGAATGTTTAACGCTGTAGTGACCTGGGGACCCCAGATTATCTCAGCTGGCATCAACCTCGGCATGAGCTTCTTGCAGGGGGTTATTGACTTCATCTTGCAGCTGCCGGGTCGAATCCTCGGCTTCTTGCAGGAGGCATGGAACATTGCCTTCAGCTTCGTCGGGTCCTTCTTCTCGGTTGCAGCTGACATCGGTCAGTCGATCATCGATGGTATCTTCAGTATCATCACCGGGTTGCCCGGCTTGATCACGGGAATCTTGGGTGATGTCATCAGTGCCTTCACTGGGTTGATCGGGGATGCATTCAACGCCGCTAAGGACTTTGGTGGAGGACTTTGGGATGGCTTCAAGTCGGGGTTGGGCATTAACAGCCCCAGCTTCATTGAAGAGGCCCTGTTCGATATCGAAGACCAGGCAGCACTGACTGCAGGCAACTTGGCTAGGGACTTGCGACAGATGCAGGGGCTTAGCAAGAATATCCCAGCGATCAATCCCTCGGTAGGACTAACCCCCGCTGCTTTGGCCTCAGAGGCAGGAGCTGCAGGAGGAGGCATGGTTGTACAGGGGCCGTTGCTTGCAGTTGACCGCATGGAGGCGACTGAAGAGGAAGCTCTGTCGATGAGTCGTCGACTCGCCGATGAAACGTACCGCCAGATGGCGGCTAAGGGAAAGCGGGTGGTACTCAGTGCCCAGTCATAATCAAGGATACGCAGTCTCTATCGATGGTGTGGCCTCATCGACCATCCCTGAGTTTCTTTGCCAAGTCGTGAATCGCCGACTCGTCGGCTCAAGGCGACATACTGTCGAGGAAGTACCGGGCCTCCCGGGGGGGTGGCTGTTTCCCGAAGCACCTGGCATGAGGGAGATTACTCTTGAATGCGCGGTCATTGCAGACAGCTACCCCCTCGACAGGCGGGGTGCGATTCGTGAGGTTGCCAACTGGGTTGACAAATCCGGCTTTGTTAAGATGGTTATCAGCGATGAACCTGATGTCTTCAACTGGGTTACGCTAAGGGATGCGCCAGATATCGATGAGTGGCGTGAGGTCGGCCTGTTCGAACTCCCATTCCTAGCACTTCCCTACGCTTTCACTACAGCAATCCAGTCGCATAATGAGGTCGCAGTCACCAGTGCCAAGACATTCAATGTTGAGGTCAACGGCGATGTTGAAGTTCGACCCGTCATTACAATCTCTGGTACGGCTGGAGCTAACTCAGTTGCGGAGGTTACTATCGGTGACGATACACTCACCCACACAGCTACGCTTGCGGGCGGAGTTATCCGTAACATTAACTGCCTTGCTCGGGTTGTTGAGGATACAGCTAATGGTGACCCCGACGTCGACGGCAGCTTTGATGTCGCCAACCTCTCGATGGCGGGTGTTTCAGGTACATTCCCCAAACTGCAGCCGGGGACAAACTCAGTCACGATCACCTTGACTGGTACTGGTAGCTGGACTGCAGACATCACGTGGAGGGACATGTACCGATGAACGACTTCCCCGAAGTCGGGGACCTGGAGATTACTCTCTACGGGTTGGATGGCACTAAGTCGATGATATTGACTGAAGCTGCCGACCTGAAGATCGAGACGCAGCTGCAGGGCCTCCATGAGCTCAGTTTCAGAATCCGTAGAGACGATCCAAAGTCGAACTTCATCATGGCTGACACCCTGATCGGCTTTGAGAACGTACTCTATCGTACTCGAGACTACGAAGATCAACACCCTACCGTCCGAACCATCAAGGCTGATGCTCGGTGGATTGAGTTGACTTGGCTTACTAAGCCCGGACCAATTGCGATCTTGGGCAAAGATACTGCCGACGGGGTCACAGAAATCCTGAAGAACTCAGGATGGACCCAAATCAACCCGCCCGTGAACGCTACACTGTATAGTGCTGAGCGAATCGATGCCACCGTACTGGAGTACTTGAGGGCTTGGGCTGCTATTACTGGCTACGAAATCTCGTTCGACACTGTTAACAAGACAGTAGAGTTCATCCCTGAGATCGGTGTCAACCAGGGTGTAGGGTTTAGTTATGGTCACAACATCAAGAACCTGAAGCGAACCTACCGGCCTCCTCAGGCAACCCGCATCTACCCCTATGGTGCTAATGACCTGAACGTTAGTGCTGTTAACCCCACGGGGCAGCTTTACATTGAGGACTACAGCTGGTACGTTGCTCAGGGGCTCACCTTAGCTCAGGCTAAGGCCCAGTACAGGAAAGACTTCACATGGGTTGATGACTCTTTCCTTACCGAGTTGGCATTGTACGACGCAGCTGTTGCCTACCTTGCTCAACTAGCGCAGCCATCGATTCAGTACTCTGGCGACGTTATCAACCTCAGTAGGTTGACCGGGTCGGATGTCGATGACTTCGGAGTTGGCGACTATGTCCTGGTCAACGATGAGCTTCTCGGTGTGGAAGTCAGCACTCGCGTTGTTCGACTCGTTACTAACCCAACTAGCCCTGGTAAAGACACCATTGAACTTGCCTACTTGAATGAAGGCCTAGTCGAAGCTGCAACGGGGGGCGATCGAACAACTGACTATAACTCAGTCGCAATCGTAGTCGATACAAATACAGATGTCCTCAACATTACTGCCTCAACGACCAACTGGGGTGAGATCAATATCACCTCGACCGGTACGGGTACATATGTTACGGGCGGTCACTTTATCGGAGTGGCTAGCGGAACCGGTACGGTTAGCTTTCAGCTTCGAGTCGATGGTAACCCCTATGGTGGCACTAAAGACCTCGTATTCGCTGATGGTGACCAGGTTGAGTATTCTTGGCCTAGCTTTGCTGGCGATGTTGAAGAGGGCTCCCACACCATCACTTGGACTGCTCAGGTTACCGATGGAGCTGGCACGATCTCAGTTCCTGTTGAGCAGGCTCGAGCATGGCTTCTCACTCGGGGTGCAGTCGGGGTCGGCGTTGTCAATACGCCAAGCCAGTTCTGGAGTGAGACCCTTGATGACATTACAAGCCTCGGCATTACCCTAGTAACCACTGACAGTTACTCGGTCCTGATGAACGGTTCAACCTTCTTGGGTATCACACCTAACCGGGATTTGGAGGATGGCGAGACTCTGGCTGCGGTCAGCACATTGGTTACTTACGTAACTGACCGGTATCTGATGCCGTTCACCATTGGCGACCCCGTCTTTGGTACCCTGGATGGACCTGGTGTCCTTTCGCCCCCTGACTAAGGAGAACACATGACAGGATTTAAAGACTGGTCGTCGGGGGAGAACCCCTCGGCCTTAGAGTTTGACGGTCTGATCCAATCACAGGTTGTTGGTATTTATACTGATGCTACTGACCGAGATACCCAAATCGGGGTCAACACTACCTTCGGGATGAGGGCGGTGACGATGGATGACCGAGTTGAATGGGTGTTTGAGGATGACGGAGCCTCGGGCGTCTGGACTGAGTTTGGTCGATTCGGAGAATGGAATACTTCTCACGTACCTACCCTTGATGCCACTACTACTCCTCCGACCATCGGTACTGGGCCTGTTCTTGAGTGCCGATGGACCAAAGAGGGTACTCTCGCAACAGTGGCATACTTTGTCAAGTTCGGCTCATCGGGCAGTGCCCCAGGTACGGGGATCTATGAACTAGACCTTCCCCCTGAGTGCCCTGCAGCTGCTGCTTGGTATGGAGCTGAAGAATACGTTGCTGGCAACGGCATTGCCCAAGATTCGTCCAGCAGTACAACCAAGACCGTTGCTGTAAAGATCGTGGGAGCAACCACTATCCGGCTCGAAGCTGATGGGCTTACGGGGCCCGTTACTGAATCCAACCTAATTGCCTGGGGCGACTCTGACGTTGTCCTTTCTGGTACCATCACCTACGAAGTTGCAGAGGTTACGCCATGACCACGAAGGACCGAATCTTGAAGATCAACCCAGATGAGATCGGGGTGCCGCAGGGTGCTTACCGAGTCGAACTGCTCGATCGACATACCGGCAGAGTCAAGGATCGCATCGAGTCCAAGAACTACCTGACTCCTATGTACCTGAACGCCCTGAAATGGTGGAATGCGGCTCAGTTCCAAGCGGGCCTACGGTGGGTCCATCTGGGGGCCGCGGCATATGATGTTGAGCTATTGTCCAGTGTCTGGATGGGGCAAGACATGTCGATCCCTCCCCGTATGCCCAACGAGGCCATGGTTTCTCTTAGCTCAGCCGTGGCTGAGAACACAGCATCTCACTGGGCAACTGGTCGAGTTCTGGGTTATGGTACTCGATGGAAGGCTGGCTCTGTCCCCGCGTCGGGCCCACGAGGCCAGATCAATGAAGCCCAATCCGAACTGGGAGTCGACTCGCTCAAGCTGGTGTGGGACTTCAATGAGAACCAAGGAAATGGAGCCTTCAACTCATTGGCCATTGCTAACATCAATAACGTTAGTTATCATGAGACTCGAATTGCTCTTACTGGATCTCAGTGGGCCGATGGAGAAAAGCCCTACCTGAATGTTCCCTTCCCAAACACTGTATCTCCTTCATATTTCTACCCGACCTACATCGATTCGACCAAGATCTATTACATCGATGTAGTCAGCACTACCATGCATGTTAGAAGTGCCCTGAAAGCAGACTTTGTGGACATGGGTAATTGGTGGGATGGTTCTGGAGTAAGCCTTACTACAGAGGTTACCCTGAACGGTATCTCGTGGACTAGCTCAAACAGCAGTTCTGCAACTGTAGCTAACTCAACCTTTCAGTATCAACTCTGGAAGGATGGCAGCGGTAACTGGTACATGTGCTATGCTCCCCGGTATGCTCGGTTGAACATCTCGAAGTGGAACTCAGCGGGTACGAAGCAGTGGACTACTCAGCTAGACCCCACTATTACTACCACAACTGGGGGAAATGCCGGGTGCTGCGTGATCGGCTCTAACGTTTATGCATGCTTCGGCTCGGCAGGAATTGCTCTGGGTACTGGTGCTGCATGGCAGACACGAGTCTATCGATTCGACACAACTACCGGAGCCTTGAATGCAAGTTTCGACCTTGGTCGAGGCGGCGCATGGAACCTGGGAGGTATCACAACTGATGGTACTGACCTCTTCATCGACACTCTGGGGGGACTTGAGCAGTGGGACACTGCGGGGACTTTCATCGAAAACTACGGGTCTTATTATGGGGGCAGCTACACGGAGACTGGAGCCTCTCCCTGGTCAGTTACCTCTAACTACCAAGGCTCTAGCGCTAGCATTGGGCACCGGGCTTACATGTTCTTTGATGCGGCAGGTTCGCCTCAAGACAGGATGTCCGGTAATAACCCCTCAATCTATACTCCTAGCTTTGTCTTCTATGAAGGAGGTAAGCTTTGGAGCTTTTCCTCCTCCAGCCCGCGGGGCATTACCAACACCTCCGGGGGGGTATTCCCCATCGGAGGCGGTAACTGCTGGTCTCGATCGGTTCTGGGGAGCGAAGTTACGAAGTCGGTCTCCTCAACAATGAAGTGGACTTACGAGCTCACTTTCCCATCAGAATGGCGGGATGGTATTAGCCACCTCGCTCTCCCGGCCTAAGGAGTACAATGGCTATCCAAACCGAATTCTACAACTACCAACAGAACCCAAAGGGGTACGACTGGAGTCGACCTCCATTCGAAGCCTGCACCGGGGCTGCTGTCTCAATGAGGCGGTATCTTGAGCAACGATGGGGCTTGATGTACCTGGGATGTGAGGGTGACCGCAGTATCATCGGTGGCGCATCAGCTTCCACACATGCCTTCGGGGCTTCTCCCGATATGCGGTATGAGAACCCAGGCCCGGGCCTCTTCGTGGCTGACACTGAGATCATCCCCTGGTTGATTGCAACATCCCGTGAGACTGGCGTCCAGGCCATTCATCACTACCGCCGCTCACTGATCTGGCGTCCTCCTGGGACTTCTGGGCGACCCTTGGGCAGCGACGGATGGAAGGTGCAATCGCCTTCTCCGAATGGTATGGGCCAGAGCTGGGCTCTTTGGATCCATGTTGAGTTCTTGGATACGATGCTCAGTGATGCTCGGCCGATCGAGGAGAAGCTCGGCGGACTGCCTCCAGTCATTGTACCCCCCAACCCTACCCCTCCAGTCATCATCGATCCCCCGCCAACCCCACCCGTACTTGTACCAGGAGGTACTCACATGATCGAGGTCAACATCACAACTCTTCGTCGAGGCAGTACAGGAGGTCGAGTCAAGAAGATGCAGGGCATCATCAATGCCAACTTCATTGCTCCCAACGATCAGTGGGGCTACCTCACTGAAGATGGGGCCTTTGGCGCCAAGACTGAAGAGCGAGTCAGAGCAATCCAGGCATTCTTCGGCATGACCGTCGATGGCATCGTGGGCCCGAAGACATGGGACGTGTTGCTGGAAATCCCGCTCACCTGATGAAGGCGGAACAGGCCCTAGAACCGTTTAAGGTTCTGGTCTTGACCATCGTTAGTAACAGACCCATTGCTCGACCCTATCGAAGTTGGCTAGCTGTACTACTGGTTACTCAGACCATGAACCTAGAGCCCTTGATCTTTGAGCCAGAGATCTATAGGAACCGAGAGCTGTTCAACACTGCCCTCGACATCGCACCCATCTGGGTGTGGGCATTCTGGACATCGGTGAGCATCTTTTGCCTAGCCATAACCCTCTGGCAACCCCGCCAAGGCAACTGGCTGGTGGCTCACTTCTTTGTCTTTACTGTCAACCTCTTCTGGTGGGCATCCTTAATCTCGGAGAACTGGTTGCATGACCTAGATTCGATCAGTTGGGCTGCTCTTTCAACTTGGATTGTCTACCTCTATGCCATCTTCTGGGTGGCTTCCTTGGTACATCCAGAAATCGAGGTAGAGGAGGGAGTTCAAGTCTATGAACATCGACCTGGGTGATGTAGGGGTTATCCTTGCCTCGATACTTACCCTTGCCGGTGTCCTCTTCACTGCTCGCCAAGCAGGCAAATCAATCCAAGCTCAAGAGCAAACAAAGCAGGATCATAGTGCTCAACAGCTCTACAGCGAGTATGTCGATGACATCCGAGAGGACTTGAGTATCCTGAAAGAAGAGCACAAGGAGACTCAACACGAACTCCGTACCACACATGACGAGTTGGTAGCGGAAAGAGAATCTCGCTTGGCGTGCGAGAGGCATAGGGAGCAACAAGACTTTGAGATGACGCAGATGAAGATTCGTCTAGACCACCTCGAAGACAAGGTAGCTCGCTATTACGAGGCCTTCGGTCCAGACCCACGAGGGTTTGAGTTCCGATGGTCAGACGCCAACCCAAACCAACTATCACTACTGGAGGACTATCCAAGTGAAACAGAAGATTAGCAAATGGCTGCTTGCGGCCTTCCTCGGCTTCGGAGTCATCGCTGCACCTGGTGTGGTCCTGGCTCAGACGAGTGAGGTTCAGCCCAACGATACGGTTGCGAGCCTCGAGCTCTCAGCTTTGACCGTGACTGCGGTCGTCTCCCTCTTCATCCCCATCGTAGTGGGGTTGATTACGAAGGTGGATCTGAATCCGCTCTGGAAAGGTGCGATTAACATCGTGCTCTCAGCGGTGAATGCTGCCGTCGTTACTGCAACTGTTGCCGACGGTACTGCCGTCTTCTCGAAAGAAACTCTGATTGCCGCATTCTTCGGCATGGTCGTTTCGCTGGCAACCTACTTGCAGGTGTACAAGCCCCTCAACACGAATGCTCATCTGTTGCCCGAGAAAGGCATCTGAATCCCCGGTATTTGCCCGCACTGTTTGTCTTGCATATCGCTCGATGAATAGTGCGGGCATTGCCGTGTGTATGCTCCTAAATCGCCGTAGGGATGACGGAAATTAGGCGCTGATTGATCATGCATGATCTATATCCTCAAGACGTAGGGATAAACGTGATCGATAACGACACACAAAGAAAGAGCCCCCCCGAAGGAGGGCCCTTCCCTAGTTCCTCAGGTAGCGAGGAATGTGGATGTCACTCGTCGTCGTCGTCGTCGATCTCTTCGAGCTCATCGTCGTCATCATCGACCGGAGGGGCAGCCTTCTTGGCCTTGCCCTTCTTGGCGGTCTTGCCCTCAGCGGCGGTCTTGGCGGCCTTGTCAGCCTTCAGCTTGTCGAGAGCCTCCTTCTTGCCAGCCTCGACTTCGCCTCCCTTGACTGCCTTGAGAATCGCCTTGACCTCGGGGTCATCCGGGCCGTCCCAGGCGTAGCGGCTCTTGTTGCCGGGGATGACTTCCCGGTCGATGCGAGCATTCTCTTCCCGAGCCATCTTGCGGAGCAGGGTTCGGATCTCACGAGGCGTGTAGTCCTTGCCGGTCTTCTCCTTGATGAGCGGGATGAGCCCGTTGCGAACTCCCCAGACTTCATCAGCGGCGGGGGCCTCATCAGCCTCTTCGGTCTCGTCTTCGAGTTCCTCGAGCTCGAGATCCTCTTCAGCGGGCTTTGCCTTGGTGCTCTTCTTCGTTGCCATTGGTGAATCCCTCACCCTTTCATGTAATCGGGCAGTGCGTTAGTGCCCTGCTCATTGCCGATGAGATGACTATAATTGCTAAGGTGCCAATCGTCAAGGGTGACGAGAATAACTTGTTCTAGTTACGACAGGGTAGGTTACGTAGTGGAACGATTAAGTTGATTCCCTCGTGCGGGCGCATTATGATTAACGCATCGGCTACTCGGAAAGGGGCAAACATTGGCCAGGGCTCTAAAGCGAAGCGACCTCAATCAGGTTGACCAGAGCTGGCAGAAGAAGGTGATGTGCGAATACTGCGGTTTCCAGATGGTAGTGAATAACTACCCTGACCGAAAGTCTCGCACTCCAAAGTTCTTTGGCCTCCCTATCTGCGTTCAGTGCGACCCTCGAGCACTAGGTGATCGATGGGCGAAGAAGCCCCGCATTGCCTTCCCCATTAAATATCGCACATGCGTGAGCGTAGTATTGGTGAGAAAGCTCATGCAGCAACACCCAGAATTCTCACCAGAAGAAACAGCAGTTATCGCCGACAAAGCCCGAAGGTTCTTTGACTTCCATGGTCGACCCGTTGACCAACCTGAGATGAGACTCGAGACTGACAGAAAGATCTATGGCAAAGTACAAGTACAAGACTAAGCCCTACCGACATCAGGTAGCGGCACTTAAGACTTTGATCTCTAATGGCTTTGGCGGTGCCTTGTTGATGGAGCCTCGAACCGGTAAGACCAAGGTCTGCATCGACTATTCCAGCATCCTCCACCAAGCTGGCAAGGCTAACAGGGTCTTGATCATTTGCCCCGCAGGCATCATCGATGTGTGGGTGGAAGAGATAGAGACCCACTGCCCATTCCCACATCGAACTACAGTATGGGACCGCAAGGGCCGGAAGCGAGTTGACCTCCCACCCTTTGGCCGAGACATCCTCGACTTTGTGATCCTGAACTACGATGCATTCTCAACCCCGGGCCAGGCAACAGGCAAGAGGGAGGACGGGTCGATTCAACGATCTCGGACTCGAGGGGGCCGTTATGACCTCATGAAGAAGCTCAAGGCTTGGCAGCCTCAGGTCATCATCCTTGACGAAAGCCACCGCATCAAATCTCCAAGTGCTCGCAAAGCTACTGCCATTGTGAGACTAGGTCCAGTAGCCGATTACCGAGTGATTGCTACAGGTACAGCAGTTACAAAAGCTAACCGAGTACACGATCTCTACATGCAATGGAAGTTCTTGAATCCTGAGTCGGCCCTGGTGAGGGGCCACACCTCCAGTACATTCAAGGAGCGGTTCGGAGTTTGGACAAAGCGGAATGGCTTTCCCCAGTGGATTCGGGAGAAGAACCCCAAGACACTTCATCGCTTGGTTCACGCTGAGTCATATGCAGTGGCTAGGGAAGAATGCTTCGATCTGCCTCCGGCCTTCCCCGATGTTCTAATCCACGTTGATCTCGAAGAATCAGCTAAGGTATATGACCAGATGGCTGAGGAAATGGTGGCTAAGATTGAGAGCGGGGAGATTACTGAGGCGAGCATCAAGTTGGTGCAGAATCTCCGATTCTCCCAGATAACCTCAGGACTTGCTAAGACAGCTCCAACTGTGCAATACCCCGAGGGGCGCACCGTTCGCATCGGCACCGAGAAGCTACGAACTCTTGAGGACTTGCTAGTTGACTGGCTTGACCAGGAAGAGAAGGTTGTCATCTGTGCTAGGTTCAGGGCAGACATCGAAAGCATTGCTCAGATGGTGCTCAAGCTGCCCAAGAACATCAAGGTCACACCACAGATCCTATATGGAGGAATGGAGAGGGAAGAAAAGACCAAGGCTATTAGGGATTTCAAGGAACAGAAGGGAGCCGGTGTCTTCATCATGAACCCCCAAGCGGGTGCTGAGGGCATCGATCTCCGATCAGCCAGTACGATGGTGTGGTACTCACTCACGCCGAGCTTCGTCAACTATACTCAGGCTAGAGACCGAATTGCCCTCTCAGGCAAGGCTAATCGCTACGTCTTCTTACTTGCTCGAGGAACCTATGACGAGATTCAGTACGAATCACTCCAGACTGATGGCGACGTGGTTAAGATGGTGATGTCCTCACCTCGTAGACTGCTACGTAACTACAAATAACCGATGTTCAAGAACAGAGATATTGACGGGAATTCAACCCAGATGATACTATCTCTAAGAAGAAAGGGGGCTTGATGCTCATTATCGAAGGGCCAGATGGATCTGGCAAGACTACCTTGATCACACAGCTCGAAGAGCGACTGGGTGTGACCAGGGAACCAAGGGCAGTGACTAGTTCGGCTGAACCGCTGAAGCCAATGGGTCAGTATGCCCTGGATGAGATCGGGAAAGGGTTTGGGCGAAGGATCTACGATCGATTCAACCTCATCTCAAGTCCGTTCTACTCCATGTTGCCCAACCCCACGTTCAGAGATGAACTTCGTGACCAGGAATGGTTGCAGAATGCATGGATTCAATTCCGCCAAGTAGGAGCTCTCATCATTGTATGCTTGCCTCCCCTTGAAGTGGTTATTCGGAATTGCCTTGCAGACGAGTCCAGCAAAGTAGCTCAGAATGACATTGAGGTTATCTACTGGCTCTATCATAACTTCGCAGCTCAGTACCCCTGGGTAGCGGCAGTCTATGACTACACTCGACACGACATGAGTGATCTTGAGTATATCTTCTCGATCATGGAAAGTCGACTTGACAGGGAGACAAAGTGATGAGCGGAGACCTAAGTCGGATGCTGTCTGCTCAGCAACTGATGCAACGGGAATCATTCAACGCAGACCCAACTGAGATGACAACCGAACAGGCCATCGAGTTTATCCACTGGAATGTTACAGCTTTGGTCGATGAGCTCCATGAGATGCTTGCCGAGATTGGCTGGAAGCCTTGGGCTACAAGCAAACACATCAATGGACCCAACGCGGCTAAGGAGATGATCGATGCCTGGCACTTCTTTATGAACATCATGTTGGCGCTGGGGCCACACATCGATGCTCGAGTGCCGGGGACAGCTGAGAAGCTTGAGCCCTATCCTGACTCAGTCCCTGAGCTGGCTGAGTGGTTCATCAAGAGCTACTTTGAGAAGCATGAGATCAACCGACAACGACAGAAGGATGGTTACGACGGAGTAAGTACTAAGTGTCACGTTTGTAAGAGAGAGAAAACCGAGGTGGACCCAAACAATACCACCTGCGGTCAACCGGAAGGATGTCCATTCAGTGGCTGACAAGTTCAAGGTTATCGAAGGCGGGGGCGAGGAGCAGCCGAGGGTTCACCCCTCTCAGCTTCCTTTGCCCGGTATGGAGAAAGCTGCAGAGATTCTGGAGTCAGTAACCGCCGATGAACCCATCTTCGTGTTCAGGGCTAAAGATATACTGAGCACAATGGTACTGCTTCACTACCTAACATTAGTGGAGTCCTACAACCCCCATAGCGAACAGTGTGAATCCATCACCAGATGGATTGACCAGTTCCGAAAGTGGCAACACGCCAACCCCGAGAAAGTGAAGCTTCCTGACTGATGAGAGCCTTCCGAGCAACTGACCTGACAACCTTGCATGACAAGCTCTGTCATACCATTATCCATGCCGAGCCAGATGACCTAGATATCATCTCCTCCGTTGACGTCCAGATTCACAATGTGATCGCTGAGGCTAAGTCGATGGAGTGGGACTTCAACCTCAAGAGTCTCTGGCTGACCTCCAGTCGTTGGTCGATGATGCAACGACAGTACATCGATCCAGTCGAGCTAGGGCTTTGGCTTGACAAGATCACAAAGCACATTGGCAAGGATGGCCGAGGGATCGCCATGATGCGAACCAAGGTTGTTCATGCCCGGGGAGGTCCTGAGCAGGGTAACAAAGAAACCCGACGATGGGGCTCTTGTATGCTGGGGATTAGCTACAAAGCCCGACCTCGCCCTCAGATCACCCTCTACTCACGAACTAGCTACTTGGGTTATCTCAGTGGCCTCGACCTATCCATTGCCTGGATGTGTGGTCGATATGTTGCCCACGAGATTGGCATTCCGGTCGAGGACATCAGCTTTGTCTGGATGAATGAAGCTATGCAGTACCATAACTTCAAGAGCCTGGCTTACTTGCTGAATAACCCTGATGAGGACTTGGCTAAGCAGTACCGTCGATGGATGATGAGGCCCGATGAGAAGCTTGAGAAGAAGGGGCAGCTTGAGTACATCAATGGCCACCCCGCTCTCATGCTCAGTCGAAAGTGGCTGCAGAAGTTGATTGCGGATGACGCTAACGGCGTTACTCTCGGCGACATGACCTACAATACTTATCGTCGAATCCGGCGACGGTACCACACCGAGGTGCTTGGGTACGAGAGGGCTCAGGAATTCGAGGGGTGGTCTTACTACAAGCAGGGTGAGAAGAAGGGGGAGCAGAAGGAATTCTTCAAGGCTTACAAGCCCCTGCCAGATTGCTGGATCAGCGACCTTGACTTCAGTAAGATCGGCATGCCCATCGGGAAACGATACGGCGGAGAGTTTGAGGGAGAACTCGAGGAGGACGACGATGACGAGTGACTTTCAACGACAGTATGACCAGTTGTTGATTAAGATGAGGAACATGGGTGATCGAGTGCCTATGAACCATTGGCAATCCCAGGTTGTCAATGAGCGAGAAGGGATGAAGTACAGCGTTGAACTGATGCACCAGGTCTTTCGATACCTAGTCCCTGGCACAATCGAGGAGCTGCAGTTTGCGGTCAAACCGAACTTGCCCTGGGCTGAAGACCACTTCCTGGAACGCATTTCTGGTCACCCTCTCAACCCCCCTCCCTCTGAACAGTGGTGGCCCTTTGCTCAGCAAGGCAACCGAGAACATAAAGAAGGCGAGAAATTCTCCCATACCTACCCAGAGCGAATCTGGCCTCGAATGGCTGGTGTGGAAGAACTGAAAGCGGGACAAAGCCCATTCAACCGGGGGATTCGATATGAGTATGGAGACCTGGTCGATGTTATCAACCTCATCGTCAAGGATCCACTAACTCGCCAGGCATACCTACCTATCTGGTTTCCTGAAGACACCGGCGCTCGAGAGGGTCAACGAGTACCTTGTACTCTTGGGTATCACTTCATCATGCGTGGCGGTAACATGGATATTGTCTACCACATTCGAAGCTGTGACCTCTTCCGGCACTTCATCGATGATGTCTATATGGCCTGCAGATTACTTCAGTGGGTCGTAGGGAGCGTCAGGGATCGAGGGATTTCCTGTCGAGCATCATCGCTGGTCATGAATATAGCCTCACTACACATCTTCGAGGGGGATGAACCCATGCTTAAGATGCGGACTGATAAGCTGATCCAAGATGAGGAGGAGATCTATGGAGCGGCCGTCTAGAGACCAAACACTAATGGAGGTGGCGAATGTCTTCTCAAGCCGCGGAACTTGTGGCCGTGCTAGGGTGGGAGCCGCCATTGCCCGGGACGGTCGAGTCTTGGCTACTGGATACAATGGACCTCCAGCTGGCCTACCGCACTGTTCACATAGCTGCATGGAACAACACGTCGGTGGTTGCGGTATTGCGGTCCATGCTGAGTCTAATGCCATTGCATATGCAGCACGGCACGGCATCGCAGTTGAAGGCGCAACCCTTTACTGTACACACCTTCCTTGCCTTGGTTGCTCTCAACTGATCATCAACGCAGGGATCTCGAGGGTAGTGTATGGCGAAGACTACCGAGATCATTCCGGGGTGTTATTGCTTAGGCAAGCAGGTATTGATATAATGGAACTATCATGATTCAGCCCAACCCTAGCTGCGACCTTTGTAAGTTGCACTCCTCTGCTGACGAAGTTTGCGAAGTCGGGTTTCGGTTCGGCAAGAAGCCTGACATCATGGTAGTTTCCAGGATGCCTAACTCGAAGACATACCAGGAGATGATCGAGGCTGAGTTGGCCAATGCGGGCATCGACCTGCAACGATGTTTCTTTACGTCAGTAGTGAAATGCCGAACCTTCGATGTTAACCCTGGCAAGGGTGACCTGAAGACTTGCACCGCAGAATACTTGGTGCCTGAGATCCAGGCGATGAAGCCCAAGTTTGTACTCGCGTTTGGTAACGAGGCTCTTGCTGCTATGGCAGGTCACTCCGGCATCATGAAGTGGCGAGGCCGAGTTGAGACTCACACCATGGCGGGAGTCACTTACAAGTTCATCGCTACTGTATCTCCAGCTTCAGTCACTCGCAACCCAGGCCAGAAGGCGGGCTTCCAAGCTGATCTTCAGTTGCTATCCAGCACGGTGCAGGGCAACACTGAGCATATCAAGGTGCCCAAGATCCACATCATCGATGACATGGCGAAGCTCAAGAAGCTTAGGTCGATTCTTAAGCGGACTGACCTCATTAGCTACGACATCGAAACCGCAGGGCTAGATGAATGGGACCCTCACGGCGGCATTGTTTCGCTTGCTGGTACTTGCGTTACTGAGGGCAAGATCTTCATCTTTGCTCTCCCCCTCGACCACCCTCAAAGCGTGATGAGGAAGGTGTGGACTGATGCGCTGAAGTACATTAAGAAGGCTTTCGAGGGTATCCCTCGGCAGGTCGCTCACAATGGTAAGTTCGACGCCAAGTGGATGAGAGCCTACGGGGTTAATGCCAAGGTGACCTTTGACACCATGCTGGCTGCTCACCTCCTCGATGAGAATAGGTTGAAGGGGTTGAAGCCCCTCGGCCGCGTTCTATTGGGTGTGGCCCCCTGGGGCATCGATACCAAAGACCTGAGGAATACCCCCCTCGACCAGGTCCTTGAATACAACGCCCTGGATACTTACTACACCTATCGAATCTACCTTATCCTCCGCAAAGATCTCATTGCTCAACCTCGACTGCTGAGGCTGTTTGCTAAGCTGATTATGCCCGCCAACGAGGTCTTGATCGATGTTGAGCGACGAGGGATTTGGATTGACCGTGAGAAGCTATCTTCCGCAGTCAAGATATCTTTCGACATGCGTGACCAGATCGATGCCCAGTTGATGGAGTGGGTACCGGACCCCGATGACGAACCGGGTTGGCCCACGATGGGCAAGAGGGACAAGAAAGCTGAGATCAACTTCAACGCCTCCAACTGGCTGAGGTGGTGGCTGTTTGAGTATCTCGAGCTACCAGTCATCTCACGAGGCAAAGCCAAGGAGAACGGTGACCCAGGTGACCCTAGCGTTGCTGAAGCCGTCATGATCGAGCTGAAGAAGACTAACCACCCAGTCATTGCTTTGCTCATGGAACGATCGAAGTGGCAGAAATACTGCAGTACATATGTTACTCGCTACGAGGAAATCGTAGATGACAACGATCGCATCCACACAACCTTCAAGCTTGCCGGCACAGTGACTGGCCGCCTTAGTTCGGGTAAGGAAGATGAAGAGAAGATCACCGCATCACGAGACCGAGGTCGAGGAATCAATCTGCAGCAGGTGCCACGAGACCCATTCATCCGGGGCTTGTTCGGCGCACCGCCTGGTTACAAGTTTATCGAGGCCGACTTCGGCCAGATCGAGTTTAGACTTGCTGCGTTTATCTCGCGTGATCCGACGGCGCTGAGCTTGATTCAGCGAGGGGTCGATGTTCACATGGCCATGGCCGAACGAATGACTGGCAAGCCAGCCTCTCAGATTACCCCGGCTGAGCGCAAGTCAGCCAAGCCAGTGAACTTTGGCTATCTCTACGGCATGTGGTGGACTAAGTTCAAGGAAACTGCTAAGGTGCAGTATGGCATCGAGTTCACCGATGAGGAAGCTCGAGCATCCCGAGTTGCCTTCTTCGACATGTATCCCGGGTTTACTAGATGGCATCAGCGACAACGACGACTTGTTCATCAGTTTGCTCGCGTGCAGTCACCTCTTGGTCGAGTCAGGAATCTCCCTGATATCCGCAGCGGCGACAAGCAGGTCGTTCAGGAAGCAGAACGCCAGGCGATTAACTCCCCAGTCCAGGCCCTAGCCTCAGACATGAATACACTGAGCATGGTGCTCCTGGCTGAGGCATTCAAGAAACACAGTCTTGATGCTCACTGCCTTGGTCTAGTCCATGACGCAAATAACATGGAATGCCGAGACGAGCATCTTCACGAAGCCTTGCCACTGATCAAGGATACCATGGAAAACCTACCTCTAGCTAAGAAGTTTGGGGTTATCCTGGATATCCCGATTGCGGTTGACCTTAAGGTGGGCACTCACTGGGGTCATGCTAAGGAAGTTGAGCCCGAACACATCTACAACTGGAACAAATACAAGGAGCTATACCTGTGAACTACATCCAAGCACGAACCCGAGTAATTGCTGCGTCGATGACGTATGCCCAGGTCATTCTTGACCATGCTCAAGATGAGGATACGGATATCGAACGGCTGAACATTGCTGAGACGGATCTTAACGAAGCAATCCGAGAGGCTGCTGTACTGCAGATCGAGGAAGAAGCAAAGAACCGATGAACCCCCAAGCCAAAGTGATTGCCGACTCAGTGGCACCCGGCGGTAGTCGTTTGACCACGATGGAAGTGACGATGCACCGCTTCGTTCTTGCCGAGTTCAACACCCACCGAGTCTTCAGTCGAAACAGCGCCTCAAGCCGAGCCATCCCTGTTCGGAAACAGATTGAGCGGATCGAGAAAGACTTGGCCTACCCGGTAAGTTGGCCCCTCGAACAACCAGGAATGCAAGGGGGCTCAGAGATTGAAGACTTCACAGTAGCAATCGATGTGTGGAATTCAGCTGCCGAGATGGCTATTCGACATGCTCGAGCCTTGGTAGACCTCGGGATTCACAAATCCGTTGTCAACCGGCTACTGGAACCATTCATGTGGCACACAGTGATTGTTAGTTCAACTGAGTGGGTCAACTTCTTCCACCAGCGACGTAGCCCGCTAGCTCAACCTGAGATTCGTATGGCTGCTGACGCAATGTGGGAAGCGTACACACACTCAACTCCTCGGGTCCTGCGGCCTGGAGCCTGGCATCTACCCTATATCGATCCTATGGTAGATGTAGGGCTTGATCTGCACGCAGCTCGTAAGGTTAGTGCTGCACGATGCGCCCGAGTAAGCTACCTTACCCATGACGGCAAACGAGATATCGAAGAGGATATCAAGCTGTTCGAGCGACTAGTCTCAGCTGACCCTGGCCATTGGAGTCCGCTTGAACATGTCGCCACACCCTTGAGAGACCAGCCGATCTTGGGCAACTTCCCTGGGTGGCATCAGCTCCGACATCAGTACGAGTACGGGGAAATTGACCCTCGATGATCTTGTGCGATATGATTAACCATCAGAAAGGGGCAATCCATGGGTAAGAACATCAGGGTGAAGTCAGAACCGTTACCCCCATCGGTAGATCTCTACAGAGATCCTGAGACGGGCAAGCTGATCACCACCCACTCCATGTTGAAGACGATGAGGATGTGCCCTCAACAAGCGTACTACAAGTACGTACTTCGGTTGAAGCCCCAGATCATGGGTAAGCCGCTACGGTGGGGTACTTGGATGCATGAGCTGCTCGAGGTCCATCACAAGGGCGGCGACTGGAAAGCCCGGAATGATGAGCTCACCATCGAGTACTCTAAGCTCTTCGACGAAGAGAAGGAGGCGGTGGGTGATTTGCCGCGTGACTGTGCTCGGATGATGCGATCCTACATCTGGCATTACAAGGACGACCCCTGGATCGTTCACGAGGCTGAGTTCACGCTCGAAGTCGAACTGCCGGATGGCTCAATCTATCGAGGCAAGGTTGACCTCCTGATCGAGAACCAATATGGGCTATGGATCGTTGATCATAAGAACCATAAGACGCTGCCCGGCATCGAGTTCCGAATCCTTGACGCTCAGTCCGCCCTATACATCTGGGCTGCGATCAAGCTGGGCATTCCAGTACAGGGCCACATTTGGAACTACCTCCGGTCGAAGCCTCCATCGATTCCGAAGCTTCTTCAGGATGGCTCCCGACTGAGTCGGTCGAAGGTCGACACTGACTTTCCTACAATGGCTGCGGCGATCAAGAAGTATGGGCTTGACCCTCATGACTATGCCGACCAACTTCGGTTCCTGAAGTCTCAGCGATATGTACCGGGGGAAGCATCGACCTCGAGCTTCTTCCGACGCGACATCCTCGAGAAGTCTCCAGCGATGCTGAAGCGGGTAGCAGTCGAGGCTTATATGACTCACCTTCGTATGCATGGTTATCACTGGGACAAGCCTGATCGCATCGAACGTAACCCCAGCAACAACTGCAAGTTCATGTGCAGTTACACTGACATCTGCACTATGGAGCTCTTCGGGGGTAACGCTCAGCCCCTTATCCGTCAACGGTACAAGGTTGGCGATCCGATGGATTACTACCAGGACGAGCGCAATCCTGGACTGAAAGGGGACAACTAGATGGCCGACAAGGACTATCTTGCGCTGGCCAAGAAGAAGGCTCACCGACCAAGTGATGTCGAAGGCTATCGTAAGATCCTGGTCTACGCCCGCAATAAGAAGGGCAAGACCCGGTTTGCTACCAGCGCAGGGATTGACGATACCCTCGTCATTGACCCTGAGCATGGTACGGACTTGATGAAGCACCTCGACCCCTGGGTGTGGCCCGTTGAACGATGGGAAGATATCCAGGAGGTTTACGGAGCTTTGAGGACGGGCAAGCTCAGTCCGAACCACATCAAGCAAGGCGAATCCTCGACTCCTTTCACCTGGGTCTCACCCGATGGGCTGACCCGGATGAACAACATGGCACTGAAATATGTCATGAAGGTTCAAGAGCTGAGAGACTTGGATCGCCAGCCCGGGTTCGTGCAGCAGCGAGACTACGGCAAGTCGGGGGAGATGATGAAGCAACTGCTTACCAACTTCCACACCCTGCCGATGAACGTTTGCTACACAGCCCAGGAGAAGATGATCACGGGTACTCCCTTCGACGACGATGACGACATCGAACAAGAGGTGGATGCCTACTACGTACCAGATCTTCCCAACGCAGTCAGAGGGGCAGTCAACTCCCTCGTTGATGTCATCGGGAGGCTATACACTGTCCAAGTAACAAAGAAAGATGGGGTGACCAAGTATACCCAACGAAGGCTGCAGATAGGACTGCACGAGAGATATGACACGGGCTTCAGGAGCGACTTCGCTCTGCCCGAGATGATCAAAGCACCAACCCTGCCAAAGCTGGTAGGACTCATGACTGAAGGAGAAGCCTGATATGGCAGCAAAGGAAGTAGTCGTTGACTTCACAAACGTGAAGGATGGCGGCGGTATCTTCAACAAGAAGCACCAGCCCGCTGGTGATTACAAGGCGAAGGTCACGAAAGTCGAGGATGCACCCTCCAAGAAGGATGGCATCGGCCAGTGGCTCTTCACGATTCAGGCGGGAGCGGGTACCTACCCTTACTACTGCAAGCATCAGGAGAATCAGTTCTGGAAGGTTCGCAACCTCCTGGTCGCTGCTGGGATCAACGTCCCGAAGAAGAAGGTCAAGGTCAACCCGAACGTCCTGGTGGGTAAGACCATCGCCGTGACCCTGGATGACGACGAATACGACGGCAAGCTGCAGTCCAACGTCGTTGCCACCTTCCCCGTCAGCGAGCTGGGTGACCAGGTCGACGATGAGGATGAAGACCTCGATGACGAAGTCGAGGACACCGAGGATGACGACGATGAGGATGAGGCTCCGGCGCCCAAGAAGAAGAAGGCCAAGCCCGCCCCCGTCGAAGAAGATGACGATGACGATGATGACGAAGACGACGAGCCTGCTCCGCCCAAGAAGAAGAAGAAGGCGAAGAAGGTTGAAGTCGACGACGATGAGCTCGAGGAGCTTGACATCGACGACGTCTGATTGACACAGTGGGTCCGGCAACTCGACCGGGGTAAGGGTTTCTGATGAGCACTAAATCGAGGGTTGCTCGAGACCGCCCACTACAATCGAGGAGCTCTGCCTGGGGTATTGCTGCCCCTTTCCCCCGGGCAGGGCTCTTCCTCTGTGTAAGGAGTAACGATGAGTCAACGAGAGTCTAAGCTGAGTCGGTCGATCATGCAGAAGCTAAGGCTTCATGGAGTCTTCTGCTTCAAGGTGTGGGGTAGTGAGCACATGATGGCGGGGTTGCCTGACATCATCGGGTGCTACGAGGGTAGGTTCTTTGGCTTCGAGGTGAAGCTACCTGAGAATCGAGCAGGAACTAGTGCTCGACAAGATTACGTATTGGGGTTGATCGACGATGCCGGGGGGTTAGCCCGAGTAGTTTGCTCGCCCTCGGAAGCGCTCCAGCAGTTGGGAATCGATGATTGACATGATCACTCGAGCGCATGATGCCCGCATCCGTACGGCGATTAGGGACGCTGCTCATGATCAACGGGAATCATCGATCAAGCAACATGTCGAGCAGTATTAACACTTGGTCTACTAATCGTTTCCCAGCAAATTCCGGGCATGATATGATACTTCTATCAAATGAGGGGTATTCCCCCTCCCTAACATTGAACAAGGAAGGGTTAACATGGATGACATCATGACAGTAGCCGAGCTGATGGCTGAGCTTTCTGAGCTACCGCCTGACGCTCCCGTCATGATCACGGTAGTCAAATACCCAGGGGAGTTTGCACTGCGGGACACTGATGATGGGGCACGATGGGACCTGGGCACTGACGTTGAATGCCACCCGCTCGAGCGAGGCGAGGTTACGCTTCAGCAAGGGCTGGTATATCTGACCACTGAATTGAACGACTACAGCGAGGTGAGGGCACATGCATCAGAAGCCGGGGCCTGACGGAAACCTTTGGAAGGGTTGTGCCTGGGGGGTAGCCTTAAGCTTGCCGCTCTGGGCGGGGATCATCCTGCTGACTATGGCCGTACTCGGCTGAAAGGGAAACGGTGGAACAGATAACACTCCGGGAACTGCTCAGGGATCCCATCTACCGAAAGTGGCTGGCAAAGAAGCCCAAGATTCGAGTTGTACATAGTACACCGCCGTGGCGCCTATACGTTCAGAAGGAGCAAGGCGGGAAGTGGGCTCGGGTTGACATCCCCGGCTACGCTAAGGCTTATGGCGCAGTTAGCTCAAAGCTCTCGGAATACTACGACATGGCTTTGAGCTGCAAGCCTCAAGCATTCCGTCCACCCATTGTTCGAGTGGGTAAGAAGCGATACTACTACCCATCTCCACCAGGCCATCGATGGTGTGGATATTGCCGCCGGCCTACTATCTTCAAGAGATTCACCAAGCACCATGCTCACAAGGGTCGAATCTTGCCCGACTACGAAGTATACTGCTCGATCTGCGGAGCCAGGGGCGCAGGTCAGAAGCAGTACAAATCCACCCTGACCTGGCCACCCGAAGGAGAACTGGACTTATGACTTTCCGATGCCTTCCAGGCAAGACACACGACTGGTCGCCAGCATTCTGGTCGAAGTCGAACAAGTGTTTCGTTCATGTCTGTCGCATCTGCAGGGGCGCTAAGAAGCCCGACGCACCTCGGGAAGCCGCGGGAGAGCCAGAAAACCTAGGAAGCTAGAGCTTTTTCCAAACCTCCGGCCGCAAGCAGCTGGTTCTCTGGTGACCGACGGTTCCTGAGGAAGCTCCGCCGATGCCGCTAAACGAGAGGAAACCCATGAACACTTCCACACCCTGTGACATTTGCAACGACACCGGCACGGATTACCTGGGCCGACCTTGTCGGTTGTGTAACGTCCAGAACTTGAAGAGGTGGAAAGCTGAAGCTCTAGTCCGGCTGAAACTCCTTGACACTCTCCATGACCTACTGCCCGAGACCGAGAAAGCTAAGCTCGGACACTCGAAGGATGAAGCGGTACTTGACTTCGTGGCACGAGCCACTGCCGGCAATCGTAGCGCATATATAAGGGGCAGAGCAACATCGTTTAAAGGTGTTGACGCTGATAACCCCATCAGATAGCATGATCTTATCGATGAGGGGGCAACCCGCCCTCCGCTACGAAAGGGGCCAACATGGCGACGAAGACCGAACCGCTTTCCGCTAAGGAAGCAGCCGCTGAACTGGGCACAGACGCCCGCACTCTGCGCAAGTTCCTCCGCAAGAAGTCTGGGGTTATCGGGCAGGGCAACCGATGGGCCATCGATCCTGGTGACATCAAGGATCTCCGCAAGGAGTTCAACGCCTGGCAGTCCGAAGGCTCGAAGGTGAAGCCCGCTGAGGACAAGCCCAAGAAGCCGAAGGCCAAGTCGAAGAAGAAGGGTGACGGGCCTATCGGCGGTACTGACGCCGAGCTCTACGGCGATGATGAGGCTGATGACGTGTTCGAGGATCTCGACGACGCGCTCACCGAGCTCGAGGATGATGACGAGGATGAGCTCGAGGAGATTGGGTGAACGTCTTCCACCTCGCTCAGTGCATTGGCTCGCTTCGTATCGAAGTCAATACCGGCATGGTCCACTCTCAGGGCTCTGTCCTGAAGCTGGTACAGCGACAGTACGGGGTGAGATCCAAGACCAAGAAGGGTGCCCTCAAAGAACTTGAGGAACTCTACTTCCAGACCACCGGCCGCCACTATGGGGCCGAGCAAGAAGTCGAAGCCTGACCCGCCTCAGGTTTCGATAGGGCCGGTAGCCGCACTGGCCCCGAGGAGGGTCCCCTTTCCGCCGGGGGGCCCTCTTTGTTGTGTAGATCAAGCCCAGATCATCAGCCGTGACATGGGCTAGCGAGTTTGATATAATGGTTCTATGATCAAATCCATCAACATCAGGGGCGAATGGCGCAACCATCGCTCGCTCCCAGAGTTCCGAATCACCTGCCCATGCGGGTACGAGGACAAGGCTGGGCAAGGACTTACTGAGTATGCTCGACGAGCTGAGGCTGAGCAACGGGCACTGGCCCATAACACTCGCCATCACGGGGGCTCTTACTTCATTCACCATGAGAAGCCCATCTCGACGAGGGACATCAAGTGACCCGCAAGATCGACTGGCCCTACCCCTTCCCATCATGCGACTTCTGTCCTGAGTCTGGGAAGTACGACGGTAAGACCATACACGGGCCCTGGGCTAACATGTGCGAGGGTCACCTTCATGAACACGGCTATCCTGAGTCCGATGGACTCACCAACGAAAGGGTGAAGAAGTAATGCAGGTCAAGTACTCTGACTGCCAGTGCGAGGATTATCCCTGCTGCGGTCACTACGATATCGTCTATGGGGATGAAGGCCAGATCGACCAAGATGACTTCTACGATCGTGACGACTACTTCGACGAAGAAGATTGCGACTGCGGTAACGACAACTGCATGATCTGCAACGGCGACAAGGAGCGCAACGAGTCTCGCCAAAGGTACAACGCCTTCGGCCAGAAGATCCGGGCGGGAGCACCCGAGCTACCCGGTGACCACTATGGCGACACGCCATTCCACGAGGAGGATTACGAGTGACTATCCAGCTTGCCAACGGGGCCCGAGTTCTTCGAGCCTCGATTGACTACACTGCTCAACCGGGCATGCCCCCACACAGAGGGTTAGTCCTGGCGCTCAAGGGCGAGAACTCTCTTCGACCCGAGTATGTTGTGTGGAACATCTACAAGGACGAAGATCAACGAGAATGGGATGCTGAAGTTGGAGACTACTTCGGGCTTTCCCAAGAGGACATGGCGATATACGCCTATGGGGTTCGCCTTCGCCGTCACTTTCTCCATGAGACTGCTCTCAGGGCTGTCAGGGCCTGACAGTGATCGCTCCCCCGAAATTCCAGGTTGGCGATGAGGTTGTCTGTTATCATGGGCAGGCTCGAATCACTGCGGTCTACCCCTCAACAGTCGACGGGAAGTCTCACAAGTACTCAGTCGAATGGGCTATCGGCAAGCCTGACCGAGCTGTCTACTACGAACAGATCTTCGACTTGATCGCTCCTGCAGCTGTTGACTCGCAGATGCTGGGTTGATAGAATTAACCCATGATCAATCGATCATCTCGACACCGAAAGGGGCAACATGGGCTTCAAACACGATGACTTTACCATCACAAACGAAGAGATTGACCAACGTGTTTACCACGTTGATGACATCGCACGAGCTGCCATCGCATCCGGTGATCCTCGAGTCTTGGCTGCCGCTCAACTTCAAGCGACAGCAGCCACACATGACATGCTGGGTCAGATGCTGAAGTGGATGAAGGAGCGCCGGTGATCTCGGTTATTGCGAACTTCGCAGAGGCTCTGGTCTCTGACGATGACACGGATCAATACGCCGTTTACGAAGAGCTCGCCCCGTACCTCCCACCTGACTGGCGGGTTGAACTGGCAGATGCCCTCGAGATCTGCGCCGATCACCTCTGCGACATTGCCATCTGCATGGATGACGAAGATGGCTGCGACCGATGGGGCTCATAGCTTCTTCGGGGTTCATCGAAAGCGGGCTGGCTGTCTTTGGCTTCGTCATGATCTGGGTCTTTGTCGAGGTGTTTATCTACTTCGGCAAGAATCACCGCCCGCCTCAAGTTCCACCAGTCCCCCGCAAAACCCTAGACAAATACAAGGAGCATGAAGATGACCGACTTCGTTAAGATCGACCTGAGTGGCGACTCATCAGATACCTACGAGGTGACCGAAAGGCACCGCCTCATTCCGCCCTGCTTCGTCTGCAAGAAGGGCACCCACCTCACTCTCGACGGGTCGCAGTACTTCCGCTACTTCCAACGGGGCGAGTACATTCAGAACGTCTTCCCCAACCTTACACCCGAGGAACGGGAACTGATGATGACCGGGCTTCACCCCGGCGAATGCAACAAGAAGTTCTGGGCCGACCTCGGTGAAGAGGACGAGGACTGATGGGGGAATACATCATGTGGGGGCTCACAGGCTTCATCATCGTTTACTCTGCGATGTGGTTCCAGAGGCAGCGATGAGTGTTCGACGACTTGCAGCTGTTGCTGCCCGACCCGGTGATCTGGTCAAGCTCGAGGGCAAGGTGTGGAAGATCCTTGAGCATCGGACGATGAGCCGAGAGTTCATCATGGAGCGGGTCACCGAGCCCGGCCACCGCAAACGAATCCAATACCCCCTCGGGTTCGAGTTCGCCGAAGCATCCCCCGGTCACAACCAGGCTTGATTTGGTTGACCACGTTCTGATATGATGCTGGTATGCTGAAACGATGCAAGGTTTGCGACCATGACATTCACCCCGAACGGGAATCCGACTATTGTGTAGCATGTGTTGAGGCGGACTGGCGCTTGATCGACAAGGCCAAGGTTATCGTCCACACCTCGCACAAGCAGGGTCCGATGGTCTCGAGGCCCGACATGTATGATGGGGTCACCGCATATGACCGAGGGTGAAGCAGTGCGCTCGATCAATCGATGCGGAGATGATCAAGAAGCGCTCCCATTTAACCCGAGTTCGATGGGCAGCGATCGCTCGATCGATGATGAATCAAGCATAACCCCAAGACCTAGGGATTAACCCAGGATTGCGGTATTTGCATCATCAAGATCCTGTTGATAAAGTGATACTTCACTTGATGCAACAACACTTGAAGAAAGGGGCCTAGTGGCAACACAGTTAAGCACTGCCGAACAGCTTAGTCTCATATCCAAAGCATGGGGTAAGCAAGACGGCTACTGCTTCTTTCCCACCATTCGAGGCGACGCGGCCGACAAACAGGAAAGGATCCAAAGCTACAGCGAAGGACCTGCTTTCCACTGGCCGCACGATCGACAGAAGATCATCGATCACCTCAACCGCAATAAACACAATGATGTCTACTGGTGCCCGAACCTCTTCGAAAAGCCGAAGCGCCGACTCATGGATGCCATGGACGAGCACTGCCTCTGGGCTGACCTCGACGAGGCGAATCCGAAAGACATCCAGGATTACCCCCCAACCATCGCTTGGGAAACATCACCGGGGCGATTCCAAGCACTCTGGCTCATCTCCGGCGGAGACATTCAGGGTGCATCTTGGCCAGGCCGAGAGAACCAGGCACTAACCTATCACATCGGAGCTGACCAGTCAGGCTGGGACTCCACTCAGCTGCTAAGAATCCCGGGCTGGGACAACCATAAACCAGAATACAGGAGTGAAGATGGAGAACCAGCCCACGGACGACTCATCACCAAGACTGGTCGTCGTTATCTCGTTGACGAATTCAACGACCTACCTAAGGTGGCTGACTCCAACGTTGTTACCGAGCTTGTCGAGGAAGAACTCGACCGGATCGATCGGCATGAGGTGTGGGGTAGAGTTCGACTCAAGGTCTCGAAACGCGTACGTGAGTTGGTCGGGGCTAGGGAAGTGGCAGGTGATCGCTCTGACGTACTTTGGGAAATCGAACGTGAGTTGGCTGACGCTGGATGTTCTGTTGTCGAAATCGTCGCCGTGGTCAGAGCTACAGTATGGAATAAGTTCAAAGGTCGCCACGACGAGTTGGATCGCCTTACTATTGAGGCTACCAAGGCAGTCGGGCTTCGTACTCCAGAAACAGAAGCCGCACTTGCGGAGGAGTTCCGAGAACGAGATGCGCCCACTAATCTATTCGAACTCGTAAGAACGATCAAGGCACCCCGCTGGTTGGTACGCGATGTCCTGACAGAGGGAGCAGTGGGCTTCATCGCTGGTCAACCTAAGTCCTTCAAGAGCTGGTCCGCCTTCGACCTCGCTCTCTCGGTGGCATCGGGTCAACCCTTCCTGGGTCACTTCCACGTTGAGCATCCGGGGCCGGTCCTATACATCCAAGAGGAGGACTCACCCAGCCTGGTGAAGACGCGACTCGGTAAGATCTGGCCAAGCAAGCTGGGCGACAAGATCGCAATCGACCCCGATGGAAGCATTGTGTGGCTGCCTGGCAAGGAGGTCGAGGAGAACCCCCCAATCGACGCCTACATTGGCCAGGGATTCTCGATCAGCGACAACGGCTGGCAGTCATGGCTTGACGACACCCTCGGCAACGGGGAGTATCGACTGCTCGTCATGGACCCGCTCATGATGATGGCTGGTGATGTCGAGGAGAACAAGGCCCAAGCGATGACCGAGCACATCTTCAAGCCACTCAAGCAGCTCGCCCGCAAACACAACTGCGCCATCCAGGTGGTGCACCACATGAAGAAGGGGGACCCACGGAATCCACAACGAGGCGGGCAGCTCCTGCTCGGGTCAGTTGCCAACCATGCCTGGTCTGAAGACTCCATGTACTTCCGACTGGGCCGAGGAGGAGATGTTATCTGCGAACAGGAATCCAAGTCTGCTCCTGTGCCGGGCTTCAAGATCTCTCACATCCGCAACAAGAAGTGGGAACCCGCCGTCACCGTCAACCCGATGGAGATGGATGATGACGCAACCCGAGACGGTTCCGAGCGCAAGGGGAGCGGCGATGTGACCCAACCATATGGCGTCGATGGCCCAAGCGTCCGAGGGACCGCTCCAAAGCGCCCACGGAATAAGACGATCGCAGCGCTCGATGAGCTCGGGGCCGGTTGGCACGACCTTAACAAGATCACCGAAACCGCAGGAGTAAGCAAACAGGCTGCCTGGAACGCCCTCGAGCGGGGAGAGCAAGGAGGATGGGTTACAAAGCGAGAGGGTCACCGCAAGGGCACCCAAAACACCGTCGAGTATCAGTTGGTCGAGAAATGACAGCTATCCGATGTACGGGTCACCGGGGCCCATCCTACAAGAAAGTTGCCGAAGCATCAAGAAAGCACTTGATAAATACGGGGTCGACCATAAGGCGATCGACTAGAGCACATCATAGTGAGAGTATTCAGAGGCATCATGTAAAGTGGTATGTGACTGCTATTTGCGTCACTACCAATACTGACGTGATACTCACTGAATGCTCGATCATACAAACACAGAGCACCCAAGACATGAAGGACGTGGTTACATTATGACCGATACATCAGACTTTAAGTTGCCTTATACGGGAACCATCAAAGACAGCGACCCATACCTCCGTGGTAAGCGGGACATGCTAACGGAGATCACCAACAAACTCCAAGGCAAGACCTCAGGCTACGCAGGCATGGACCGAGGGCGGGTGGGAGTCGAGCTGATCTACTGCCTCCCCGACCGCTTCGTTGCTTCTTACGAGCTCATCTTCAACACCGCTCTCACCGGCCAACTCTCAGCAGTATCGGGCACAGGCATTGAACGGGACAAATCCGCCGGGCGGGCAACAGGGAAGGCAAACGGCATCGTACTCGGGTCAGAGTCAGGGCTGCAGGCACAGGGAGGGGGCAAGAAGTGGCGACCTTCACACACCTTCCTCGGACCAGACGATGCGCTGGCGATTAAGGCTGCAGTAGACAAGGCCCTCGACGACCTCAGCCTAAGAATTGACCGGGAGATGGAGGACATGGCGAACCGCAGAAAGGACGGGGAGAAGGGTAAGTTGAAGAGGGGTGGGAGAAAATGCAGCGGGAGTCGATGCGGAAGGTTCATGCAACCCGAATGGCGGTTCTGCCCAGGGTGCGGTACAAAGGTCTGAAGTGGTGGAACAAAGAAGAACGGGCAAATTGACGCCGGTAGAACGGGTTGATAGAATACCACTATGATCAATCGATCAAACAACAAGGAAAGGGGCACACATGACCACAACTGCTGAATGGAAGCGGGACCCTGAGACCGGGGTCTACACACTGAAGACGGGCTCTGCGGGCAAGTTCAAGGTGACCAAGGAGATGACACCGAAAGGTGGCGGGGTCGTGAAGCCGACCGGGAAATGGATCCTGACTCGGAAGCGCAAGGGCAAGGCCAAGAGGGTGGTGGGGGAATTCCCAACGCTCACCGCTGCCAAGGCTGAGGTCATGGTCATCTTGTCCGGGGTTGATCGTGCACTGAGCAAGGCTGCTGAGGCGCTCTGATGGCACAGGCACGATACTACGGACTGGCGGAGGGGGGTGACCTTGCTCCCGAGATTGTGCTGAGGACGATGATCAATGACACATGTCCCGCTCACGTCATGACACACACTTCGGACGGGGGTGATCTGCCTGCTGCTCTGCATGGCAACCTGCGAGTCTACACCTACGACTTGCACTGCGCTAAGTTCCAGGCTCTGGTGATGCACAGGAACAATGCTTTCCCGAACATCTGGATCATCGACTGGTTCACCTGCCAGGAGGGCGAGGATATTCCTCAGGCTTGGCTGACCTATGACACTCACTCTGAAGTGGGGAAACGAATCGCCTCAGTTCACTACGAGGAGGAGCTGAAGCTCTTGTCTCATCCGAGCTATGGGCTCACCAACATGGCTAACATGCAGCCGAAGGACCGGAACAGGGAGGCAGAAGCAGAGGCGATGAGGCAGAAGGGGTTCGAGGCTGGAAGGAAGCTGGGGGAGGAACTCAAAGCTCTGGGTGAAGGGTTCAAGACTGGCTGGGGTGACATCGAAGACGACAAGAAGCTGGGAGGGGGTTCATGAACGCGCACCAGGAGATTCGATCTGAGGTGCTGAAAGTTGGGACTGAGAAGTGGACTGAGGCTGCTCTCTGCATACAATGCTGGGTGCAAGAAGAACCCGACCGTCTTCCTTACACTCTCAATGCGGAACACCGACAGGATGAGATCTGCTACTCATGCCACATACCCACTCGGAGTGGGATCTATGCTCGACGCCGATGCGTAGTCAAGGCTCTCAATCGACAACTGTTCTGGGCTAAGATCGTTGACGCGGGAAAGCCTGAGACTGGGGAAACACGGGGGGTGGGTTTGAGACCTGGGCAGTTAGGGTGATATAACTATCCGGGGCTCCGGTAAGGCTCCGCGGTTAGGCCAACACTCCTGGAAGGGCTAAGGCTCTTCAAACACTTGGGGGGTATTACCCAGGTGGGGAAGGTCTGATTGCGGGGCTTTACTGTTGTGTACATAGAGGGGGTGAGGAACGAATGCGAGTCGAAGGTGTGGAGTATCTGTCAAGCTGGCGACCTGCAATCGGTGATGCGTTGAGGCTCGGGGATATGCGTAAGAATCGCGTAGGGATCGCGTAGGGAAATGGGAAGTAGTGCGATGAGTGATTGGGTGACTGCGATGGGTCTCGAGGCTCGTGGGTGGATGTCTCGCACACTGGGATTCTGGCTAATGGGTCCGAGTCGAGCTAGGGTGGCTATGGGTTTCAGGGAGATCTGAGGAGTCTCGACACCCCGTGTCCGGCAATAAAATCCCACGTCACTGTGTTCTGGAGAGACAGGGTGGAGTCTGGTCTGGCCGGAAACGGCTGGAAAAACCTAGGAAGCTAGAGCTTTTCGGAAACCTGACCAGCCGCGACGTTGTTCAACGACGTTGCCGACGGTTCTGACTAGTCTGCTACGTACGACCCGGCCGGGCCCAAGACACCAGTCCAGACCAGACCAGTTCTAGCCGGAACCGTGAAACTCTATTGGGACGCTCACACACACGTTGGAACCTACAACCCCCGGAGGGTTACGGGGGCTCCAAGATGATGGCAACCACCGCAGCCGCAGCGAGGGTGAGGAAACCGCGGCGGGTCATACGTCGTAGCCTTGGGAGATGAGGTTGGCGCGGCGGACTTCCTCGACGAAGGTGTCGAGCGCGTTCTTCGAGTTGTTCAGGCCCGAGCGGCAGCGGCGCAGGTAGTCGATGTGTTCGGGCGTATCGAAGAGGTGCGGGTGAGCCTTGAGCTCAGCGGAGAGTCGGAGGAGGGTTTGGGCGATGAGCTGGAGGCGCACGGCCTCGATGTTCGGGTGGAAGTGCTCGGAGGGGGCATCCGGGTGGGGATCAAGGTGATTAGTCATACTCTCATTATGCGCGTCCGCTAGAACGATGTAAAGGATTAGGCTCTGAGATAATCCAGCTCTAGCCGCAACCGCAGAGAACCTAAGGCTATATCATAACAGCGCGGCCATGTCAACACGTTTGGACCGCGGCGACACCAAGGCTCCTGTAACACTCCTGGAACGCTCGGAGCGATCTTGTAACAAAGTAATTGACTTCGTTCTGGGAGACGCGCATAATTGACTCATGATCAATACCGATCATATTGACACCTCCGAAAGGGGAACCCAAATGGCTACCAAGCCCGCAACACCCGAAGTGACCATGACGGCCAAGGAACTGGCCGCCGAGCTGAACACCGACCCGAAGTCCTTCCGGCGCTTCTTGCGCTCCCGCACCGATGACCGGGCGGGGAAGGGAGGCCGCTGGGTCTTCGACGCCAAGGCTGCCGATGACATCCGCCAGGCCTGGGCAACGCGCACCACGAAGGGCACGACGCCCGAACTCAAGGAAGACTGAACTTCCTGCAACGCTCCCGGGGAAACCCGGGGGCAGTTGCGTGTATTAGGAAGCCGCGAACGCCGGAAACCTAGGAAGCCGCAAAAACCTAGGAAGCTAGACCGGACGCAACACCCATCCAGCCGCAACCGTCCGGCTCTAGCCGGAACCGTCCGCAACCGAACACACGTTCGCTCGACCGGCGGCAACCCGAACACACGTTCGGTCCGAGTTATGCACAGGTTGTCAACACCCTGTTGATAACTTGCTCTCCCGTCGGGGCTCGTTGCCGTGAGTGCCCCGTCAGCTGCCTCGTACGCGACCAGCCCGAACGCTCCCGATAGGATCAACCCCAGGAAAGGGGTGGCTCGCCGCAAACGGCCGTTTGGCGCCCCCTGACGCCTTGACGCTTCCTTGACTGTGTGGGCGATCGCCCGGGGCGGTTCTGGCACGGATCCGGCCGGAATCAATTGGCACGGCGCACGCCAAAGAGCCCCGCCCCCCGGAGGGGGCGAGGATTTGGCAGGCGGTCAGCCCTTGAGCGTCGGGGTCGTCGAGCGGCGCACCCCCTCGGCGATGCGAGCGCGGATCGCGTCGGCGGTCGCGTCATCGAGCTTCCAGGTCCCGCCCTTGCCGGCGCGGTCGTCGGTCATCGAGCGGAGGACCCGGCGGAGGGCCTTCGGCGAGATTCCCAGCTCGGAGGCGAGGGCCTTCGGCGTGATCGCGTCGGGGGTGGTGGTGGAGTCATTGGCCTTGGTCATGTCATTTCCTTTCGTCATATGATCGGTATTGATCATGCTTCTATTATGCCAAACGCCGTCGACGAAGTCAATGAAATCGGCGAGCCTTGATCAAGCCTTG